>Ga0209585_10000020_pt1 | contig 58584 bp, 27 predicted proteins | sample NGEPerone_FD_185491 | JGI IMG/M metagenome (GOLD analysis project Ga0209585, IMG submission 185491) | Arctic peat soil microbial communities from the Barrow Environmental Observatory site, Barrow, Alaska, USA - NGEE Permafrost154B-one... | ecosystem: Environmental > Terrestrial > Soil >... | reverse complement strand
GGCAAAAATGAGATCAATGTCAAACTTGTTCCGAGCAATTTGCAAGTGGATGAAGTTGTTGTGGTTGGTTATGGTACTCAAAGGAAGAGCGATATTTCCGGATCTGTTGCTTCAGTTAGCAAAGAAGAAATGATGAAAAAGGCACCAACGAACATTTTACAAGGGTTACAAGGAGCAGCTGCGGGTGTAATTGTTACTTCACAAGATGGTGCTCCTGATGCAAACGCAGCCATTCGTATTCGAGGTGTTGCAACTATAAACGGTAGCGCCAATCCGTTGTATGTGGTAGATGGAGTGCAGGTAGGTACAAATGCTAATTTTCTTTCCCCCAGTGATGTAGAGAGTATTGAAGTATTAAAAGATGCTTCTGCTACGGCTATATATGGAGCTGCCGGGGCCAATGGTGTTATCATGATAACTACAAAACATGGTAAGGCAGGTACTACACATCTTACTTTTTCGGCTGACTATGGGGTTCAAACTTTAGCTTCAACATTGGATGTTGGTGATATTGATCAGTTTGCTCAAAACATACGTACTGGTCGTGCAAACGATGGTGGAGTTCCAGCTAATGCGATTTTTACTACAGCGTATGATGGAAAAAGAAAGAATATTGACTGGCAAAAAGAAATGACTCGCGTTTCACTAAAACAACAATATAATCTTTCTGCTTCAGGTGGCACGGAAAAGACACAGTCTAACTTCTCATTAAGTTATTTGAATAATGACGGTATTGTTATCAATTCAAATTACAACCGTTTGACCGCTCGTGCCAATGTTGTTACCAAAGTAGGTGATTTCATTGAGATCGGTGGTGACATCAATTTTGTTCATTCAGAATCGCGCGGAAGTAACTTTGGTAACGGCACGAATAACGGTAATCTTTCTTCTCTCCGAGACATGGCTTTCATGTGCCCAACTATGGATTATGTAGATGCGAATGGGGTTCACGTGAGCCCTAATGTAAAAAATGCAAACGGAACTTATGGCACTACTTATCAATACCCAAATTCATACGATGGTGGGACTTCAGATAATTTAGTTGCTTCTCAGATGGAAAATAATGGGTTAACAAAAAAAAATCAGATATTGACCAGTGCCTATGCCAATATTAAATTATATAAAGGGTTAACATTTAAAACGATAGCATCCTATAATTATTCTGCCAGTAACTATCAAAGCTTTAGTGGTAACAAACAGCGTTATATGCCAGACGGGGTAACATTGGTTACATTGAGGGATTACGATGCTCGGTATCATTTATCATTAAACAATTATCAAGATAACACGATTGCGATTGAAAGTTATTTGACTTACAATTGGAAGAATGATATTCATAATTTGACGGTGATGGCAGGTAACTCAGTAACGAAAAGCTTCGGTGACGAAGTTTCAGCTGAAGCGTATGATTTTCCGTCAGCTAACATCCGTGATATTAGTTTGACCAGCGATGCTTCTTCAAGAACTGGTAACGGCAAATATCACATACAAGTTAGGGGAATTTCTTATTTTGGTCGTGCCACGTATAGTTTGAAAGATCGCTATATCTTAACAGGTACTATTCGGCGTGACGGTTCTTCAAACTTCGGTGTCAATAACCTATGGGGTACTTTCCCGTCGGCAGCAGCAGCATGGCGTATTTCAGAAGAGAATTTCATGAAAGGCATTCCAACTATCAGTAATTTGAAACTTCGTTTAGGTTGGGGACGAACTGGTAACTCAGGAGGAGCAACAGATAAAGCTATAAACGCATTAACTTCAAAATCTATTGGATACTACTATTATGCACAAAATGGAACTGCAGGTTTAGGTACAACAAAACAAACAGTTAACGGTTATGTTAAGGTATTAGTCGATCCCAATTTGAAATGGGAAACCAATGAACAAAGCAACATTGGCATTGACTTAGGGCTATTCAAAAATAGTTTGAATATAACCATGGATTATTTCACCCGAACATCTAAAGATCTGTTGTTGAATCAATCAATACGCACTACAAACGGTTATAGCTATATTTATACTAACTACGGTGAAATCCAGAATAAAGGTATTGAATTCAGCCTTAACTATAAGACGCAGATTGATAAGGATTGGAATATCGGCGCTACGTTGACAGGTTCAAGCCTGAAAAACAAAGTTATTGCGATGGGATCTGATTTGTTTAGTGTAAACGGAAATTCCACCAATGATGGTTCTAACGTGGGAGCAGTTGCAGCTTCTTCGGGCGTACATTGGGACGGTCACTCAATCTGTCGAGAAGGTTATGCTGTAGGTTCTTTCTATGGCTACCAGGTAGAGGGTGTATTCCAGTCTAAGGCTGAAGTTGATGCTTTAAACGTTGCTGCTACTGCAGCATCAAATGCCAGAGCTATTGCTGCCGGTCATCTTCCTTCAACTTTTATTCCATACCAAAAAGAGAAAACAGGAGCCGGTGATTTTAAATATAAAGATATTAATGGCGATGGCTTAGTTGATGAGAGCGACATGACTATCTTAGGTAATGGTTTCCCAAAGGTAAACTACGGTTTGACCTTAAACGCTTCTTATAAGAATTGGGATTTTTCTGTTTACGCTTACGGTGTGCTCGGTCAACAAATCAATTCTTACTCAGCAATGACATTATCTAACATTTACGGAACTGATAACGGTACGATTCCTAATATCTTAAAATCTTCGGCTGAAGAAGCATGGACTTCTACAAATAAGAGCAATACCCTTTCTAAGTTGTCAATCATGGATTATAATCAAAACATGCGTGGTTCTTCAGCATGGGTTAAAGATGGTAATTTTTTGAAAATAAGCAACATCCAGATTGGTTATAGTTTTGAGAAGAGCCTGTTAAAGCTAGTGCGAATTGAAAGTGCACGTTTGTACGTTTCTGTTCAAAATGTAGCTTGTTTCTCTAGTTACAATAAATATGGTGATCCTGAAGCTGGACAAGGAAGTGTGCTCTTTACCGGTCTGGATACAGGTCGGTATCCTAACCCCCGTATTTATTCATGCGGTTTGAACATCCAATTTTAATTGTTCCACTCAAATTTAGATTAACATTATGAAAAATACATCAAGAATATTATTAACACTTGCCAGTGTCTTATTCCTTTTAGGAATAAATTCATGCAATGACAAAGAATTTTTGACAGTAGAACACTATTCCATTTTACCTGCTGATCAAATGTTTAAGTCGGATAAAGATGCTTTGGCTGGTATAGTTGGTTGCTACGATTATATGCTTCCGGGCGGAGACGTCGACGGTGACGGCAACGCTGATGCTGATGGAGACTGGGGGTTTAAACCGAACCTTTTTGTAGGTGGACATCCAACTATGGATACTCAGGCAACAGGTTGGGATAAAGACTGGAATACACAAAACTGGACTGCTGGTAGCAATGAATTATTGGCAGGTTGGAGACAATGTTACGGAGCAATTAATCGTTGCAACATTTTCCTTGTCGGTCTTAAGGCTTCAACGGCTATTACCCCAGCTTTAAAAACTTCACTTGATGGTCAGGCAAAGGCTATTCGTGGTTTTTTCAATATGTGGCTGGCAAAAACGTTCGGTCGGGTACCTTTGTTGGAAGAAGGTGAAGATTATCTTAATACTCCGGGTAAAGCCCGTGCGAAAGATTTCACTGAGATGTGGGATTACATCATTAAGGATTTGAAAGAGGCGGCTGATGAGCTTCAATGGGATCCATTGAACGGAGAGTATGGACGCTGTACCAAGGGTTTTGCCCTTTCATATTTGGGTGAAGCTTATATGTGGAAAGCCTATCGTGTTCCTACCGAAGCTGCCGCAAACTATGCATTAGCGGCAGCTGCTTTACTACAAGTAATTAATAGCGGTAAATACGAATTAAATCCTTCTTTCACCACTTTATGGGATCCGGGAGCTGTTTGGACAAAAGAAAGTATTTGGGAAGAAGTGCTTGACGAAGGGGCCTTATGGACCGGGGGGAATGTATCTGATGGTCACGCATGGGTAACCTATTTTACGGCTTGTCCGGCTGTCGGCGGATGGGGTTCTCTTTACCTCTCCTGGGAATGGTGGAATTCTTATGAACAGGGTGACAAACGTCGCGATGCTTCAGGTGTTCAAGGCGCTGTACCAGGTATTGATTCGAATTGGAAATCTGCCACAAATTATGGTTACAATCCTTATTTACAGCAAAGTATTACTAAAGGTAGTGATGGATCAAATATCGCTTCAACGCAGCATTATCACTTTTTGAATGGCGGTGAACCTGCTCCTGCAATCTGGAGTTTGAAATATTGGCGTACTTGCCGTGCAAACTGGAATGCAATGTGGGGTCCTCAACAGATTTATTATAAACGTTATACTAACGTATTATATGACTATGCAGAATGCCTGTTTCATTTGAATGGTGAAAATGATGCAAGGGCGTGGGGATATATTGATCAAATTCGCAACCGTGCTTTCGGCAATTTGGAAGTTGGTAAGAAAGCGGCTTTAACTTCAACTTATCTTCCCTATTATCAATCCATAGCTGCATTTTACATTGGAAAGGACAATACGGATATAGCAGTGCCTAATACTTATCCACTCCCTTTCAATGAAACTATAGTAACCGTTCCTGACTCGAAGACTTATTATACTCAGGTAAAAGCAGATAAAGGATTTAGTTCTCCGGTATGGTTGGTAGCATTAGGTCAGGAACGTCGTAAGGAATTTAATGCAGAATGGTGTCTTGCCCCTGATTTGCTTCGTTCTGGCTTTTTGGAAGATCATATTATCCACAATTATCCCAAAAACCTGGGTTTTCCAAATACTGACCCTCAGGTTCAAGATTCCTGGCATACCTACCGTACTTATGATTTCGATCTCAAAAAGATGGATATGCCAATTCCAACGGATGAGTTGTTGAAAAACAAGTTGTGTGATCAAAATGATGCTTACAAATAATGGAAAGAAATTATATTACATTTTTGGGAATGTAATATAAACTTGACATTGAATAAAAAAGGGGGGATACTAGTGTGCATTCCCCCTTTTTTCCTTAGATTTAATACATCTTTCCAGTTGATATACTCTACATCGAAAAATATCACGGATAAATTTTTATGGTACTGTCTTTTTTGCCACAAAGAAAATATAGTCGACTTCATTGATAAGTATTCGTACAAAGGTGGATTTAGCAGAATAGGAATGATATTAATTTATTAAGCTGAAATATAATTTATTAACAATAAAAGACTATTACCTGAAATATGAAAGCGGAAACACACATTTGGGAAAAAATTAGCCTTCTTAAAATCATTCTGCAACTTATTACAGTTATTTTTTTATTTGGCACTCATTCAATTACAGCACAAACGAAAAAGAGCGAGAGTGAAAAATTGAAAAAAGAATATCATACCGGCGCTTACCGGAACCTCTTTCTCGAAGCCGGTTACGGTCAGACCGAAATTGATAAAAAAGTTGAAAAGGCCTATCTTGACCTGTTTGAAGGTCCAAACCGCATTTACTTTGAGGTGGGCGATTCGATGGCTTACGTGTCGGATATCAAAAACCACGATGCCCGTACCGAAGGCCTTTCGTATGGGATGATGATTGCCGTTCAATTCAATAAAAAAGAGGTTTTTGACCGTATATGGCGATGGTCAAAAAAATATCTTCAACATCAGGAAGGACCACGAAAAGGGTATTTTGCCTGGAGTATCGATCCTAAAACGTTGAAAAAAAACTCTGAGGGTAGCGCATCCGATGGCGAACTCTACTACATTACCAGCCTGTTGTTTGCATCGAACCGTTGGGGCAACAACACTGGGATTGATTATTATGCCGAAGCACGTAATATTCTGGACGAAATGTGGAAAAAAGATGGAACTGGCAATATATATAATCTGATAAACACCGATGCTAAACAAATCTCTTTTGTGCCAGAAGGCAATGGTTATAAGTGGACAGACCCATCTTATCATTTACCTGCATTTTATGAGATTTGGGCCGAATATGCCAAAGATGGCCATGAACAATTTTATAAAGATTGTGCAGATACGTCCCGCGTTTTCTTACATAGGGCATGTCATCCTGTGACAGGTCTTAATGCCGACTATACTGATTTTAGCGGAAAGCCACACCCTACTCCCTGGATGCCCGAAGGTTTTCGTTATGATTCCTGGCGAGTGCCCATGAATATTACATTGGATTACGTTTGGTATGGAAGGGACAAAACCTGGCAGGAAGACTATGCCAAACGTTTTCAAGGATTCCTAAGATCAAAAGGTATTGACTCCTTTGAAGATCAGTTCAATCTCGACGGATCAACGCCCGAAACCATTCTTCAGGCAGGAGGTTTTAAAAAATTAAGACATTCTTTAGGGTTGTTAGCTACCTCTTCTTCAACCTCTCTGATTGGCAAGAATGAAAAAAGTCTCGACTTTGTAAATGCACTTTGGAATGCTAAACTTGAACCTTACCAAGATGGTTATTTTGATCCGTATTACGATGGCTTATTGTATCTGTTCAGTCTGATGCATTTAAGCGGTAAATATCAAATTATCACGCCTCAACACAAATAATAAATTAAGTCAGGTAACAAATCTATAAAGATGAAATAACCGTGTGAGAATCTTCTCACAATCCAAAAATGATTATATGGCTATTAACTTCGCTGATCTTCGATTCCATGCGACAATTAAAAAATAAATTATAAACGCATGAAACGAGCATGGCACAAAAACAGCAAAAAGAGATGTATAAATTCATGCGAGTTCCATGAGCGGGTATCTGGAATTTACGGCATTACACACTTTGATTCAAAAGATATACAGCAACTTAATACTAATATATACGAATGAAAAAAAGATTAATACTAGGCGTTTGCCTATTATTCACAGTAAGTCTTTGGGCACAACAATATCCTTACCAAAACCCAAAACTTAGTTCAGAGGAACGGGCGAAAGATTTAATATCGCGCTTGACTTTAGATGAAAAAGCAATCCTGATGTGTGACATCTCGGATGCCATTCCACGCATGGGTATCAAAAAGTTCAACTGGTGGAGCGAAGCGCTGCACGGCTTGGCCAACAATGGGAATGTGACTGTTTTTCCTGAACCAATCGGCATGGCAGCCTCCTTTGATGATACACTGGTTTATCAAATTTTCGATGCGGTTTCGGATGAAACCCGCGCCAAATATAACGAAGCGACACAAAAAGGGCAGGAAAATAAGCGTTTTCTGAGTCTGTCGGTTTGGACGCCCAATGTCAATATTTTCCGCGACCCACGCTGGGGACGTGGTCAGGAAACATACGGCGAAGATCCTTACCTGACATCACGTATGGGTGTTCAGGTGGTGAAAGGCCTGCAAGGTCCGGCCGATGCCAAATACCGGAAATTGCTGGCCTGCGCCAAGCATTATGCTGTACACTCAGGTCCCGAATGGAGCCGCCATTCACTCAACCTGAACAATGTCGATCCGCGCGATCTGAATGAAACCTATCTTCCTGCTTTCAAATCGCTTGTCCAGGACGCTGATGTCCGCGAGGTAATGTGCGCATATCAGCGTTTGGATGATGAACCCTGTTGTGGTAATTCGCAACTGCTTCAAAAAATCCTACGTGATGAATGGGGATTTAAGTATTTGGTAGTTTCAGATTGCGGCGCAATAGCCGATTTTTATACGAGCCATAAAGTTTCATCCGATGCGGTTCATGCTGCATCGAAGGCAGTTTGGGCAGGAACCGATATTGAGTGTCAGTGGATAGACCACAATTACAAGAAATTGCCTGAAGCTGTCGCAAAAGGTTTGATTACCGAGGATGAAATCAACCAGCATGTGATGCGAGTGATGATTGGCCGTTTCGACCTGGGTGAAATGGACGACGATGCGATTGTGCCTTGGACTAAAATTCCAATGTCGGTTGTGAATAACGAAGAGCATCGTAAACTGGCGCTGGACATGGCCCGCGAATCGATGACGCTGCTCCAAAATAAAAACAATATCCTTCCTCTAAAGAAAACCAGCAAAATTGCCGTAGTTGGACCAAATGCCAATGATAAACCCATGTTGTGGGGAAATTATAACGGAACGCCGATCCGGACCATTACCATTCTCGATGGTATAACTTCCAAACTTTCAGCCAAAAAGTTGATCTATGATAAAGGATGTGATTTGGTGGAGGACAAAGTGACCCAAAGCTATTTTTCAAATTGTTCGTTCGATGGCAAGAAAGGATTTAAAGCCACTTACTGGAATACAAAAGACCTTTCCGGTGATATTGTTTCCACCCAACAGATCGTAGATCCGATAAAATTAACAACGGCTGGACAGCACGAATTTGCTTCAGGCGTTAAGCTTGAAGGTTTTTCGGCTAAATATGAAACAGAGTTCGAAGCCACTAAAAGTGAAGAGATTGTATTCAAATGCGGTGCTACCGGATATTTTGAACTGTTTGTAAATGGTGAATCAGTAAGGAAATTCAATAACTGGAGAACGTTGATTTCCAGGATTCCATACAAAGTTGAAGCTGGTAAAAAATATAAATTTGAAATGCGCTTTGCCCAGTTGAACAATTGGGAAGCAAATATCGAATTCAATTTTGGCAAAGAAGTGGATGTTGACTACACCGATCTGATCAGCAAGCTGAAAGGCACTGATTTGGTTGTGTTTGTTGGCGGTCTTTCTTCTGCACTCGAAGGCGAAGAAATGCCGGTATCGTACCTTGGTTTTAAAGGTGGTGACCGCACCAACATCGACCTTCCAGCTGTTCAGCGAAATTGTCTGAAAGCTTTGAAGCAGGCTGGAAAGAAAGTGGTTTTCATAAACTGTTCGGGTTCCGCTATTGCATTTACTCCAGAAACTGAATCCTGTGATGCTATTCTTCAGGCCTGGTATGGAGGCGAATCAGGCGGGCAAGCCGTTGCCGATGTGCTTTTCGGTGATTATAATCCATCGGGAAAACTGCCCGTCACCTTCTACAAAAATTCTGATCAATTGAAAGATTTTGAAGACTACTCGATGAAAGGCCGCACCTACCGGTTCATGAACGACGCGCTTTTCCCATTTGGCTATGGATTGAGTTACACCACATTCAAAATCGGGGATGCCAAACCAGGCAAGGCTGAGATCAGGAAAGATGAAACCCTTGAACTTTCTATTCCAGTGTCGAATACAGGAAAGCAAAAAGGAATCGAAGTCGTTCAGGTATACGTGAAGAAAGTGAACGATACCGATGGCCCCATCAAGACGTTGCGCGGTTTTAAACGGGTTGAAGTGGCTGCTGAAAAAACCATTCCGGTTTCCATTGATCTTTCACCATCGGCATTCGAATTTTACGATCGCAGCCAGTTCAAGATGGCTGTTACTTCCGGCGAATATGAAGTGTACTATGGAACGAGTTCCGATTCCAAAGATTTGAAAATAACCCGAATTACGATACTTTAAACTTATCAAAGCTAGAATATTAAACTAAATAAATCACGAATTATGAAACGACTTTTTTTGAGAAATAGAATTGCGGTCATTCTTATTATTGTGTTAATGACCGGAAGATTTTGTTTTGGACAGTCTCCTGCAAAAATTGTTGAAGACTTCAAAGCTTCTTCAGTCAACCAACCCGGTAAGGAGTACCCTCAGGTAAATTCTGAAGGCCGGGTGCGTGTTCAGATTTCTGCACTCGGGGCCAATAAAGTACAGCTTGATATTGGCGCAGTAAAGTACGATTTGGCAAAAGATGAAAAAGGCGTTTGGACTGGCGAATCGGCTCCTCAGGACGAAGGTTTTCACTACTATCAGCTATGGGTTGACGGTGCTTCTGTTCCTGATCCCGGTAGCTTATACTTTTATGGTGCAAGTCGCTGGGGAAGCGGTATCGAGATTCCTGCTAAAGACCAGGATTTCTATGCTTTGAAAAATGTGCCTCACGGTCAGGTAATAGAGCTCCCCTATTTTTCAAAAAGCAACAACAGCATGCGTCGTTGTTTTATTTATACCCCACCCGGATATGACAAGGATGCCCAGAAACGCTACCCTGTACTTTACCTGCAGCACGGCGGCGGTGAAAACGAAACCGGCTGGTCCAATCAGGGACATGCCAACCTCATCATGGATAATCTGATTGCCGGGGGCAAAGCCAAACCATTTATCATTGTAATGGACAATGGTACCTGGAATATGGCGAGACCTCCTGCAGGAGAACGTCCAGCTGGTCAATGGCCACCCAAAGGATGGGCAGACGGCTTTACAAAAACCCTGCTTGAAGACATTATTCCCATGATCGATGCCAACTATCGTACTTTGGCCGATCAGCAGCACCGTGCCATGGCCGGACTTTCCATGGGCGGCATGCAAACCCGTTTGATTACCCTCGCTCATCCTGAAGTATTCTCGTATGTCGGCATATTCAGTGGCGGCAGCATAAGTACCGAAGATTTAGCAACTGCACCCGGATTTAAAAAAACAAACAAACTGGTGTTTGTGAGCTACGGAAGCCGCGAACTCGAAAACCCCAGAGCAGGTTTCGGAGGAAATCCAAAAGATAATCAGGACAAACTAAAAGAAGCCGGAATCAATACCCATTTTTATGTTTCTCCTCAAACAGCTCATGAATGGCAAAGCTGGAGACGCAGCCTGAATGAATTTGCGCCACTTTTATTCACTAACTAAAATTGAAAACCCATGAAACGGCATTTAATTACTATCGTTTTAATATTGACTTTATTTGGTTCACTGTGTTTTGCACAGACAAGCCAGCCAACCATTACCGATGATTTCAAACCTTCCACACTGAATCAACCGGGAAAAGAGTACCCGCAAGTTAATTCACAGGGTTATGTCCGGTTCAGAATAGAGGCTCCCCAGGCTCAAAGTGTTGTTGTTAGCCTTGGACTAGGCGGCACCAAAGGCGGGACTCCACTTGCAAAAGCCGAGGATGGATTCTGGACGGGTATTACTACAGGCCCAATGGAAGAGGGCTTTCATTACTATCATCTAACGATTGACGGCGGGGTGTTTAATGATCCCGGGGCTTTAAATTTTTACGGTTCAACCCGTTGGGAAAGTGGCATTGAAATACCTGCTCATGACCAGGACTTCTACGCTTTAAAGGACGTGTCTCATGGAAATGTGCAGCAAATTCTTTTCCCATCAAAAAGTACAGCGACCTCGCGCAGAGCTTTTGTCTATACACCTCCTGAATACGGGAACGACAAAAATAAACGTTATCCGGTTCTCTATCTCCAACATGGCTGGGGCGAAGATGAAACTGCATGGTCAAATCAGGGGCGTGCCAACCTGATCATGGACAACCTGATTGCCGAAGGAAAAACAAAACCCTTCATCATTGTAATGACCTACGGAATGACCAATGAGGTTCGGTGGGGACATATGAACGAGTTCAAAATTGAAAATTTCCAAACGGTGCTTGTTGACGAATTGATTCCTTATGTCGATGCCAACTTCAACACGATAGCTGATCAGCAACACCGCGCTATGGCAGGACTCTCGATGGGAGGCATGGAAACCCACATGATCACATTGAACAAACCTGATGTATTTTCATATTATGCATTGCTAAGTGGTGGTTTATACAAGCCGGAGGAAATCAAAGACAAATCGAAAGTAAAATTGATCTTTTTGAGTTGCGGCAGTTTCGAAAACCCCGATGGTGTTAAGAATTCTTCAACTGCGTTAAAAGAGGCCGGCTTCAATGCTGTTTCCTTTGTTTCCGAGAATACACGTCACGAATTCCAGACTTGGCGTCGCAGTCTGCAGGAATTGGCACCACTTTTATTTAAAGATTAATCGAAAAAAACAATGGTTAAACGAATAGTAATATTTGTATTCGCAGCTTTACTTTCAAATGCAATCTGTAATGCTCAGTCAGATAAAATAAAAGTTGTAGAAGATTTTGTACCTTCTTCAGTCAATCAGTTGGGCAGACAATTTCCACAAGTTAATTCTGACAGATGTGTTCGCACCAGCATTTCTGCTCCTGAAGCCAAAAAAGTTCAACTCGATATTGGCGGAGTAAAATACGATCTTATCAAAGACGATAAGGGAGTCTGGACCGGCGAGTCGGCTTCTCAGGACGAAGGTTTTCACTACTATCAGCTAAATATTGATGGAGCATCAGTTCCTGACCCAGGCACTAAATACTTTTATGGTGCAGGCCGTTGGGGAAGTGGAATAGAAATTCCGGCAGTGGATCAGGAGTTTTATACTTTGAAAGATGTGCCACATGGTTTGGTGAGCGAATACATCTATTTCTCGAAAATTACCAATTCGTTCAGAGGCTGCTTTGTATATACACCACCTGAATATGAAAAGGATTCCAAAACCAGGTACCCTGTGCTTTATCTTCAACATGGAAGTTTTGAAGATGAAACAGGATGGTCATCTCAGGGAAAAGCAAACCTGATTCTTGATAACCTGATTTCTTCGAAAAAAGCAGTTCCAATGATTATTGTCATGGACAATTGTTATGCTTTTAAACCACAGGACAATGCCGATAGTAAAGCCCGTCCAGCTTCTGTATTCGAAGAAGTGATGATCAACGAAATCATTCCCATGATTGATGCAAAGTTTCGAACCATTGCCGACCGCGAGCATCGTGCTATTGCAGGTCTTTCAATGGGAGCCAACCAAACCATGCGGATCATCATGAACAACCTCGACAAGTTTGCTTCTTATGGCGGGTTTAGTGGTACTTCCAATTATCCGAGTTCTGATGAAATTGATTCGGTAACTTTTCTGGATGGAAAGTTTAATGATGGTGCGGCGTTCAACAAACAGATCAAGGTTTTCTGGCTTGGACTTGGAACAAAAGAACCCAAACCTTTCCCCGGCTCAGTGGGGGCTTTTCGAAAAATGTTGGAAAAGCAAGGGATTAAATACATTTATTATGAGTCTCCGAATACTGCCCACGAATGGCTGACCTGGCGCAGAGACCTTAACGAGTTTGCACCACAATTATTTAAATAGGTAACAATGAGAAAGATAATATTTGTAATTTCAGTGTTTGCATGGTTTGTTGCCGGACAAAGTTTCGCACAAGAACCAGCACCAGTAAAAGTCCTGGAAGGTATGGTACAGGGAACCTTTGAAAATGGGTTAACGGTTTACAAAGGCATTCCATTTGCCTCGCCTCCTGTTGGTGACCTTCGATGGAAAGCACCTCAGCCTGCCGAAAAATGGGAAGGTGTAAAGCAAACAACCAAATTTGCTCCCGCTCCCATGCAGGGCGGAAATCCTCCTTCAGGAAAAAGTGAAGACTGCCTTTACCTTAACATTTGGACACCGGCAAAATTGGCCAAAGAAAAAATTCCTGTGCTTGTTTGGATTTATGGCGGTGGATTTAGTTTTGGGTCAACAGCTGAGCCCGGATACAATGGTGAGAAGCTGGCAAAAAAAGGAGTTGTTTTGGTTAGTATTGCTTATCGCGTGGGGCAGCTTGGGTTTTTGGCACATCCTGAGTTGAGCGCCGAAAACCCGAATCAAGTTTCGGGAAATTACGGAATCCTCGACCAGATTGCAGGTCTTCAGTGGATAAAAAATAACATTGCAGCATTCGGCGGCGACCCCTATAAAATAACCATTTTCGGAGAATCGGCTGGTGGAATTTCAGTGAGTATGTTGTGTGCTTCGCCTTTGGCAAAAGGATTGTTCCAGGGCGCCATTTCTGAAAGTGGCGGTTCTTTCGGGCCAACACGTGCTAAAACTTATCCGGGCGAAAACATGAAAACGCTTCAGCAGGCAGAAGTCGATGGAGTAGCTTATGCTCAAAAAGTTGGTGTTTCGTCGATTGCTGAATTGCGTAAAATGGAAGCAGACAAACTTCCTATGGGTATGGGAATGGGCGGCGGATGGCCAATTACCGATGGATATGTGATTCCTGATGATCAGCACAAACTTTATGAAGCAGGAAAATACAATGATGTGCCCGTTCTTATCGGGTACAACTCCGACGAAGGCGCCAGCTTTTCAAGGGAAAAAACTCCGGAAGAATACTATGCTGGAGTTAAAGACAGGTACGGCAAATTTGCCGATGACCTGATCAAAGCTTATCCTGCTGCAGAAAATTCAGTTCCTAAAACGGCTCGCGATTTAGCTCGTGATGCAGCTTTTGGCTGGCAAACTTGGAGCTGGGCAAGGCTTCAGTCTCAAACCGGAAAATCGAAAGTTTATCTGTACTATTTCGATCAGCACCCTGACTATCCTAAAGATTCACCGCGATATGGCTTTGGTTCGCCACACGGACAAGAGGTCGGCTATGTTTTTATGAATCTCGATTCTTCGAATCCACAGACTACAAAATCTGATTTGAAAATCTCGGAAGCGATGGGAACTTATTGGACCAACTTTGCCAAATATGGAAATCCAAACGGACAGGGAGTTCCTGAATGGCCGGCTTTCAGCGACAAAAACCCTGAAGTAATGTACCTTGGGCCTACACCGCGTATTGGGCCTGTGCCAAGCGATGAATCCCTTAAAGTATTGGATGGCTATTTCGAATGGAGAAGGACCCCGGAAGGCGAAGCCTGGGCGAAATAATTAATAACCAGTTAAAAAATGAAAATGAAAATAAAACTGGGATTAATCCTCATCGCGGGATTTCTGTTTACAAATAGTAATGTGTTTTCGCAGGATCCGAATTTCCATATTTACCTGTGTTTGGGGCAATCGAACATGGAAGGTGCTGCCCGGGCAGAGCTTCAGGATTCAACTGTTAATCCGCGTTTTCAGGTAATGGAAGCGGTAAAATGTGATAATCTGGACCGCAAAATGGGCAACTGGTATCAGGCTGTTCCACCCTTGTGTCGTTGCAAAACGAATCTGGGACCAACTGATTATTTTGGAAGAACAATGGTCGCTAATCTTCCGGAGAAAGTAAAAGTTGGGGTGATTGTGGTGGCAATTGGTGGGTGCAAAATTGAGCTTTTCGATAAGGAAAATTACCCGTCATACGTCGAGACCGCGCCAGGTTGGATGAAAGGAATGATTAAGGAATACGATGGGAATCCATATGGACGACTGGTTGAAATGGCTAAATTGGCACAGAAGGATGGTGTTATCAAGGGTATTCTTCTTCATCAGGGTGAATCAAATTCGAACGACAGCCTATGGACACGAAAAGTAAAAGGCGTGTACGACAACCTGATGAAGGATTTAAACCTTGACCCAAAAAAAGTGCCATTGCTTGCAGGCGAAACAGTGAATGCCGACCAGCATGGAATTTGTGCGGGCATGAATAGCATCATTGCTACATTACCTCAAACACTTCCAAATTCGTATGTCATTTCTTCAGCCGGTTGTGCCGATGGCCCTGATAACCTGCATTTCAACGCAGCCGGATACCGGGAATTAGGAAAACGGTACGCCGAAAAAATGCTTACCATATTGGGGGTTAAAATTACCGGGCAATAGCAATCAATAACCTCTTTTGGAAAAAGTTACAAATAGAAAAGATAAAAAATGCGAAATTATTTTTACGCTGCCTTAGCGTTGATAAGTTTAATTGTTTTGAAATCAACCCCGGTTGAGGCTCAGGATCAATCTGATCAGTCTTTTTATCAGGAAGTTAAAACCTATGCCAATCCGGTTTTACCTGGTGATCATCCTGATCCGACTTTGCTGAAGGTTGGTGATGATTTCTACCATTGCGGTTCATCTTTCCATTATACACCGTATATGCCGATTTATCATTCCAGGGATTTGGTGCATTGGGAAGTGATAGGACGGGTGTTGCCGCCCTCAAAAGCTGCTTGGGTTAACGACCGTCCTTCAGCAGGAATCTGGCAGGGAGCTATTGCCTGGTTCTATGGTTCTTACTGGATTTATTTCTCAGCAAATGGACAGTGGTTCTGTAAAGCCGATTCTCCAACTGGTCCATGGACTGATCCCGTTGAGGTAAAAACCAATCCGACGACTGGCCCACTTGGATACGATAATTCCATTTTTGTGGATGACGATGGCAAACCATATATGGTTATTAAGAATGGACAGAAAGTAAATCGTATTCAGGAACTTGGGAAAGATGGCCAATTGACAGGTACAGTGATGAACCTCGACTGGGTCAATGCAAAATTGCAATACAGTTGGGCTGAAGGGCCTGTTATGTGTAAACGGAATGGATTTTACTACTACTTCCCGGCTGGCGATGTATCCGGGGGCCAATATGCAATGAGAGGAAAAGAACTAACAGCAGATTCAACCAAATGGGAAAGGCTGGGTGAATTTTTTAAACCGATCAGCGATCCCAATGTTGGTTTTCGTCGCCCCAACCATATGTCTGCTCCTCTTCAACTTGCTGATGGGACCTGGTGGACGCTTGCCCAAAGCTATGAGAAATACGATGGCGATGATTGGTCGGGTACCGGTCGTCAGACTTCTCTTTATCAGGTTATCTGGGAAGGTGATCGTCCATGGGGAGAGGCTCCGACTACAAAACCTTTGATAAAACCCAACCTGCCACAATCAGGAATTTTATGGAGAAGCGTCCAGAGTGATGATTTCGATGCGGATGTTTTAAGTGCAAACTGGCATTTTCTTACTAAAAAAGCGGTCTCATCTTATTCTCTTTCAGCAAGAAAAGGCTGGGTAAGACTCACTCCGGAAACGGAACGGACACATCTGGTTCAGAAGGAAACCGACCATTATTATACGGCAGTCACGAAAGTTGATCTGGACGCCACTGTCGCTGAATCAAAAGCAGGTATTTACCTCACCAATGGAAATCAGAAGGTCGTTGTGAGATTATATACTGGTTTTGATAACGGGAAGAAAATCATTTTCGATTTTGATAAAGAAACCCGCAGCATCACCAACGAATTTGGGAATACTGTATTTCTGAAAATTGAACGTAACTGGCACAATTTAAGCGCATGGTTCAGTAGTGATGGTAATACCTGGAAGTCGCTTGGTGAACCGATCAGCGCTGTTAACCTCGATAAGGTGCAGCCAAATTACAATTCATGGGTAGGCACAAGCATCGGTCTATTTGCCGAAGGTAAACCGGCCGATTTCGATTTCTTTGTTTGTAAAGATGGTTTCTCGCCCGTTCTCGCTGCTGGATACAGCAACTATTTCGGTATCAAAACAATTCAGAAAGAGTCGGGAAAAGTAGTCACCAACACTTCCACAAATGGCGGATGGTTGATGATTTCAGGAGTTGAATTGGGAAAAACATCTCCTTCATCCATTGAAGTAGTGACTTCTTCAACTTCAAAAGGGAAAATTGAAATCTGGCTGGATGATTTAAAGAATGGAAAACTTATTGCAACCATTCCTGTGAGTTCAACCGGAAGCGAAGATAACTGGAAGGTTTTCTCTAAAGCTGTCAAAGGGATTTCTGGTCATCACGATGTGTTTGTAAAATTTCCGACTGGTAGTGAGGGTGATATCTTAATAAAGTCATTAACGTTTGTGAAGTAAAATTGCGTTCACTCCAAGAAGTCAGAAAGTCAAAAAAATAGTCCTGAAAGGACTAAATATGAATAACCGTGGGTGAATTGAAAATCAGCGAAGCTAAACCCACGCAAGAATGAAAGAGGAACACGCAACCCTGAAAGGGTTGAATGTTAACACACTAAATGTTCAGCCCTTTCAGGGTTGTGAATTTGATTTTATTTCTTTTCCACCGGTGAAACCGGTGGTTATTCAAATTTTATCCCTTTGGGATAATTAAAAGTAGATTTGAAAGAAAAATATTTATAAAATGATGAAAAAATATTTGGTTTTATACCTAACCATTTTTTTGGTTTTTAGCGAGATACAGGCACAGGATAAATTGTATCCCAACGAATTTCCTCTGGGAGATGTGACATTACTCGATGGACAGTTCAAACATGCCCGCGACCTGAATATTGAGGTTCTTCTGAAATACGATGTCGATCGTTTGCTGGCTCCATACCGAAAAGAAGCCGGATTAACTGAAAAGGCGAAGTGTTATCCCAACTGGGAAGGCCTCGATGGTCATGTGGGTGGACATTACCTGTCGGCAATGGCAATGAATTATGCAGCCACCGGTAATGCTGAATGTAAAAAGCGCATGGATCGCATGATCTCGGAGCTCAAAGCTTGTCAGGATGCCAACAACAAAAACAATCCGGAGTGGGGAAAAGGTTATGTTGGAGGTGCGCCAAACAGCAGGCAGATTTGGAACACTTTGCAAAAAGGTGATTTCGCAGCTTACCGTTCGGCATGGGCGATCTGGTACAACATTCATAAAATGTATGCCGGACTACGAGATGCCTGGTTATATACCGGAAATGAAGATGTAAAGAAAATTTTCATCGAATTTTGCAATTGGGGCATAAGTATTACTTCTCAACTGTCAGAAGACCAGATGCAATCGATGCTCGATATTGAACATGGCGGCATGGACGAAGTGTTTGCCGATGCTTATCAGATGACAGGCGATGAAAAATATATGACCGCTGCAAAACGGTTTTCACACAAAATGTTTCTCGACCCGTTGTCGCAGGAAATAGACAATCTCGACAACAAACATGCAAATACTCAGATTCCTAAGATTATTGGGTTCGAACGGATTGCAGAGCTCAGTCGTGATGAAAAATACGGTAAAGCTGGTAGCTTTTTCTGGGAAACAGTTACCAACAACCGTTCGCTGGCTTTTGGAGGAAACAGCAGAAGAGAGCATTTCCCGGCCAAAGAATCATGTATCGATTTTGTTAATGTCAATGACGGTCCTGAATCGTGCAATTCATACAATATGCTCAAGTTAACCGAGGATTTGTTCAGGATACACCCTTCGGCAAAATATGCCGATTACTACGAGCGGACAATCTTAAATCATATTCTTTCCTCGCAGCATCCTGAACATGGCGGATATGTATATTTTACGCCGGCTCGTCCACGTCATTACAGGGTTTATTCCGCTCCAAACGAAGCCATGTGGTGCTGTGTTGGCACAGGAATGGAAAACCACGGAAAATACAACCAGTTTATTTACACCCATTCCAATGATTCTTTGTACTTAAACCTATTTATTGCTTCCGAACTAAACTGGAAGGGAAAAGGCATTAAAATCAAACAGGAAACAAAATTTCCTTATGAGGAGCAAACAAAACTGACTATAACAGACGGTTCTTCAAATTTCAAATTGATGGTGCGCTATCCGGTATGGGTAAGCAAAGGCGCATTAAAAATTAAGGTAAACGGAAAGGATATTGACTATTTGTCCCTTCCTTCATCCTATGTATGTATTGACAGGAAATGGGAAAAAGGTGATGTGGTTCAAATCAAGCTGCCGATGCACAATACCATTGAGCATTTGCCCAATGTTTCTGAATATATCGCCATCATGCATGGCCCGATTTTATTGGGAGCCAAAACCGGGACGGAGGATTTAAAAGGCCTGATTGCCGATGATGGACGTTGGGGACAGTATGCCGGTGGAGAATATTTACCGGTGGATAAAGCTCCTATCCTGATTGATGACAAAATTGAAACTATTGCAGATAAGTTGTTTCCGGTGAAGGACAAACCACTAAACTTCAAGCTCAACGTTAAAATGATCAATCCGGCTGAACTTACATTGGAACCTTTTTATAAAATCCATGATGCCCGTTATATGATGTACTGGCTGGCACTATCAAACTCAGGTTATAAGGCCTATACTGATTCATTGGCAAACATTGAAAAAGAGAAACTTGCCCTCGAAAATCGCACCATCGACTATGTGGCCACCGGTGAGCAACAGCCCGAAACCGACCATGCCCTACAACTGGAAAAATCGAACAAAGGCAATAATTTAAATGAATTCTTTCGTGAGGCACGTGATGGAGGCTATTTCAGTTACGATCTGGCAACAAAGTCAGAAACCGACTTGTGTTTGATGGTGCGATACTGGGGTGCCGAATGGGGAAACCGGAAGTTTGATATATCTATTGACGATGAAAAATTAGTAACCGAAGACAACACCAATAAATGGAACCAGTCGATGTTTAAAGACGTGATTTATCCAATTCCCGATTCAATAGTTACAGGAAAAACCCATATTCGGGTGAAATTCCAGTCACTTCCCGGAAGCACGGCAGGAGCGGTTTATTACATTCGATTGGTGAGAAACAAATAAACGAGAAAAAATGATAAACCAATTAATATCAATTCAGAAGAGAATGAAACAGCTAAAATCAATCCTGGTTATTGGATTATCGCTGTTAATTTCGGTAGCGGTAACAGCACAACCTGTAAAAGGTGGAAAAAAAATCAGTTCGGATTTGTTTGGCTTATTTTTCGAGGATATTAACTATTCAGCCGATGGCGGACTATATGCCGAGTTGGTTCAAAACCGATCGTTTGAGTATAATCCAACTGAACGCAGTGAATGGAACCCTTTTTCATTTTGGGAATATATTTCACCGGGATTTTCATACGGTAGAGTGAGTGTGGAAACCTCGGCTCCTATTCATCTAAATAACCCGCATTACCTGGTTTTGGATGTGGAGCATGTTGGCAAGGAAGTTAAGTTTGTCGGTATTTCCGGAGTCGGATTAAAAAATTCAGGATTTGACGGAATGGTCGTGAAAGCTAACGATCAATACAACTTTTCGATGTTTGTACGACAGTTAAGTAAGGAACCGATATCATTCAATATTAGTTTGCAAACCCCAAAAGGTGAAGTTATTGCGGAAAGCAAAATTTCAACCTCGTCCAACGACTGGACCAAATATGCTGCCAGCCTGAAACCTACACAGAACTGCGACACAGCCAGCTTGGTCATCCTGGCAACCACCGAAGGTAAGTTTGCCATCGACGTAATTTCCCTTTTTCCTGAAAAGACCTTTAAGAACCGTCCGAATGGATTGCGTGCTGATCTTGCTCAGATGCTGGCTGATATGAAACCCGCGTTTATCCGTTTCCCCGGTGGGTGCCTTGTCCATGGAGATGGTCTGGGTAATATGTACCGTTGGGAAAATACCATTGGTCCCATCGAGCAGCGGAAAGAACAACGGAATATCTGGGGTTATCATCAGACCGCCGGGTTGGGATATTTCGAATATTTCCAGTTTTGCGAAGATATTGGCGCGAAACCATTGCCCGTTTTACCGGCGGCTGTTAGTTGCCAGAATTCAGGCGGAACCTGGCGCATTGGCGGAACAGGACAAAAAGCAGTTCCGATGAACGAAATGCAGGACTACATTCAGGAAGTATTGGACCTGATTGAATGGGCGAATGGACCGGTAACCTCAACTTGGGGTGCAAAACGTGCAGCAGCTGGGCATCCGGCATCGTTTAATCTTAAGTATGTTGGAATCGGGAATGAAGATAAAATCACCCCTGAATTTGAAGAGCGGTTCACAATGATTTCCAGGGCGGTAAAAGAAAAACATCCTGAAATTACTGTAGTAGGAACAGCAGGTCCGTTTCATAGTGGTGAAGATTTTGACAAAGGTTGGAAAATTGCCAATGACCTGAAAATAACGGTAGTTGACGAGCATTATTATACTGATCCGGAATGGTTTATCAACAATCAGCATCGTTACGACAGCTATAAACGCAATGCAGGTGATGTATATCTTGGCGAATATGCTTCGTGGGGGAATAAATTGCGAAACGCAATTGCTGAAGCGGCTTACATGACTTCGTTCGAACGTAACGGCGACGTGGTTCGGATGGCATCTTATGCACCTTTGCTGGCCAAAAAGAATTTTACACAGTGGAAAATCGACATGATATTTTTCGACAATGTAACCATTTGTCCAACACCGAATTATTACGTGCAAAAAATGTTTTCAGCTAACCAGGGCGATTTCTATTTCGATAAGGTGATTGCCAAAGATGAAAAGGATAATTCATTAGCCGCTTCCTGCGTTCAGGACTCAAATACAGGCGATATTATCCTGAAACTTGTGAATTACAACGAAACAGCCAAACCGATGAAAGTTAATCTAAACCGGTTCGGTAAAATGGCTGCCGAAGCCGAACAAACAGTTTTGGCTGGAAATCCTGATGATGAAAATACGTTTACGAATACAAAAAGTATAGTGCCGGCAAGTACAGTAGTTAAAATCAAAAAAACATTTGACTATTCAGCTCCGGCCATGTCGCTTACAGTGATCAGAATAAAAACAAAAAACTAAATCTTGAATCAATGAATACACATTGTTTTGGTTTTATAGCAGGATTAATTTTATGTTGTAACGCTGTCTTTGCACAGTCAAATTTTGCCCATAACCCGATCATATATGCTGATGTGCCTGACATGTCGATGATTCGTGTTGGTGAGACGTATTACATGAGCAGTACCACGATGCACATGAGTCCTGGGGTTCCCATTATGAAATCGAAAGATCTGGTTAACTGGCAAATCATCAAATATGCTTACGATACACTTGCCAATGTTGATGCGATGAATCTTGTCAATGGTAAAAGTTCGTATGGAAGAGGTTCCTGGGCCAGTTGTATACGGTATCACAACAACACATTTTATATTTCAACTTTTTCAAGCACAACCGGAAAAACTTATATCTATTCGACAAAAGATATTGAAAAAGGTCCTTGGATTGAACATTCTTTCAAACCATCCTATCATGATAATACCATCTTTTTTGACGATGACGGCCGGGTTTATATGATTTGGGGCGCCGGAAAGCTGATGATAGCGGAACTCAAAGACGACCTTTCAGGCGTAAAAGAAGGAACAGAACAGGTACTCATCGAAAATGCCAATGCCCCTGTCGGGAACAATGTTGGTCTTGGCGAAGGTTCACAGCTTTTTAAGGTGAATGGAAAATACTACCTGTTTAACATTGCGTGGCCACGCGGTGGAATGCGCACGGTGGTTGTTCACAGGGCGGATAAGATTACGGGGCCTTATGAAGGCAAGCTTGCTTTTCAGGATCAGGGAGTGGCACAGGGAGGAATCATAGACACACCCGACGGCCGCTGGTTTGCTTACTTATTTCAGGACCACGGATCAGTTGGCCGAATTCCTTTCCTCGTTCCAATGAAATGGGAAGATGGCTGGTCGGTAATTGGTGTCGATGGGAAAGTGCCGGAAACGCTTGATTTGCCTGCCAGCAAAGGCTTGATTCCGGGAATTGTCAACAACGATGAGTTCACACGTAAAAAAGGTGAACCTGCATTGCCATTGGTTTGGCAATGGAACCACAATCCCGACAATAAACTCTGGTCGGTTTCGGAGCGCAAAGGGTATTTACGACTGAAAACCGGACGGATCGACACTTTGTTCGTAAAATCAAGAAATACCCTGACCCAGCGTACTTTTGGCCCGCAATGTTCCGGATCAACGTTACTTGTCGTGTTGAACATGAAAGATGGTGATTTTGCTGGATTAACCACCTTCCAACGAAAGTTTGGACAGGTGGGTGTTAAAATCGTGAACGGCGAGAAATCCATCTTCATGATTAGCAACCAAACGGATAAACCTGTTGAAATCCAGAATATCCCTCTTTCAGAAAATAAAGTGTATTTGAAAATTGAGTGTAATTTCCTCGATAAGGTTGATATCGCTAATTTCTTCTACAGCCTTGATGGTAAAAAATGGACCATGATTGGCGGGCCGCTTAAAATGGAATATACCCTGATGGAACACTTTATGGGATACCGTTTTGGTTTGTTTAACTATTCTACTACAACACCGGGAGGATTTGCCGATTTCGATTACTTCCATATAAACGATCAGATTTCTGGTAATAATTAAAAACCAATTCAATAATGAAGATCTTCAAATCATTCTTATTTTGCCTGCTAATGATTGTTCAGGGTCTGGCTTTCAGTCAGAATCCAATTATCCGTAACCAGTTTTCTGCCGACCCAACAGCAAGAGTATTCAATGGCAAAGTGTATGTATTTCCTTCGCACGATATACCAACACCTAAAGACCAAAAGCAACTGCGAAAAGACTGGTTCTGCATGGCAGACTATCATGTGTTTTCTTCTGAAAACCTGACAGACTGGAACGATCACGGGATAATTGTCAGCCAGAATAAAGTGAAATGGGTCGATTCAACCTCCTACAGCATGTGGGCGCCCGATTGCATTGAACGCAACGGTAAATATTATTTCTATTTCCCGGCCAACAAAAACGTGGCAGATGCAAACGGAAGAAAAGGTTTTGGAATAGGGGTTGCTATTGCTGACAAACCAGGAGGACCATACATTCCGCTGCCCGAACCGATAAAAGGTGTGAACGGCATCGATCCGAACGTGTTTATCGACAAGGACGGACAGGCTTATTTGTATTGGGCAATGGGAAATATCGTAGCGGCTAAGCTAAAAGATAACATGACCGAGCTGGCCTCAGAGCCACAGATTATAGCGAATCTCCCGCAGAAAGGTTTGAAGGAAGGTCCGTTCGTGTTTGAGCGAAACGGAATTTATTACCTGACGATTCCACATGTAGAGAACAAAATCGAACGGCTTGAATATGCAATTGGCGATAATCCGATGGGTCCGTTCAAAATGGCAGGAGTCGTCATGGATGAGTCTCCCATGAACTGCTGGACCAATCATCAATCATTCGTAGAGTATAAAGGTCAATGGTACTTGTTCTATCATCAGGATGCCTATTCACCAAAATTCGACAAAAACCGGTCAATTTGTGCCGACAGTCTTTTCTTTAATGCTGATGGTACCATGCAGAAAGTAACACCTACTTTACGTGGTGTTGGGGTTACCAGTGCAACAAATAAAATTGAAATCGACCGATACAGCAATAAAAGCGAAACCGGTGCGTCTGTCGCCTTTCTTGATTCGGTGAACATCTTTAATGGCTGGAAAACAATACTCGACAGTAAAAATGCCTGGGTTCAATACAATGCAGTTGATTTCGGCAAAGAAAAGGTGAAAAAGGTGCAGGTCAAAGCTTTTTCTGAAAAAGGGAGCACTTTGCAAATCCGGCTGGATAAAGTTGACGGACCGGTGATTGCTGAAGTTAAAGTATCAAAAGAAACAAACTGGAATACAGTTGAAGCAAAAGTATCCAAATTTCAAGTTGGAATTCATCATCTAATTGTGTTACTGAAAGATGAAAATCAGGTTGAAATTGATTGGGTACAGTTTAAATAGACCTTTTAAAACCATTCACCAAATCAGCAGAATTAAAAATTTGTCATTAATACTATAAATTCTAAAATTCCTATAAACCAATAACAAATGAAATACACACAAAAAATTTCAACATTCGAGAAAATCGGCTACAGTTTGGGCGATTTGGCGGCTAACCTGGTTTTTCAAACATTAATTACCTATTTAGCTTATTTCTATACCGATATCTATGGTCTTAAAAGCAACGATGCATCAATAATAATGCTTTCTGTAGGCTTAACTGCTGCATTTATATTTAATCCAATAATCGGAGTATTGGCCGACCGGACCAATTCGAAATGGGGGAAATTCAGGCCCTGGATACTGTACACTGCTATCCCTTTGGGCATTGTTGCACTTCTTGCATTTTCAACACCAAATTTTGCCTACAAAGGGAAACTCATATATGCCGCTGCGACTTATTCTCTTTTGTTGATGTTGTATGCTTCAAGTAATTTACCCTACTCAGCTTTAAGTGGCGTAATAACAGGCGATATGGGCGAAAGAAATAGTATTTCGTCGTACCGTTTTGTGGCAGTAATGTTTGCCCAGTTTTTTGTTCAGGTGTTTATGCTGCCGATTATTATATCCGCCGGCCACGGAGATAAGGCAGCCGGGATTGAAACAGTAATGACTTGGATGGCAATTGTGGGTACGATCATGTTATTAATCACTTTTTTTACAACCAGGGAGCGCATTGTTCCAACGCTGGAACAAAAATCATCTATAAAAGAAGACCTGTCGGATCTTGTGAAGAACAAACCATGGCTTATCATGCTTAGCTTAACCATTTTGGTGTTCATTACCCTTGCCATGAAAGGTGGTTCGTATGTATTCTATTTTAATAATTATGTGGATAAGGCTGCCTTAACTAATTTTATTAGTCCTGTTATTTCTGGCTTGTCTGATTTAGGAATTAATTTCTTTGGTTCAGATCCTGCAGCTGCCGGTTTTGGTTTGTTCAACGCCGGAGGAATTATCTTCATGATTGTAGGAATCTCATTTTCAAAAAAATTGGCAGATAAATATGGCAAACGGGATGTTTTTAAATATGGATTACTCGTTGCTACCCTTTTTGTTCTGATCTTTGTTTTCTTCAAACCGGAGAATGTGTTATTAATGTTCGGTTCGCAAATTTTGCATGGATTTTTCTATGGCTTAACTATTCCTATTCTTTGGGCCATGATTGCCGATGTTGCCGACTATTCAGAAATGAGAACTAACCGCAGGGCAACTGCCATCATCTTTTCAGCGATGATGATAGGTCTCAAAGCAGGGCTCTCAATCGGGGGTGCTCTGGTTGCGTGGATTTTAGGTTTATACGGATACATTGCTAAAGAAAGCGCAGTTGCCGGGCAGGAGATTATTCAACCTCATTCTGTCTCAGAAGGAGCAAGATTGCTTGTGAGTGTTTATCCTTCAATTACATTCCTATTAGGTGTGGGTCTGCTTTTCTTCTATGTCATTGATAAGAAAATGGAAGTGAAAATTGAAGCAGAATTGAAATCCCGCAGGAAAGGAAACGCATAACAGTGCCAGATCAATTAAACTCAATTCATAATGGAAATCAAAATTTTTTCCGCAATTACGGCCCTGGTTTTTCTGACATCCATACAAACCATGGCTCAAAAAACTTTGGCTGATGCTACCAAAGGAAAATTTCTGTTTGGTGTAGCAATCAATTCTCAACAAGTTGATGGCGTTAACCCCATCGAAACGGAATTGATTGCTAAAGAATTCAGCGCTGTTGTTGCCGAAAATTGCATGAAACCCCAACCCATTCATCCGGAAGAAAATCGATATGTATGGGATAATGCTGATAAACTCGTTGCTTTTGGAGAAAAAAACAAACAGGCTGTGACTGGTCATTGCCTGATCTGGCATTCTCAAATAGGCCGATGGTTCTTTATTGATGCCGATGGAAAAGATGTGTCTCCCGAAGTATTGAAAGAAAGGATGCGACAGCATATTTCTACAGTCGTTGGTCGGTATAAAGGTCGCATAAAAGGCTGGGACGTAGTAAATGAAGCATTTGAAGACAACGGCGAATACCGTAACAGTAAATTTTACCGGATTCTTGGAAAAGATTTCATTAAATATGCTTTCCAGTTTGCTCACGAAGCCGATCCGGATGCGGAATTGTACTACAACGATTACAATGTGGAAACACCAGCCAAATGCGATGCGATAGTCGGACTGGTAAAAGAACTCAAAGGCGCCGGATGCAGAATTGACGCGGTTGGTTCACAGGCACACTGGCACATGAATTCACCTTCACTTGAAGCTACAGAAACCACCTTCAAAAAACTCAAGGATGCAGGCGTTCACATCCTGATTACAGAATGGGATATTTCAATTCTCCCAAGTCCGTATGAAGGTGCAAACATTTCTGCTAATTTCAAATATTCCAAAGAGATGGATCCGTATCGTGAAGGAGTTCCAGACTCTGTTCAACAGAAATGGAATAAACGCATGTTGGATATGTTCGGACTCTTCCTCAAATACAATGATGTTGTTGATCGCGTAACCATTTGGGGTTTGACTGATAATACAACCTGGCTGAATAATTTCCCGATCCGGGGGAGAAAAGATTATCCTATGCTTTTCGACCGCAATAACCAACGCAAACCGGTAGTTGACGAAATGATTAAAATGGCAAAAAAATACAAAACGAAAAAATGAAACGAGTCATTAGAGGAATTCTATTAAAAAGTGGATTAATTAAAATGACGAGTTCCATCTGGCGATTAAAAAACAAATTATAAACAGATGAAAAAGGCGAAATACTTAGTTGAAAATGATTTTATGGCCGATCCTGCCGTTCATGTATTCGAAGGAAAATTATACATTTATCCTTCTCACGACCGTGAATCAGGTATTCCTGAAAATGATAACGGTGACCATTTTGATATGAATGATTACCATGTTTTCTCCACCTCTGATATCGAAAACGAGCCGCTGACTGATCATGGTGTTGTGCTTAAAGTAAGTGATATTCCGTGGTCCGGACGTCAGTTGTGGGATTGTGACGTTGCATTCAAAAATGGCAAATACTACATGTATTATCCACTGAAAGATAAAACCGATATTTTCCGTTTGGGAGTGGCTATTTCCGACACTCCGGCAGGCTCGTTCATTCCTCAGCCCAATCCGATCCGGGGAAGTTACAGCATCGACCCTGCAGTATTTGAGGATACCGATGGAACCCACTACATGTATTTTGGTGGTTTATGGGGAGGACAATTACAACGTTACAAGGATAATAAGGCACTGGAAAGTGCTTATTTGCCTTCAGGAGAAGAATTGGCAGTGCCATCCCGGGTGGTTCGGTTGTCGGACGACATGCTTGGTTTTGCTGAAGAACCCCGTCCTGTTACGATCCTGAATCAGGATGGAACTCCGATGAAAGCCGGACAAACAAACCGTTTCTTCGAAGCCTCGTGGATGCACCGTTATAAGGACAAGTATTATTTCTCCTATTCGACAGGCGATACCCATTTATTATGCTACGCAACCGGAGATAATCCTTATGGACCGTTTACCTATCAGGGCGTGATGCTGACCCCTGTTGTCGGATGGACAACTCACCATGCGATTACGGAGTTCAACGGAAAATGGTACTTATTTCATCACGACAGTGTTCCTTCAGGAGGAAGAACCTGGTTGCGCAGCCTGAAAGTGGTCGAAATTGAATACAATGATGACGGTACAATTAAAACACTTGAGGGAACTGACTAATTAAATAATTCGACGTATGAAACGGACATTAATTGCTGAAAAGAAAGAGGTCACTGAAAGTTCAAATCACATCTTTAAATTATTTTTTACGTCTCTTTTGCTCATTTCCATGACCTCTTTTGGCCAGGTAAAACTACCACAACTTATTCAGGATGGGATGGTCCTTCAGCGCGATGCCCGTGTAAAAATCTGGGGATGGGCATCGGTTGGAGAAAAGGTGGCACTTCACTTCAATAACCAATTGTTTAATGCTGTTACAGGCAAGGATGAAAAGTGGGAAATCACACTTCCGGCACAAAAAGCTGGCGGTCCTTTCACTATGGAAATCATTGCAAACAATCGCATTTTACTGAAAGACATTTTGTTTGGCGACGTATGGCTTTGCTCGGGACAGTCGAATATGGAATACCCCATGAACCGACTAACCGACAGGTATACCAATGTAATTGTCAGGTGCGAAAACAGTAAGATCCGGCAGTTTAAGGTGTTGCAGGTGTACGATTTTAAAGCATCAAAGGACGATTATCCCTCCGGAAGTTGGGTTGCAGTAACTCCCAAAACCATTCTTGATTATTCTGCAGTCGCCTATTTTTTTGCCCGTGATTTATACGAGAAATACCATGTACCCATTGGGATTATCAATGCCAGCGTCGGTGGTTCTCCTGCCGAAGCGTGGATGAGTGTTGAAGCATTAAAGGAATTTCCCGGCTATCTCGCCGAGGCCGAAAAGTTCAAAAATCAGTCATACATCGATCAAATCCAGTTCAGCGAGCGCAAGGCAAGCAATGACTGGTATGCAAAGTTAAACCTGACAGATAAAGGATTACAATCACGTCCAACCTGGAAAGATCCGGCTTTCAATGCAACATCGTGGCCAATCATGTCTGTACCATCTTATTGGGCCGATCATGGTTTGGGCGAAGTAAATGGTGTTGTGTGGTTCCGAAAAGAAATTAAGGTACCCGCTTCGATGATCGGGAAACCTATCCGTTTGTTTATGGGGCGTATTGTTGATGCTGATTCAGTTTTCATCAATGGGAAATTGGTAGGAACCACTTCCTATCAATATCCTCAACGTAATTATCATGTACCCGCGGGTGTACTTCAAGCCGGAAAAAACACAGTGGTGGCAAGGGTAATCAGTATTTCTGGTCGTGGTGGTTTTGTCAAAGAAAAACCCTACCAGCTATTTAATGAGAAAGATACAATTAACCTGGCTGGAAACTGGCAATATCAGTTGGGATGCACCATGGCACCTGCTCCCGGGCAAACCTTTGTGAATTGGAAACCTACCGGATTGTACAACGGCATGTTGGCTCCGGCAAACAATTATGCCATCAAAGGTGCGGTTTGGTATCAGGGCGAATCGAATGCCGAACGCTACCAGGAATATCAAAAACTGCTGACTGCCTTAATCAGCGATTGGCGGCTGAAGCACAATCAGGGAGATTTCCCTTTCATCATTGCGCAACTTCCCAACTTTATGGAAGCAAAAGATCAGCCATCGGAAAGTAGTTGGGCTTCGTTTCGGAATGCCCAGTTGAAAACATCACTTTCAGTTGAAAATTCCGCACTAACCGTCAATATCGATTTAGGCGATTGGAACGATGTTCATCCGCAAAATAAAGAAGAGGTAGGAAGACGATTGTCTTTGGCTGCTGAACGATTAGCCTATCACGATAAAAATGTGGTAGCTTCGGGCCCAATCTATCAGTCTATGAGCGTGAAAGGGAATAAAGTTGAGATCACTTTCACTAATTGCGGAAGCGGATTAGTGACTAAAGATGGAAAAGAATTGAAACAGTTTGCCATTGCCGGAATAGGCAGTAAATTTGTTTGGGCACAAGCTAAAATTGAGGGTAACAAAGTCATTGTTTGGAATGTAGCCATTTTGAATCCGGTGGCTGTGCGCTATGCCTGGGCAGACAACCCCGAAGGTGCTAACTTGTATAATACCGAAGGGTTACCTGTATCTCCATTCAAAACCAATGAATAATCTTTAATGAATTTATAAATGAACAAAGCTTTTGAAGTTAAAAATCCCGACTTTGCGTTAAGTCCCTATTCAGGGATGACAAAAAAACATTATATAGAATTGGCAAAGTATTTACTGGAGCGTGCATTCGTCCATGTTGACTCGATTGAAACACCGTTGACATTTCCTTCGGTTCCCGGTAAAACTTATCCACAGCCAAATGCTCCGGAATGGCGTTATCGCTCACTTGAGTTTGAATCCCTTGAAAGGACCTTTACCCTTGCCGGCCCCTTAATCCATATCGACCCGGAAACGAAGATTAAAGGTATCAATCTTAGGGATTACTATTCCTTGCAAATCTACAATGCCCTTACTCCGGGGCATCCCAATTCACTGCCATTACCTGAAGATTTGCCGGACTCCAACTACCAGTTTACCTGCGAATTTGGGGGATTATTTAAAACATTGCTACTGATGCCCGACACCATTTGGTTTTATTTTACGGCAAAGCAAAGGGATGAGATGGTAATAACCATTTCAAAATGGGCTCACCACAGAACGACTCAAAACAATTGGCGGATTTTTAATATTATTACCCTTTCGTTTCTTAAAAAGTATGGATATGAGATAGATGATGATTTGCTGAAAAATCATCTTTTATGGGTAGCATCCTATCATTCAGGTAATGGCTGGTACCTAGAGCAAACCTATAATTACTATTCGATCAGTCTTTTCATTGTTTATACAACCATTTGGAACAGAACTTTTGGCGATGAATACTACCCGGAGATCGCTGAAACTATTGAGATGTCGGCACAGAAATTGATGGAATCGCTCACCAGCTTTTTTGGAAGAGATGGCTATATAAATATGTGGTCGAGGAGTATTTGCTACCGGACATGGGTTTCGGGGGCATTCCCTGTTTCTTTTATGTTGAAAGATAAAACCCATGTGGATGCAGGTTGGGCCAGGCGGCTTTGTTCAGGGTCCCTGTTGCAATTTGTTACGCGTGAAGATTTCTATTGCAATGATATCCCTAGCCTTGGATTTTACGGACAGAAAGAATACATGGTGCAAAACTATAGTTGCGCAGGCAGTCCTTTTCTAATGTTTCTCCCCTTTATCTGCCTTGCACTCCCGGATGATTCACCCTTTTGGACCGCCAAAGAAAACGAGGGGATTTGGGAAACGCTGGGAAATAATTCCCATAAAGTTGTTCTTGAAAATCCGGGACTTGTTCTTGTTAATCATGGGAAAACAGGCACATCTGAAATAATTCCGGGAAAGGTTTACTACGACGATCCAAACTATTCCAAGCTTGTTTACAACACGCATTTCCCATGGGAAGACCATAATCCACAGGGTGGCACATCGATGGAATATAGTTTCCGCAGTCAGGATCCAAGAGATTTAAGAGGTGACGATGTCAATTTTTATCTTACCGGTAAAACAGTGGAAAACGATTCTGAAAAAAACAGGTCATTTACGATATCGCAAAGCATGTTTTTTAATGGAGTACGAAAGGATGTTTTATACCGGCAGGCAATCATGCGAAGGCCTCCAAACAATGGGGTCGGGTATATTATTGATCTTGCAGAAATAACCATTCCAGGTGGAGTTATCCGGGTTGACCGTTCAAGGCTTGCTTTTGAGTATGAATTAACACTAGGACATTTTGGCATACCGCACATTAATGGCCAGAAGGCTGTAATTAATCAATTCGAAGATGGAACCAAAAAGGTAATGACAGCATCCATTCCCGGAAGAAGAGTTGCTTTGATAACCTACAATGGTTGGGATACACTGGGAAGTCTGATCCACAACAACCGAAATGCAGAAGCAGATGAGAGTACAGTCATCTATGCGTCTAAAAAAAGAGTGGCAAAAAATCCTGCCATGGAATTGATGATCACGGTCATGTTGCATAAAATGGATGATAATGAGTGGACCGAAGAAGAATTATCGCCGATAAAGGATATAAAAATCATGGATATTACGCCTACTTATTCGGCGTTGGGGGCAACAATTACCCTGTACAATAACGAGAAATATGAAATTGATTTTAAAGACATTGATGGGAAAAGGACTTGTTAGTATATTCATTGCCCTGATCGGATTGATTTTCAATGTGCAGCCATTGGCAGCTCAACAGCAGCCAGGGAAAACTGTGCCGGGAGGTATTCTCAGACAGCGTATTTCGATCAACGAAAACTGGAGCTTCTACAAATACGATTCAATTTCAAAAGCCGATAACCTGATTTACGATGTTCGTCCCGAAGTAATCGATAATAATGAAAACAAGGTAGCCGATTCCAAACCTACAGAGGCGATAAAAGTCGAGACAACTCAGGAAGTGCTCAAGCCCTGGGTTTTACCTACAGGAAATAACTTTATAAAAGATCCTGAAAAACGACATGTTCGCCCCAAAGGCAATCCTGGTGGTGACTTCCCGTTTGTGCAAAACAATTTCGACGCCAGTTCATGGGAAAAAGTGAACCTGCCACACGACTGGGCAATCAAAGGACCTTTCCAGAAAGGTTGGAATTCTGAAGTTGGCGGAGGAATGGGACGTCTCCCAATTAATGGTGTGGCATGGTATCGCAAAAAATTGGATATACCGGATTCGGATGCTGGTAAATCCATTTTTCTCGATATCGACGGAGCAATGTCGTATGCCATCGTTTGGCTCAATGGAAAGCTTGTTGGCGGTTGGCCTTACGGCTACAATTCATGGAGATTGGATCTCACACCGTATATCATTCCCGGTGGTGAAAATCAACTGGCCATCAGGGTCGACAATCCCAACAATTCGGCTCGCTGGTATTCCGGAGCAGGAATCTACCGCAACGTTTGGCTAACCAAGACCCATCCGGTTCATATTGGTCAGTGGGGAACTTTTGTTACAACGAGCAATGTTTCGGGAGCTTCTGCTACAATCAATCTTGCAGTTACAATCGACAACGATTGTAAGACCGACACAAAAGTTGAAGCGACAACCACCATTTATGCTTTGGATGCTAATGGCAACAAGTCTGGCAATTCGGTTGCCAGTTTCTCATCCCTAAGTTCAAAAACAGTTGCAGGAGAAAACGCAAAGTTGCAAGGTTCAGTTATTATCAAAAATCCAAAACTCTGGGGACCACCACCAACTCAAAAACCGAACCGCTATGTTGCTGTGACTACGTTATCACAAAATGGCAATCTCATCGACTCTTATGAAACACGGTTTGGTATTCGTTCAATGGAATTTAACCCCGACAAAGGAATCTTTGTCAATGGAGAACATATTCAAATGATGGGCGTTAACCAACACCATGATCTTGGCGCTCTGGGTGCCGCTTTCAATACCCGTGCTGCCGAACGACAATTAGAAATACTTAGGGAAATGGGCTGTAATGCCATCCGTATGGCGCACAATCCACCGGCGCCCGAGTTGCTCGAACTTACCGACCGCATGGGATTCCTCGTTATTGATGAGATATTTGATTCGTGGGAACGGAAAAAAACACCGTACGACTTTCACCTGATCTTTCCCGATTGGTCTGAACCCGACACACGAGCTTTTATTCGCCGCGACCGGAATTGCCCATCTGTTATAATTTGGAGTTTTGGCAACGAAGTGGGAGAGCAATACACAGATAAAGAAGGTGCTGATGTTGGAAAACGGTTATATGACATTATAAAGGAAGAGGATTCGACGCGCCCAACAATCTGTGCAATGAACTATGCAAAACCCGATATGGCCCTTCCCAAAATCCCAGACATAATTGGCCTCAATTATCAGGGTGAAGGAATTCGCCAGGATCCCGAGTTTGAAGGGACTGATCGAATACGCACTTCACCGCAATACGATGCTTTCCATGCAAAATTTCCCAATAAATTAATTATCAGCACCGAAACTGCATCAGCTTTCAGCAGTCGGGGAATCCACCTGTTCCCAGTTTCAAAAGAGATCAGTGCGCCAGTAAGGGACGGCCGTGGTGGCGACTCAAATATTTGCCAGGTAAGTTCCTACGAACTCCATGCTGTCGATTTTGGTTCCAGTGCAGACAAAGTTTTAGGATCGCTCGAACAACATCCGTTTGTTGCCGGCGAGTTTGTCTGGAACGGCTTTGACTATATCGGAGAACCAACCCCCTATTATGAAGCACGAAGTTCATATTCAGGCATTATTGATCTGGCAGGCTTCAAAAAAGACAGGTTCTTCCTATATCAGGCACACTGGCGCCCTGATCTGCCAATGGTACATATACTTCCTCACTGGAACTGGCCGGAACGCATTGGACAAATCACCCCGGTTCATGTTTTTACTTCGGGCAGTGAAGCAGAATTATTCCTAAACGGAAAATCGTTAGGGAAAAAGAAAAAAGAGGCATATGAATACCGTTTGCGTTGGGATAATGTGGTTTATGAACCTGGCGAGTTGAAGGTAGTCGCCTACAAAAACGGAAAGAAGTGGGCTGAAGAAGTTGTGAAAACAACCGGAGAAGCAACACAACTGTGGGCAACCGTTGACCGTCCCCAAATCCTAGCTGATGGAAAAGATCTGGCCTTCATTACGGTGCAGATAACCGATAAGGACGGACTCATGGTGCCTCGCTCAAATAATCGGATTGAATTCAGCATTGTAGGCCCCGGAGAAATTGTGGCAACCGATAACGGAGATTCATATAACCTTGAATCCTTTACGTCACATAAGCGCGAAGCGTTTAATGGATTGGCTTTGGTGATCGTCCGTTTCAAAGCCGGTAAATCGGGAATTATTACTGTGACAACAAAATCTCCCGGACTAAAGGACACTACTGTAATAATAAAAAGTAAATAAGTGGACTGAAAATAAATAAACCATCATTTAAAATAGCCTCTCACGGAGAGACAAGGGGAAGAGCGGAGAGGAGCATACAAGATGTGTTATGGCCATAAAAACCTCTTGTTTCTCCATGTGGAACTCTTTTCATCCTGCGATGAGTTTTAGCATCCTCCACAATTATTTCATTTGATCCGAAGTACGTTATGAAAATTTTGTGATCTGTTCAGAGTTGATTGGTTTTCTTTTGTTGAAGAAAAAATAAAAAAGGCAATAAATCAACGATTTACTGCCTTTTGATTCGATTTGAAATCCCGTTTTGTGGGCTGTACTGGATTCGAACCAGTGACCCCTACCCTGTCAAGGTAATGCTCTAAACCAACTGAGCTAACAGCCCTTCTAAGTGCGGCAAAAATAGAAAAAATAGTGAAACCTTTTACTTTAGCCTGAATTAATGTTCGAAAACCTGAAATATTGGCCTGCAGGTCCGTTCTGCAGGCCAATATATTCAATATATTCTACATGAAAAATTTAAGTAGGAACAGTATCGCAAGACCAACTGTTACAATCGATAAATCTTTGAATTTGCCTGTCAATACTTTCAGTATTACAAAAGATAAAACGCCAAAGAGAATTCCTTCTGCGATGGAGTAGGTCAAAGGCATCATGATAATTGTAAGAAAGGCGGGAATAGATTCTGTAAAATCATCAAAATCGATATTTTTAACGGGAGTCATCATCATTGCACCAACAAGTATCAGCGCAGAGGCGGTTGCAGCTCCTGGTATCATCAAGAAGATGGGTGAGAGGAACAGGGCAATGAGAAATAATCCTGCCACGGTCAAGGATGTCAATCCGGTGCGTCCCCCTTCGGTGACACCTGCAGCACTCTCAACGTAAGTTGTAACAGTTGAGGTTCCAAGCATTGCACCAACAGTTGTACCTATTGCATCAGCCATTAAAGCCTGTTTTACACGTGGTACGCGCCCTTCTTTATCGAGCATATTCGCTTTCGACGAAACACCGATCAGTGTTCCAACGGTGTCGAACATATCCACAAAGAGGAAGGTAAATACAACCAGCAACATATCCATAGATAGGATTTTTGTCCATTCAAATTGCATGAAAATTGGCGCTACCGAGGGTGGGGTAAGCTCAAAAGAGGCCGGAAGATGCGAAATTCCAAAAGGAAAACCAATAAGTGTACCAATGAGAATACCAATCAGCAACGCTCCTCTTACTTTCAATGCAAGCAAGACGCCTGAAATTACCAATGTAATTAACGCTACCAGCGCACCGCCATTTTCAGCAATATTGGTTATATCGCCTAGGGTTACAAAAGTAGCGGGACTGCTCACAATAATACCTGCATTTTTCAACCCGATAAAAGCGATAAATAATCCGATACCTACCGAAATGGCATGTTTCATATTATTGGGGATTGAATTGACAATCATCTCCCGGATATTGAATGCGGTTAGCAAGATGAAAATAATTCCTTCGAGAAATACAGCAGTCAAGGCAAATTGCCATGAGTGACCCATGCCAAGTACAACTGTAAAGGCAAAGAAGGCATTCAATCCCATTCCAGGCGCAAGGGCAAAAGGCAATTTCGCATACAATGCCATTATCAGCGTGGCAACAAGGGCCGACAAGGCCGTTGCAGTGAAGACCGCGCCTTTGTCCATACCTGTTGCACCAAGGATATCAGGATTTACAGCCAGGATGTATGCCATTGTCATAAACGTGGTAATCCCTGCAAGAACCTCAGTTTTAACAGAAGTTTTATTCTCTGATAATTTAAAATATTTTTCTAACATAAGTGGTTATATTATTTTAAAATTTCCATTTAGCTGCAATAGTCGGATTAACCATAAATCCGTCATGACCTCCAAAATTGGAACTTAGTTCAACCTCACTACCCACTGAAAAATGGTCAGTGCAATTAAACCAAAACTGAGGTTCGCTTAAGAATACAAATTCTGTAGCTTTTGTGTTTTCACCAACTCCTACAATATTGTCCTCTCTCCAGAAATCAGCAAAACCTGATAACGTGACTTTGTTCTTGAAAAACTGGAGATTCCAGACACCTGTTAACTGGAAAGACATATCATTTTTTCCACGGATGTTTTTGTACATAGCCTGTAATGTGAATACCTTAGAAAAGTCTGCAGTATTCCATGTATAATTTCCCCCGAATAGCCAGGCATCGTTTATCTGATAGGCTCCGTTATACGGAGTTGCCTTAAACTGTCCAAAACCGCCATTGTACTCAACATGCAGTTCGAATGGGCTTTTCCAGAATTTTAATCCACGTGCAATTTCAAAATACCCCAAACTTACACCTTGAACATCACCTGATCCGTAATCCATGTCGATAAAAAAGAAGGTGCTACCCCATTTATCGGGTTTGAACATCTCAACGGTGGATGTCAGGTATTTCCGGTCCTTACCCATGTCGTAATGTAATTGCACATTTTGTGCTTTTAATGCCGAAGCGGCAATAAAGAGGACGAACAGAATTAAAATTTTTTTCATGAAAATGTTTGAATTGGCCATACATTCTATCATCGTGACAGTTTTTGTATGTTTGTGTTAAAAATGTAGAATTATATTTAAGAAGTCACAAAAATAGAATTTTTTTTATAAAAATTTCATCATTGATCATTTCATAGTGAAGTGATCAATGTTCGACCTGATACTGAGGACAAACAATAATGTGGAATAATAAATTATTTTACACAAAAAGAGTAAAAGAATCATTATTTCACATTATTAATGTATTTTTGTTACCACTAAGACCGTATGCGATGTTACTTATATCAACAGTTGCATGGATCTGATGGCAAAAATTACTGCAAAACCGGGTATATTCATGGAGAAAATTTTGGTGATCGACGATAACAAGTTGATTCGTAAAACATTAAAAGACACACTCAGCAAGATTGGGTACACAGTTATTGAGGCAGAAGATGGCGAATCAGGTTTGGTCCTTGTTCGCGATGAACATCCTGATCTTGTTATTACAGATTTTCAGATGCCTGGAATCGATGGTCTGGAAGTACTTGCGGAAATACGTAAATTTAATATTGCAATTCCTGTAATATTACTTACCGCTTTCGGTGATGTTGTATTAACCATCAAATCCATTCAACTCGGCGCTTTTGATTTCCTTGAGAAGCCGATTGATCCCTATCAACTTAAATCTACCATCCAACTCGCACTGAATTCGGTGAAGGTAAGTAATAGTCTGAACGAAGTACTCCACGAAGATGTGTCAAGCGAGAGTATGCTCGAGGACAATATTTTGGTTGGAAAGACCGTTCAGATGAAAGAGATCTTCAAAAATATTGGACGCATATCACTGAATAAGGTTAATGTGTTGATTCAAGGTGAAACCGGAACAGGAAAGGAATTGATTGCCCGGCTTGTACATTACTCTGGTATCACCAGCAGCCAGCCACTTGTTATTGTGAATTGCAGTGCACTTACGGAAACGCTACTCGAGAGTGAACTTTTCGGTCATGTTAAAGGTTCTTTCACCGGGTCTATTCGTGATAAAAAAGGCAAATTTGAATTAGCTGGAGAAGGTTCAATTTTTCTTGATGAAATTTCGGAGATATCACTTAATACGCAGGTTAAGTTATTACGGGTAATTCAGGAATTGGAGTTTGAAAAAGTAGGTGGTGAAGAGACAATTCCTATGAAGGCTCGTATTATTGCTGCGACTAACCGCAACCTTGAAGAATTAATTAAAGAAGGAAAATTCAGGGAAGACCTTTATTACCGGTTAAAAGTTTTCACGATTGATCTTCCTCCACTACGAGATAGAAAAGACGATATTCGCGATTTGGTGATCCATTTTCTGCATAAATTGAATAAGCGGTTCAATAAAAATGTAGTGAAAATTGGAGATGGTGTGATCGAAATGTTAAAGGCTCATGAATGGTATGGCAATGTTCGCGAACTCGAGAATACTATTTTACAGGCAATTGTAATGTCAAAAAGTGATGTGCTCGAAAAGGAGAATATTACACTGAATAACCGGCAACACCAGGAGGTCGCAGTTAGAGTAGAAGTTCCGCAGTATCGTTCGCTTGCTGAACTTGAGAAATATCATATTAAACGGATACTCGACGAAGTTAACTGGAATAAACTGGAAGCTTCACATATTCTTGACATTACCCGCCCAACCTTAAATGCGAAGATAGAAAAGTATAATCTTGTACGAGGCTGATATCGTTCAGATCTTTCTGCGGGTTTAATTTTCGGCTATCCTATAAAAAGTCCCTTCGATTCGAAATCGGAGGGACTTTTATTTTTGGACTATTATTGGTGAGGGAGGAAAGCGAATAGCCGGTATAAAGTGAGAAAATAGGTAATGTACTGAAAAATACCATAGTTGTCTAGTCAATAATTCTCATTGAACCTATTCTTAATTGAATTGCCACGGAATTTATGCCGTGGCAATTGTCATATTATTAATGAGTTTTAGATAAATATTTGGCTTCGCAGTGGAATTTAAAATTCCAATCCTCACCAGGATCTTTACCCTCCCATTATTTTCGTTTTACACGTACAACATAAGCCTCAGAGAATCCTTTACTAATGAGCTTAGGCAGGAATGCAATTGCCTGTACCCGGCCCGGGAATCCACTAATTCTTACCTTATAATAGTCACCTTCATATATCACAGCAATCGGAAGATCAGTTATTTTACGGAGTTTTCTTTCTGCATCATCGGCGTTTTCCTGGCCGATAAAGGCTCCAACCTGAATTACCGCACTGTAATTATTATCATCAAACGAAATATCGTTGGTGTAGTAGTTTTCCGGATTTAGATAAGCCTCTGGGAATCCGGCCTGCGCCAGTTTATCGATGAGAATGTCGGATTCTTCTTTCCCGGCTAAGCCTGTAATAAGAAGTTTGTTAATACCATTCTCTGGTACAATCGTTACTGACCGACCGATTGCTTTGCTGATTCTTTCCTGTGTATCTCGTGCTTCGGAGGAATCCTTAATCGCAATTATTTGAATTACCGGACCTTGTACTTCGTTTGAAGCAACCTGAGCTGGTGTTATAACTTCCTTTGTAGACTCAGTTTTCGTTTCAATAATTGGTTTCACAGCCGTTACTTCCTCTTGTCTCTTTAGAACAATTGGTTTTTCAACAGGTGGTGTTACCTTACTGATTTCAACAGGTTTTACTGTGGCATCAGCAATACGTTTCTGCGGAACAATCGGTTTCTCAGTTTCAAGATTTATCTTGAAATTATTTCCTTCCATTTCAGCAGCAAACAGACGGGCACTTTCGCGCGATGTAAATCCAGGTATCCGTATTTTGTAAAGGCCATTCGAATAGATAATTATAACCCGGTCGCCAGTACGTTGCGCCAATTCTTTCTGTGCATTTAAGGCCTCTTCTTCCGTCTTGTATTCCCCAACCTGAATTGACGTATTCGGTGTAATAACCGGAATATATGATACCGGGAATCCGATTTGTGCCAACGTTGTTGCAAATTGACGTGCAAGATTGCGGTTAGCGTAGCCCGAGATTCGTACTTTGTGATAACCATTTTCATATACAATAATGGCTGGCTTGCCAGTGAGATCTTCCAGTTTCTTGCGTGCTGCAAATGCTTTCGACTTATCTCTGAATGCGCCAATCTGAAGTACATCACCTTCGTAATCAATGATTGAAGACTTAATAACGATTGGCTTAGGAACTTCAATTCCTGCAATGTTCTCTTTTACAGTATCTGGAAGTAAAGGTTTAACAGATGGGGCAATTTTTATAATCGATGGTGACTCGACAGTCTCCGCGAGTTTACGTTCAGTCGGAGATAGCATATTTAGGGTATCGGGCTCCTCTACCCTTGCAGTACTCAACCTGAAATCTAAACCTTCAACGATATCTCCATCGAAGGAATGGGATATAGTAATAGGTATCAGCTCTGGTTCCGAAACCATATTTATATTCTTAAGCTGTTCTGCATCAATTCGAACAATATATTTCCCAGGCTTCAGTCCAAGATAACTGTAATAGCCGTCTAATTCGGTCATAACGCGGGCTGCACGAGTTCCATCTGGACGATAGACACAAACCAAAATTCGCCCCTGTCCATTATTCCCGTTAGAAACAGTTCCAGTCGCCTCACCCATCACAGAAATAGGGACTTCAATGTTTTTAAACTGGTTTGGATCGATCATCACCTTCATGGTCAGATTATGCATCTGCCATGAGATATTGTCGAAGCTATTTTTATCGAGTTCCAGTAAATAACTCGTATAGGGTATGAGATCCAAAATCCGGATCGTGGTGTCTTTGTCGTTACGAATAATTGTTCCGCCATTAATTCTGAATTGCAATCCGTCAGCTCTTGGTTCTCCTTTATCGCGCTTCCCATTACCATCAACATCGAGAAAGGGGAGAAGCGTTATCGCACCCTTACCAACATTGGTTCGGTTATTCGCTCCAAGGTAACGTGTTTTTCGATCGTAGAGTAAGCTACCTCTGGCCGATTCAACCAAAGTAGTCTGGTCATTGGTGTTCCGGACCGAAAATCCGGTTTGAGCAAAGGAGAGATCGTAACGCAACCCAACTTCAACACTTCGTGTATTACTTCTGAAGTTTTGTTCGTACGACATATTCAGATACCCATGTTTAAACAACGGTTTTTCCACATTAGCTCTTGCAGAAATTAACTGATTACTGTTGTATTCATATTGAACCTGCGGCGTCACTGTAATATGAGCTGGCAAACGGAAGGAAAGTGATAAATTGCTGTATATGTATGGTTTGCTAACATCTGTGAACAGCCCGTAGGTGGTGAAATTGGTACTTACACCATAAACCGATCCCGACCAGAGCATTTCGGCAGTTGTATTTTTGAGGTTAGGAAGTACAATCTGATTAAGTGTAAATCGTGAATAAGCAGCAAAATTCTTCCCTTTTATAGGGATTGAAAGAACCGCTTTTCGTTCTTCCAGGTAATTGTAAATGATCGCTTTTTGCCCCTTTTCAAACTTTGTATAGTTCAATTCAATCTGCAGATTTGATGGAAACCGGTAACTAAGCAACCCTTTTGTTCGTACGCCATAGGTGTATTCTGTCGATAATAGTAACCCACTCATTAGTCTGAGAGAAGCACTTAAATACGGCATTGCAGGTCCGGTTATCACCGACGAAAGATACTCAACACCACCTCCAACTGTAACACGACTGCTGACCCCATAATTCAGGTTGGCACGCGTAAACCGGCTACTCAGGCTGTCTTCGACAATACCAGCACTAACAGAGTATTCCAACTCTTTGGCAGGTAAAAAATTAAATGGGATACTGATGTTTTCTTCTTTAATCCGTTCTTCTCCCCATGGGCCAAAAAACCGTAGCTTTACGGCCGAGTTTCCATAGACCAAAGGTACTTCAAACTTGTAGAACCCAGAGGCATCCGCTTTCATATAATCGACCAGTATATTGTTCACATAAAGCTCAACTGTCCAGTTAGGTTCCGTAATATCACTGAGTGTGTAAGTCCCGAATGAACGTCTGTAAGTGGTCGGGGTATTTGTAAACTGAACGCCCACAATCGGATCGTAAATCGACGAAGTCACTTGAGTGTAGATCTTACCTGCCATTACCTGCCTTAGAATGGGGCGGTCGTTGTTCACAAATCGCCACAGGTATTGTTGTTGTTTTTCAGTGAAAGGGGTGTTGTTACTATAATTAAGCAGGACATTTGCCTCACCTCCTGCTATTACTGAGCCCAAGGCAAGGTTTAGCCGGGTATCTGTTCTCCCAGCCAATTGTTGTGTTGATATTACAGACCAGTCAGCCATGCCAAAATGAAAGGCCGGGTATTTTCGCCCAATCGTTGTATCCGTTATAACCTCACCCTTAAGTTTGCTGATATTCGATCGCATCTGTTCCTGACGCATTTCCCGGATGATGGGCAATTCTAACGTTGTATTCAGCTGGACAGACAAACTTCGGAAACTAAATACACAATCAAGTCCAAATATTTGTCCGAAGAGAGGCGATCTCAGGTAAAGATTTGTCTCGGTCTTTAAGATATCGTCATTTTTGAGATTATAGACCTTTCCCTGGTAAGTGATCTTCTTATTGATTCTGTCAATAACATAGGTTGCTTCCTGGTTGATAAAAAATCCGTTAACAGAATCGAGTTGTGCCGATGGATCATTTTTGATTTTCAGAAATGAAAATATATCGACAATAGGTAGGTAAACCGTTTCGTCGCGGATAACTGCCGGGATATCCGCTCCACCAACCTTCTGAACATTTAAAAACACAGATATCTCATCATATTCAGGTACGTTCTGAGCTGAACCAGAAAAGGGTAGTGCAATAAAAAGCACAAGCAGGTACGCAATTAATGTCAAAAAACCGGAAACGCGATTGGAGCATTTCCGGTATTTGAGTTTTAAAAACGTAACTGTATGTTGCATATAGGATTATAGGAATAAATTATTGTTGAATAAAAGTTACAGTAAATGTTCCATTGTATAAACCTGCAGGATTTGCTGCTAGTGGACCAATTGTAAGTTTGCCACCGATAAATACATCGGTTGAGGTGCCATTCGTGATAAAAGGGGAACCAGTACTAGATTGCTCAAGTTCCAGTGTTATTGAACCTCCATTACTGCCTGTTAATGTAGCCGTTGTTCCATTCACTATGGTGATCAGAGTACCGGGTAAAGCAGATACTTGAAAAAGTGCTGGAGTAACAATCGAAAACATTCCTGGTAGAATTATACTACCTGTCGCTGTTCGTGATCCAGTGTAGTCCACGGTCACAGTTCCAGAAGCTCCACTTTGAATAAATGTTCCAAAACTAAGATGCTGTAATGTGCTTACGGAGACCAGGATAGGCTTGGGCGGATGCTCTTGTGCAAATGTGGGAATATATAAAACGATTGAACAAGCCATTAAACAAAAAGGTAACAAAAGCTTTTTGAAAGACAAGTATTGGAGTGAGCTATTCATAATCTTTCCGTATTAATATTTTTTCTGACTCTTTTCTTTTGCCCGAGATCAAGGTCACAACATAAACGCCGCTTCCGACATTCGGGTTAATTTCGACAGTTTCAATTTCGAATACCTCTTTACGAAGCAATGTCTGTCCCTGCATATTGGTAACAAACAGATCTCCTTTTGTATTGAATGGCAGGTTCACTTTTACATACATACGATCTCCCAAACGGGTAATGGTAAACATTTTTTCAACGATTTCTACTGGTTTTTCAATACCCGACAGCGAGAAAACAAGCGTAAAGCGTTGAAGGTATTCACCCTTTTTCAGGTAGAAACGGTAATCCGGATGTTGTTTCAAATCATTTGTAACACTACTCTCTGCATCTATCAGATAAAGATGTATATCGGATGATAATTTGCTGATATTTTTTGCTTTAAAGTTGATCCATCCATCGCTCAATGTTGTTATTCCTAACGGAATCTTTGTAATACTGTCGGCAGGGAATGGCATCCCATTGATTGATAGTTGTTCAGGATCTGTTGATAAAGTGTAAATATTTGGAACCAGCAAATCGGTGTTCAACATTTTCAAAGCGTCCATCTCTTTTTCGAAACGGCGGTTGGCCTGGTCATCGAAATAAATAACAGCCGCATCTTCAATTGCATTCTTTGTATCAAAACTTGCAGCAAAACGGAGGATTGTCCGATCATCAATAATCGCCGACTTGAATGATGGATTTAGATTGTTAATCCGAACCGAGTTAGTGGCTCCAAGAGCAGCAGTTACCGGAAATGCACCATTAGATACATGGATGAAAAATCCCTGCATAGAAGCAATAATGCTATTTGTAACACCGAGATCGGATGAAATATCATTGACAAAACTGCTGTAAACCCCTGTGTATTGGTCAGTGGTTCCCGCATTGAATAAATAGATGGCATTATCGATGTTCGTCTTTGTCCATCCGCTAGCTGATTTCCAATCAATAGGTGATGGATATGGATTCCCCACAAGGTTAAATCCTTTTGTATAGGTTTTATTATTGTTAAATAATGAAAGACTCGTTAAAATATTATTATTCACTGTCCCGGTTATGCTAACCGTTTTTGGTGGATTCAAGGCGCCAAAATTTGCAGCGTATCCAACCATTGGGGATAATACTCCAGATGTGTTGGTGTAGTTTACCCATCCTGCCGTCACTTTGCTTTCATCATACTTGTAAAATGTCGGAAAACTCGCTGCTAAATCCACAAATGATGAGAATGCACCTACTGTTGCAGCCTGGAATGGAGAACTGAAATACTTGTATCCAAAACCCGATGGCAGGTAGCGTTGCATCGTCACATTTCCAGTTACTTGTCCAATTCCTGAACCATCAATTAATGCAGTTTGTGTTACTGATGATACAAGGGTTAAATTTCCACCTGTTGAAAGATTTCCATTTGCAGTTACAATTCCCGTTACATTTAACGGGCCTGACAAGGTGACTCCGGCAGGATTACTGATGGTCAGATTTCCAATTGTATTACCAGCAAAGACACCTGCACCTATGGTTTGAGCAGCTGATCCTATCATTTCAATTGTTCCTGTGGTTGCAGTAAAAGTACCACTATTCGCGATTGTTCCTGCAATTTGAATGGTATTACCATTAACTTCAAGGGATGAGCCGGCATTAATAATGATGTTCCTTGCGGATCCAATTGCTCCGCCATTGAGAATCGGTTTATTTGTGACGTTGGGTATTAACACGAAAGTTGTAAGAGAAGGGACAACTTCGCAAGACCAGTTTTTGGTATTATTCCAGTCAGAACTTATCGCCCCGGTCCAGACCCGATCGCTATTCACAGTAATATCAAGCGTCCGAACAATGCTTGTACCACAGGCGTTTGTAGCCATAACATTTAGTTTGCCAGTAGCGGCTGTTGGTGCAAAGTTTAAGGTTACACTATTACCTGTTCCCGAAATGGTAACACCTGTTCCGACAGTGTAGTTCCATGAGTAGGATGTGGCATAGGGATCGTTAGGAACAGTGTAAATAACGTTAGTTAAACCCTGGCATACTGAAGCGCTAAAAACGGTAAAAGCTCCAGGTTGGTCAGGTGTTTTATTCCATGTGATGGTGCGGGTATCGGTTGCATTACCGCATCCATTTGCCCCGGTTAGTGTGAGTGTTGCTATGGTCGTTCCCGATGGTGCTGATGGGGTAAATGTTGCTAATGCAGGATCGGGACTTTGTGTCCAAATTCCTCCGGTTCCTGACCATGTTGGAGTTCCGGAATACGAACCACCTGCTGTTGCACCCGTAAGCTGTATGGGCAATGTACCAGTACAAATTCCTAATGCATCCGGACCAGCGTCAGCGACTGGTGCCTGAAATACAGTGACAGTTGTAGCGGCAGTTCCTTTACACCCTTTTGAATCGGTCACGGTATAGGAGAGATCGTAAACACCACCTGTTGCGTTAGTAAAAGAGGGATTGGTAATTCCTGTGTTTGAAAGGGATATGGCACCGGTTCCTGTCCATAGGTGATTTGTGTAGCCTCCATTCCCTCCTGCAGGTGTTGCCGCAATTGTTAAAGCAGCGCCAGAACATGTTGATGGAATTGCAGGTAGTAGGGTAGCGGTTGGTGGAGTAAGTGCGGTTATTGCGAAGTTGGCCGATATTGTTCCGGTACTGCATCCGTTCGTTCCGGCAACTTTGAGATTACCTGTCGTTGCTCCTGCCGCAAAGTCAATTGTAACACTATTTCCGGTACCATTGATAGTCGCTTCTGAACCGGAATAACTCCAGGTATAGCTTGTTGCATTTGTTACTGCACCAACTGAATAGGAATAACCGGTAGCACCTTTACATATTTCACTTGGGCCGGAAATTGCACCAGCTGCTCCAGGTGTAGAGGCTGTGTTAACTGCAACTATAAAAGTTGATATTGTTCCATCTCCGCAACTATTACGGCCAATTACCGTGATGGTTGTTGTACCCGAGTTTGGGAATGTAAGGGTAATCGTATTGGTTGTACTGGTTCCAGTTGCTCCATTATTATATGTCCAAAGATAGGTTGTAGCATTTGCAATTGCCGGAACTGTATAAGTTGCTGAAGAGGACTTACAAACTGATGCAGCTCCTGAAATTGCTCCTGCAGCGACCGGGAGTGGATTTACGGTAACAGCAATTGCACTACTGGTTGATGAGCAGGCACCGGCATTGGTTCCAATCACATCCACACTTTGTATCCCCGTTGCAAGGGTTGTGGTTGTAAAGATATTACTGGCCCCGTTTTGAACTATTGTGCCGTTAATACGAAAGCGGTAATTAGGTAAGCCAGCTGTCGCTGTAAAGGTTATATTGTTTCCCTGGCAAATGGTGTTGTCAGCATCGTTACTTGATAGAACGACTGTTGGGATAGGACTGACATTTACTGTTACAGAACTTGTTCCGTTAATAGTACCAACAATACCATTGGCAGTTATTCCGGTAAGTGTATAAACTGTGGTGGCCGAAGGCGAAACAGAAATACTGTATGGACTGGTAGCAAGTGCCGGGGTTGTAATGATAGTTGCTCCCGCTTTATAGGTTAATACCCAGGGAGCAGTACCAGAGAAGGCCACTACCATTGTTGTTGAACTGCCATTGCAAAGATTCACAACTGAAGGGCTCGTGAAGGAAGCTGAGCTGACTGACAATGGTGTAATTGAAGCAAGTGTAAAGTAAGAATAGCTGCCAAAATTGACTGGAGAAGTAGTTGTTATAGTTCCATTCGTATTTATACCTGAAATAGTTGCTCCGGTTCCAACCACTTCCCATTTAGAGGTTAAAGCATTCCATCCTACGATCCGAAGATTATTCAAATTGGGGATTGTACTGCCTACATCGCTTGAACCATCAAGTATAATGCTAATATTAGATTGACCTCCTGTTGGTGCCTGAATTTTCCAGTATTCCGAATGACTCACCGTAGAAATTGGGCTGGTTATGTTTGCTGTCGGGCCTATCGCATCGGGGTTTGTATAAAAGTAGGTTGCATTCCAGTCATTAAGTCCTGCCGGACCATTTACATTCAACAATGTTATCGGTCCATGTGCTTTTGTGAATGCGGAGTTACCAATGGGAAATGTAAAGCTGTTCCCGGTTATCATCTCTTTTGTGAGTGTCCCATTTATAAATGAGAGAGGCGATCCATTGGCAGGACTAACGGTGGCTCCGTAGTTGATTCTGAAAAGACTGCCGGCTGATGTATTTATTAATCCACTGGATAGTTTAAGTTCCTGATCAATCTCCACGTCGTTAATAATTGTAACATCGTTTGTATTATTAACCTCTAAATTATTTAGCGCATTGCTGTTGGAAAAAGATCCGGTAATGCTTTGTGGTAGTGTCCCAATAAGTGCAACAGTGGCACCCGGGCCATTCCCAGCATCGTAAGTTCCACCTGTCCGATAGATATTTCCTTTTACGCTCAGCTTTCGGTCATAGTAATTGATCACCAGAAGTCCGGCATCTCCCGAAATATTTAGATCGCCATTGAGAATCAAGTTGTTATTTGGAAAACGACGTTCGCCATTGCCTGATAGTTTTAAATGATTAACCTCTATTACGTTACCAAGGAATTCATAATTTGTGCCAGTACCCCCAAATTCAAGAGTTCCCCCGGCAGAAGAGAAAAAATTGTCATAAACAGCGGCTGGAAGATCTCCAATCTCTGAATAAATTGTGCCATTCCCGTTTACGATTCCCAACCGATGTCCGACGGTTGAGTTAAGCTTTAATATGCCATAAATTTCAGTCATATATCCGGCAAGGTAGTCAGTAGAAACAACAACAGTATGCGGTGCATTTATTTTTGCAATCGCACCGCGAGGTCCACCAGAAACGTTTGGTGTCCAAATCGTACCAGTTGTCCAGTCTCCATTATTATTGGTCTCATACCTTGCAACCTTATTTGGAATAGCTCCGTTCAGCGAGGCATCACCAGCGCCGGCAGTATAGTCAGCACTAATACCGGCATCATCAGTTGAGGAAAAGGTGAAAATCATATTCCTATTAACCTCATCAAAATCTGTTTTAGAGAACTTTAACCAATTTCCAAGGCCATCGGCCATCAGGTTAGCAGGAAAGTAATCGGCAACAGTATAGGGAGGGGTTACCTTTACGTCTGTGTCGATATATTTCATCGTCGCGGTCCCGCTAAAACCAGTTATGCCGCTGGCCTTTAGTTTACCTTTACGTCTGTGTCGATATATTTCATCGTCGCGGTCCCGCTAAAACCAGTTATGCCGCTGGCCTTTAGTATCCAGTAATATTGAAGTGCATTATCCTTATCCACTATTTGAGTAGCTGCCTCCGTATCCTCAACAATGCTGGGATGTATTTCATTTGCCGGTTTTACCGTTATACTTCCCGTGTTGTTCCCATTTGCAGTAACCGAAAGTGTAACTGGTGTATACTTATTTGTCGATCCTAATGGGAAAATAAAACTGTTTACGCCAGCTGGAAATGTTTTACGTATCCCATTATCTGTAAATGAGATATTTGTTGTTATCATGTTAGTGACCGAAAATGGCGATGCTTCTTCAATAATGGCGTTCACACCGAAGTCTAAAAGGTTTTTACCAATATTAAGTACACCAGTTTGCATCTTTAATGAATTGGTGATTTTAAACTGGTTAGCTACCGGGGTCTCAATTCCGGCGGAATTATTAATTGTAAGCTTACCAAAGATGCCGTTACCTGTTAAAGTTTGTGTAATAATCCCGTTAAGCAAAATTCCGTCACCGGTACCTCCATAAATATGAACTGCATCGTTTAATATGTCTCCCTTAACAGTTACCGTATTATTACTCGTCGTAAAAATACCAGACCGAAGGAAGAGCTCGTTCGAAATTAATAGTGGTGTATTTGATCCATTCAGAATAACATTGTTATTCTGTGTTTTGTCTAAGTTATAGAAGTTTAGTGATGATCCGTTTCCAGTTATAGTTTGGGTATTACTCCCTGATAAATAAGTTGTATTTCCGCCAGGTAGAAAAGTTCCCGAACTGGTCATGTCGCCATTAAGTAAGAGATCAATTCCATTGGCGTTAAATGAAGCATTGGCATCAATCTGAAGTAAGCTTGTAATCGTTGCCGGGACTATTTCAAGCTTCGCTACCGGATTGTTATTGCTTTGATTATTCACCCTGAGTTTAGGCAGCGGTTTTCCCGCATAAATTCCAATGGTTTGGTTTGCAGGAGTTGAACTATGTCCGATATGGATATTGGCTGAGGCTCCAATATTATAGGTTTCCGGATTGAAGTAAAAAGCAGAAACAGTCGGGGTTGTCTGAGCTCTGACAATGTATAAATCTCCTGCCGTCATACTGAATGAGCTGCTGGGATTTAGTATTTCGAAAACCCCGCGATTGTTAGCCGATGCTGCATTTTGACCTACTACAACGCTTCCGCCTGACTGGTTAAATTTTAAGATCCCCGCATCAGAAGTCAGGCTTCGTCGAATCTGCCCTCCTACATTTAAGCTTCCACTTGTGATTGAAATAGTGGCATTTCCGGATGCAGAGTATTCAATCGGGTTTTCTGCTCCGCCAGTTACCATATCGAGTGTACCTCCGCCAATGGTTAATGTACCATCGAGTGAAATTCCAGAAGCACCATTTGCTCGTGCAGTTCCTAGTTTTACGTTTAGACCTGCTGTAGATGGAATTCCGAAATAGTCGTTTCCAGATGTTAAAGTAAGTATGCGTGCAGCATTTGTATTGTTGTAAATAAACGTGCCATTTTTAAGCTCCAGTGCTTTAGCTACACCAGCTCCGGTAGTAGGTCCGTTAAGGACGAAGTCGGTATTGAATTGAGCAGTTGTGGATTGGCTATTCCCCTTATTCACAACCAGCCGGTAAAGATCGGGAATTGTTCCATTCACGAGGTTGTAGGTCATACTATTGCTTCCATCGAGGTAAAGCGTGATCCGATCATTATTAGTACCACTCCAAAGATCAAGACCAGTTGAAGCAAATGCAGAGGTACCTTGAATAATATTTCCATAAACATGCAATTCATGGGTAACCAATGGTGCTGTGGCATTGGGTCCATTTACATCAATGATGCTTCCCGCATTTGCCATTATTAAATCGCCCTTAACAGTAACAATTCTAGCTGTGCCGCTATTTGCAAATCGAAAAGATGCACCACCACCACTATCATTCCCGCTTTTATCGAGGTACCTGAACATTATCAAATTCCGACCTGAGGTGATATTTCCGGTAGCTCCATTGGGTAAAATTAAATTTACATTTCCAAGCAATTCAACGTTACCAGTTGTGACAATATCTTTGCTAAATGTAAGGTTTAAGTCATTAGTCCCCCAGCCATCATTGGAGATATAGAGATTGGGGAACAAGGCGGCGGTATTATTGATAATCCTGTTGTTTGTAGAGTTCTCATAAATTACATACGATGAATCCTGACGCGCAAAGTCACCAATATCCATTTGAGTATAATCAGGGTCGGAATACCGATTCCAGAATAGGCCCTCTCCTTTAACCAGTTTGGTTACCAATTGACCAGCAGGATTATTGATACAAAGCGTTGGTCGGAACTGGAAATTAGAACGATAATTTCTTGCTACGGGATTTCCTAACGCATCAGTCATTTTGGTGAAAACCAATTCAGCAACTTGCTGAGTATTTCCGTCAATCCACATTCCGTGTGGTTGACCCAGCAAAGTTGGTCTATTCGTATCTGTCCATGGAACCCATCCGATTACTGCAACATCTCCGGCACCTGGAACTGTGGCTGCGGCTGGTTGGCGGCTATCGTGCGGTGCATACAGCGGATTCAAAATATCACTTCGTGTCCATGCATTAACATCTGTCCACCTTGGTTCCTGCTGATAGTCCCTTGTGTAGTACATAAGAACACTCCCAGTAAACCTTGCAGATACGCCGGTAGTATAGTTGGCATTTTCAAGTGTTATGCCTTCTGAAGAGGGGCTAAACAGCCCATTGGCACTTGCTCCGTTAAAGGTAATAAACCGAGACTTGTTGCCTGTTCCAAACGCTTTAATCACATCATTTTCTGCCAAAGTTTCATATAGACGCGTGTAAGGACTTTGATCAAGCACTTTTCCTGGCACATAGGACGCTTCGTTGGATGCACCTGTGACTAAATCAACATTTGCTACACCTATTTGGTTTCTGTAATAGAATCGATAAGCAACTGTAGGTAAAGTAGTAAAGTCGCTATTCGAAACACGCCAATAGTGTTGTAAAACTTCGGTTCCTCCGGTTTGATTGGTGGTTTGCAATGAACCAAAAACAGGACGGATGGTGATATACCCGTCATCACTAAAGTTTTTAACTACAATTTGTGCCGGACGAAAATAGAGGGTCGTTCCTCCATTAGGTGTAAACCCTATCGGGAAAGTAGTGGGGCCAAAGTTGTTTACGATATTTGATTGGTTCTCTGTCAGGGAATTGGCTATCACTTTTATCGATAAACCGGCATCGCTCGCTTTTCCATCCGTAAAAATCATTGAACTTGCTGAGAAGCCGTTATCCAGCACTTTCAGATAACTATTTAATGTGTAGTTCTCAAATAAACCTGACTCCATATTCCATAAATAATCCACCTTCAGGTTATAACCTTTCAGGTAAATCAGACCCTTTACATACTCCATTCGTTCAATATATACGTCATTGGCGAGGGTGATTTTGGCCGGTGGGGTTACATTTACCTGAACATTTCCAAAGATAGCAGCTATTCCTGTGGTCAACGTAAGTGATGGATTTTCTACTATTTGTATTTGCGCACGGCTGGGAGTGACACCAGGATACCAGGTACCCATCCGATCGTTATTTACAATAGCCCCCCATGTACGAATTGTGTAGAGATTTTGATTCAGAATTCCGGAAAGTACGGAAGCGTCTCCGTTTACATCTATGGCGACCGATTCGTTTACCCTTGCCGCGCCGGAAGTAATTTTTACTTCGTATCCGGATGTGCGGTCAATCACGAGTTTACCGAGTTCGAGTGGTAAAGCGGTTTCTCCGGTATAGAGCTCTTCTACTGCATCTGTACCAGCTGTTTTATTAAAAAAAGTAGTGTTCCGACCTGTAGGTTGATTGGCAGTTGCATCATATGGAGCGGTTCCTCCGCTCACAGCTAAATATTGTGCTCCTTTTTCAATGAAAAGAGAGCCCCCAATATAAGTGTCGTTCAGTGCCGCATCAAAGGTGATGGTTGGATAAGTGCCTCCTCCCGATTCCTGCCCCCAAATTCGGAAATCGTTAAGCACCTGAAGTGGTTGCGCCGAAACATTAATATTTAATGGACCAATGTTGGAAGCAGCATTTAATGTAAACTGGCGGGCAACAGCAGTATTATTTTTGAATGATAAATTCCAGAATGGAGCACGTGATGTGATTACAAAATTCTCAGTTGAGGCTGTTTCTGCAATTACTAATCCTCCGGTAACTTTAACATTTCCGGGATCGGAATTAATCAAAATGGCACCATTCCCTGAAGCAGTGTTAATCTTTAGGGTTCCGCCCGACATATTGAAAACACTCGCAGTACTGGGTAAGCTGAAAACGTAATAATCATTATTTGTAGTTCCTCCCAGAACATTTACTTCGCCTCCGGTCTGGATGTAACCTCCATTATTGGGTCCTGCACCTAAGTCGGAAGTACGCAATTGGTTGATGCTGGCGACACCTCCATCCGCGTTGAAGGTTCCGTTGTTGGCAAGGGTTATTCCGCTGGCGACTTTGGCTTCAAGTAATCCGGTTGTTATTCTGATTTTGCCATAAACCGCAATGGTTTGACCGCTGTTTTTTTGAACAGTACCCCCATTTATCCACAATTGAGCATCCTCAGATATGTTATAATTATCAGATATAGAAAGTGATGGAATTACAATGCTGTTTCCAATTCGCACTGTCCCGCTCACAAGGCCTAATGCATTATTATTATCCGTGAGTTGTGCGATTGCTGCATGATTCTCGTTGGCGTATCCAAACAGGTTGAAGTTGACAGGGTCAGTGGCATCGAGGTTGAGGGTATACGTATTGTCAGTCCCCTTATTGATCTCGATACGGTAGAAGTTGGTAATTCCGCGGCAGAAAATATTCTGTGTGAGTTGGGTGTTTAAAAAGTTGGCATCAACTATACCATCTGTTGCTTCAGCTGAATAGTTGGCAACTGCCCGGTTGGTGAAGCGTACTTCTCCGTTGTTGGTGAAGTTCCCGTAGATGTTAAGTTGGTGTCGGGCATTAGCTGTTCCAGTTGCGATTTTACCCAAGGCGGCTACCGTGATGTCTCCGCTGATAGTAATATTAACCGGAACTATCGATACATTGTTGTTTATTTGGAGTGTGCCATTGGTAACTGTCAGATTTCCGTTTAGCGTATAATCAGTAACCAGACTTAGTATGTTGCCTGTGGTCAAGTTTATTTCTACATTGAAAAAGGTACGTGTAGTTGTGAGGCTTCGGGTGGTTCCAAAGTATTCAACGATTCCTTCGCCTTGTCCGGCAGTAATAAAGTTTGAAGCATTGCCTGTTGGAAAATTATCACCCGACAAACGAATACGCCCTGTTCCATTAATGGTTGTGAAAGAATTTCCGGTAGTAGCACCAAAGTTAAGTGTTCCAATAACCGTAAGATGATTGTTGACCTTATTGTTTGTAGAAACGGTGACTGTTCTTCCTGAAAGCACGACTACATCGTCATAAGCAGAAGTAGCAGATGTTGTTGGCGTCAGGTTCCCAGGGTTTAGTGGTAAAGAACCCGATGGGTCAAGTGTCCAGACGGTAGGATCGTCCCAGCTTCCACTCTTTAAGGAGTAGAATACACGATTGGCACAATTGGTAGGGAGGATTGTTACGGATGTTGTGGCTGTTTGAGCAGTACATCCGCCAGAAGCGGCCATGGAATAAGTCACCGTGTAATTACCTGCAGTGCTTGTATTTGCAGAAATTGATCCGGTTACAGGATCAATTGTCAGTCCGGCTGGCAATGATGAATAACCACCTCCTGGTGTACCCGTAAGTGTTATTCCAGCTAATGGAGATGTTTTACACAATGGATTTCCGCTATAAAAAATAGTAGCTGCAGGTAAATTGTTTACTGTAAAGCCCGAGGTATTCCCTGTCGTGGCATTTGTGGAACAGGTTCCTGATGCCACGCTATTAATTGTAATCGTTGTAGAACCCGCATTTGCTAATACCGAGGTGTTAAAAGTGCCTATATTTCCAGCCACAACGGTCATGGTTGAATTAGTGGCTGCCTGAGAATTAGCTCCGCTTAATGTGTAATTTACGGTGTAGGTTCCAATTGCCAAAGTGGTTGCACTAAGTCTGACAACGGATGTATTTCCGGTACATGCATCGGCTGCTAAAGTATTGAATCCTGACAAATTGGGAGGTAGATTTACCGTCAATGTAGCAGCATTAGATTCATTCGATGCTACATATGGATTTGGCGATATATTATTTGCGCTGCTCAGAATGGCATTCCTATAAATATAATAGGTCCCGGCAGCATTAAAAGGCGCAACGGAAGCATTTGGTGTGAAAGTGGCAGCTGTTGCGCCGGTAATGTTGGTTCTTGCTCCGGCAGGTGTCGTACTGTATGACCATTGGTAACCGGTTCCTGAAAGTGAAATTCCTGTTGGTAGTATCCCATAATTATCTCCACTGATGGCTGACCCTGTACTTCCAAGGCAAATCGTTTGTGTTGTATTGGTATTAAGTGCATTGGTTAATATAAGGTTTAGGTTTTGAAATACTACACGGTTTCCCCCGCCATTTTCATAAAAATCATATACCAGCGAACTGGAACCATTCAAATTCATCAATACCCTAGCCCTGGTACTAAATCCCTGGTCATTCCAATTATTGTATAAGAGTGTTCCATCAACGGTCAAGCGTGTTCCATCATCAGAACCCAAATCAACCACATACAATCCTTTTTTGGTCGAATTCATTCTGTATCTTACAGAAAATGTTTCTGTGTAGATCGATCTGGCAATTGAATTTGAAGTGATATTAAAGCAATTTGTGGCTCCTCCAAAACTTTGATCAAATGTCTCCGCCTCCGTGTAACGTCCAATATAAGTGTCTAAGTTGGTCCCATCATATACATGTCCAACCCAAGAATTATTTCCTGCATCATTCTGATTATCAGCCGAGGCACCAGGTGCATTAACGGTAACAGTTGTAAAAGCTGTACAGTCAAGATTGTCTTTTACATTTACTGTATATGAACCAGCAGCAAGATTAGAAAATGTTGCACCTCCTTGGAAAGCCCCTGCGTCAAGACTATAGGTGAAAGGAGCATGTCCCCCGATACCTGTGGCTGTAATTGTGCCTGTATTTCCTCCCACACAGGTTTCTGTAGATGTTGCTGAAACAGTAGTCCAATAAATTATGGCCTGGCCATCAGCACCAGCATGCGAATTACCTCCTCCTTCTCCTCTTCCACCACCACCGCCACCAGGTGCAGAGCCTGTAATAGCATCTGGATTGCCGTCTGTGGCACCACCACCACCACCATCACCGGTTCCAGTTCCCCCCGCAGTGACTGTCGTTGAGTTAGTCCCGCCATTAGCTCCAGAATTGCCAATATTATTACTAAAAGCTGAGCCACCTCCGCCGCCTCCAGCTTCATTACTATTACCATTTGTAAAACCTCTTGCATCTCCTCCATCACCGCCTGCATAAGAAGCGATTATTATGCCACCAATCGTAGTTGCAGTTCCTCCAGTACCACCGGTTCTACTATTATTAACTGATAATCCGCCATTGGCAGTTACAGTATTTGTACCATATATAGCACTTGAACTATTTCCAGCTACACCAATTGCTCCGCCATTACCTATTGTTATGGATATTGAATTTCCTCCTGTTAAACCAGAAAATGCACCTATTGTATAAGCTCCACCACCTCCACCTCCTGCAGCTCCACCTCTGTTGGAACCACCACCTCCGCCACCCCAGCATTCAACTGTAATCGAGGTGACTCCGGTAGGAACAATAAATGATCCGGAAGTGTTGAAAGTTTGCGTTTGCCCCCACCCTAAATTATTAAACCCTGGCAACAAAAGGAATGCAGCCAGGAAAACCAACGACAGGAAAAAAGTCTTTACTGGAATTAATCGGCACGCTGATGACCCCGCATATCGCGAGGTCAGATGAAGGGGAAGCGTCATGTATGGAAGTGGAGAGCTTCCCATGTTGAGTATTTAAGTTTTAGTTAATGTAAAGGCAAAATTGCTTCAGCGTATTTTTCTGTTTTGGTATCTGATTGTGATGTATAGGTTATTTTTAAGTTTCCGCTGCGAAAATCAACTTTGGCCTTATTGTCAAGTTCCATTTGAAACCTTCTTGTTGAGTTCGGAGTATAAACAGCAATACCCCTGACAGTACCCACCTGAGTGATTACAGTTGAAGGTGAAATATGCTCTACCACAATATCACCATAAACCGACATATTTCCTGTGCGGTTGAAAGCGAATTGAAGACGTGGTATGGTATCGTTGATAATTTCAAGCTTTACATCCGAAAGATTTACCTTTGTTGTTGATTCACCGACGCGAATAATCACAGGAATCGTGATCCCAAAGATCGGAATCAACCGAACGCCGATTGCTGTTGAGTCTTTTTTGACCGGCTCGGTTCCGAGTGCGGTTTGTTTTGGAACGGCTCTGAAATAAATATGCGAGCGGTATTCACCAGGAGATAATTGGTCTGCTCGGGTAACTTGCATTTTCACAACCTGTGCTTCGTTTGGAGCCAGTGTGACGGTACGCGGAAAAAAGCGAAGATTTTTATCTGCGAAATTTTGACCCGCATCGGGAGTCGTAATCTCTTCGAATGATCCATCTTCGCGCATACGGTAATTGATTACTGAGACATTGTATTTGGCGGTATCAATACCCGTATTGGCGAGGTTAAGATCTTGTGTGCGTTTCTGTCCTTCGAATACGACCCTTCGGGGAGTAATCAGTAAGTTTCCCTGAGCAGCTACTCGTGCAGAGGAAAT
>Ga0209585_10000019_pt1 | contig 60563 bp, 52 predicted proteins | sample NGEPerone_FD_185491 | JGI IMG/M metagenome (GOLD analysis project Ga0209585, IMG submission 185491) | Arctic peat soil microbial communities from the Barrow Environmental Observatory site, Barrow, Alaska, USA - NGEE Permafrost154B-one... | ecosystem: Environmental > Terrestrial > Soil >... | reverse complement strand
AAATTAAAGATAATCGATTCACAGGAGGAAGTAAACTGATGTTTTATTGATATTTAAAAGCCCGTTCCGGTCAAATGGAACGGGTTTTTCATTGTAATAAAGTAACCGAAATTTAATCAAAAGCTACATGGGTTACGATTATTATTAGTTACTTTGCAAACTTTTAGAACTTACATCAAATCTTATTATTGTGGCCACAACGAAGTATATATTTGTGACAGGCGGTGTGACCTCTTCTCTCGGAAAAGGGATTATTGCTTCATCCCTTGCGAAGCTTCTTCAGGCAAGAGGATACAAGGTAACAATTCAAAAATTAGATCCCTACATCAATGTTGATCCGGGAACTTTAAATCCCTACGAACATGGTGAATGTTACGTAACAGAAGATGGCGCCGAAACAGATCTCGATCTCGGACATTACGAGCGATTTCTTAATTCACCAACAACACAAGCGAATAACGTTACAACTGGCAGAATTTATCAGTCTGTAATTAACAAGGAGCGTCGTGGTGATTACCTGGGAAAGACGGTTCAGATCATTCCTCATATTACTGACGAAATTAAAAGATATATCAAATTTCTCGGATCGAAGAAAAAATTCGATGTTGTGATCTCTGAGATTGGTGGTGTGGTAGGTGATATCGAATCTTTACCATACATAGAAGCGGTTCGGCAGCTGAAGTGGGAGATGGGGAGTGATGCTCTATTTGTCCATCTCACGTTGGTTCCTTATTTGCAGGCTTCAGGGGAACTAAAAACCAAACCAACTCAGCATTCAGTTAAAACGATGCTCGAAAATGGAGTTCAGCCAGACGTTCTCGTTCTTCGGACAGAACATCCTCTTTCTCCGGGTTTGAAAGAGAAAGTGGCCCTCTTTTGTAACGTAAACAAAGAGTCTGTTATCGAGTCAATAGATGTGCCTACGATCTATGAGGTTCCGATTAAAATGCAGGAGGAAAAACTGGATGAAATCGTCCTTAAAAAATTAGGCCTTCCATTGGGAGATCCGCCCGCACTTAAAGAATGGAACGAATTTCTGTACAGGTATAAGAACCCAAAAAGAGAAATAAAGGTAGCACTGATCGGAAAATATGTAGAACTTCATGATGCCTACAAATCGATATCTGAAGCTCTGATTCATGCAGGTGCTGCCAACGAATGCCGGGTTAACGTCGAGTGGATACATTCCGAAAAGATAAACGAAGAGAATATTGAACGAAAATTGAAGGGGAGCAACGGAATAATCATAGCTCCTGGCTTCGGACATCGTGGTATTGAAGGAAAAATTGTTGCTGCAAAATATGCCCGCATTCATAAAATACCATTCTTCGGAATTTGCCTTGGAATGCAGATTGCTGTTATTGAATTTGCACGTAATGTTCTGAAATTGTGTGATGCCGATTCTACAGAGATGAATTCAGAAACCAAATTCCCAGTCATTGCCCTGATGGAAGAACAGAAGGAGATTACCGATAAAGGCGGCACGATGCGTTTAGGAGCTTACGCTTGCCACTTGAAAAAAGATTCAAAGGCTTTCGCTGCTTACGGAAAATCGAAAATATCTGAAAGACACAGACATCGTTATGAATTTAATGATGCCTATCTGAAACAATTTGAAGATTCAGGGATGAAGGCAGTCGGGGTAAATCCGGACACTACTTTGGTTGAAGTAGTCGAAATTCCAAATCATCCATGGTTTGTAGGCGTTCAGTTCCATCCTGAATACAGTAGTTCTGTAATGCAACCACACCCTTTATTTGTGGCATTTATAAAATCTGTTCTCGATAACTCTAAATAAAAAAATACGATCAGTCATACTTATGGATAAAAATACGATCACAGGCCTGGCCCTGATTTTTGTAATTCTGATAACATTCAGTTACTTTAATAAACCATCGGAAAATGATATTGAAGCGGCCAGGCGACAACGCGATTCAATTGTTCAAGTTGAAGCGGCTAAAGTTCAGCAGGCCGAAGTTGAAGCGAAGGCGGCTTCTGCTACCCTTCAGGCAAAAGTAACTACCCCACCTACAGATAGTGCTGGTATTGCAGGCGTTGAAAATGATCTTAAGAACCTTTATGGGGTTTTTTCTGAGTCTGTTAAAGGCACCGAAAAATTTATCACATTAGAGAATAACCTGATGAAGGTCAGGGTATCAACAAAAGGTGGAAAGATCTATTCGGTTGAATTAAAAGGGTATAAAAGATTCAATGGTCAACCACTCGTTCTTTTTGACGGGGATAAAAATCGTTTCGGATTGAATTTCTTTTCGCAAAATAAGAGTATTCAAACCGACCAGTTCTTTTTTACACCTTCTGTAGCCGATACCATATTGACGGTTACGGGACCTCCTGTTTCGAAAGGAAAGGAAGGTCGCGAGAAATTTAATGAGGAAGGCAAACAGGATTCAACGTCGCTGAAAATGCTACTCGATCCCGGAAATGGAGTATCAGTCGCTTACGTCTACACGCTGAAGCACAACTCTTTTATGGTTGGGTTCGATATCCAGACTGCAGGGCTTAAAAAAGTGATGGGTGCAAATTCAGACTATATCAACTTTGCATGGACGCAGGCAATGCCACGTCAGGAGAAGGTTTCGAAGTTCGGTGAGGATAATTACGCGACTGCTTACTACAGATATTATAAGGATAATGTCGATAAAATAGCCACTACCAAATCAGAAACAAAGGCGCTGACGACAAAAGTCGAATGGGTAAGTTTTAAAACGCTTTTCTTCTCGTCTGTCCTGATTGCAGATAAAGCATTCCTGAATGGCCAGGTAAGCACAAAAGTGAGAGGAAATACAGATTCTACTTATGTATCTGATATGACTGCTGATTTGACGATTCCACTCGATAATTCGGGAAGTGAATCGTTTCCTGCCCGGTTTTATTTTGGCCCAAATCAATATAACACGCTAAAACAGTATAACATAAAACTTGATGATGAGATAGCATTGGGCTGGACCATTATAGGTTGGGTCAACAAGTACATTATCATCCCGGCTTTCGATTTTCTACGCAGATATATTAGCAACTTTGGGGTAATTATCTTGTTATTGACAATTTACGTTAAGTTGATTATTGCACCTTTCACCTACAAATCGTATATCTCGCAGGCAAAAATGAGGTTGCTTAAACCTGAAATTGAGGAGATTCAGAAAAAATTTGGTGATGACAAAAAGATGGAATCACAACAGGCAACGATGGCGTTGTATAAAAAGGCGGGTGTAAATCCGATGGGTGGTTGTTTGCCGATGCTCTTCCAGATGCCAATCCTTGTGTCGATGTTCTATTTCTTCCCGATCTCCATCGAATTGAGGCAACAAAGTTTCCTTTGGGCGCACGATCTTTCAACGTACGACTCGATTATGACACTTCCTTTTGTAGTTCCGTTTGGGTTTGGTAGTCACGTAAGCCTTTTCTGCTTATTGATGACTGTTACCAACATTCTGTACGTGAAGTATAACAACGAAATGGCTGGCGCCGGAACACAGCAGATGCCTGGTATGAAAACCATGATGTATTTGATGCCTGTAATGTTCCTGTTTATCTTCAACAGTTATGCTTCCGGATTGAGTTTGTACTACTTCTTATCCCTGGTCTTTACTTTTGTGCAGATGTTTATCTTCAAAAAATTGATTAATGAGGATGCGATCCATGCTCAACTAAAGGCCAAACAAAAGATGCCGGTTGTAAAATCAAAATTTACAGCAAGGCTCGAAGAGATGACCAAACAACGGAATGCACCGCAGAAGAAAAAATAATCTATTGATTTTTAGATATAAGAAAAAGCTGTTCCAAATTTTGGAGCAGCTTTTTCTGCTTTATAAAAAAAGTTGGTACATCAAAATTGCTGCTGGCAATTGTTTTAGCTGCTGGCTTACGCATCTGGCTGTGAGAGAGGTTGGACTTCTATTCTCAATTTCCTTTAAATGGGTTTTTTATATAGATGAATTTTCTTGGTGAACTATATACCTGCCAATAGCCAGTTCCCAACCGTAAGATCCAAATTTCAACCCGTAAAATTGCTACAGATTGGGCAATATACTCTCCGAATCTGCACTTAATTCCAGTAAATTCTTCCTCACCACTTCTGGCGAAATATTCGCATAGCAATAAACACACAAGTGATTGCAAGTGTTATATGACCCGATATCCTTACTGATGATGCAACCGCAAGCCTTGCGCTGGCCTTTGTCTTTGAGATTGGTTTTTTTAACCGGAACTTCTTCGCCAATCATCAATTTCTCCATGGGTTTTACACCCAGCAGGCCCATTAGCTTCATGTCGTTTGGAAATAATTTTTCAATTAAAGCATCATCAATACATTTATTGTGCGAGATCTGGTATTTCTCCAGGTCAATATCTTCGGCACAGGTGGCGATCCGGAAATCAGGGTTGATTTTCAGCAATTCCTGTTGGATTTTTTGAATTCCTTCTGCAAACTCATTTTTTTGGCTGGTGCTAAACTCAGCCAGATAAATCGTTGACTCGTTATAATAGGTCGTCTCTCTGATCAGGTTTGTCCTGACTTTTTGATACAAAAGGATATCCGCAAAACTAAAAACAAGCTTGTCAGTAAATCTGACCAATTGATTTCCTAGCTCCTGAATTCTAGTTAATAATACCTTTATAGTCAATTGATCGGTCAGCAGCAACGGGTCGAACCGCCAAATCACCTTCTCTTTTCCAATCAATTCAGAGAGGCTGATAAAAGTCTCAACACGACTCGCGAGCGGTGGTACGTTTAGCTCAAATCCCTCATTTTCGTAGTTATTCAGCGTATATTGGAAATAGTATTGCAATCCAAGATTGTCAAGGAAGGGGAGGTGCTGCATCATTGGCTTGGGATTCTTTGTCCAAAAAACAAATAAGCGAGCTTCCTCAAAGGAGATGTATAGCGGACTCGTCCTGTGAAAAGGGTTGTTCCAGCACACATAACCGCTCTTTAACCGATTGACAAACCACTCTGAATGGAACGCTGGAATATCGGTCGAACGGCTCGCAGAAATAATCAGCGGTGCGATGGCAGATCTTTGTTCGCCACTGTCGGTGGTAAGCTGAACGTCCTTCCAGATTTTCATTTGCGGGATTACACTCGTTTTTTGCAATATGAAGCTAACATTTTTTGTCAAAGTCTGGCTGAGTAAGCCGAACCTTGTTTTCCGATGGAGACTCTTCTTTATTTTTAAAGTTGGAGAAAGTAATTCAATTCTGGCTTAGACTTTTTTCTGTTATTTTTTCAACTCTTCCATGCATTCATTGCAAAGACACTCATCAAAATGTGAGGCGATATAGTCCAGTATCTCTTCTGTGACTTCTATATCAAAGCATGGACAATGAACAGTTCCCGTACAGATGTGCAGCTTTCCGCAATTCGCACATTCTTTGGGTTCGTATTTTGAATACATGACTGATAAATTAGGCATACTTTAAAAGAATACCTCTGTCCGGATATTTTCGGGGATGATGTCATTTTTTTCGAGTATTTCTGTCACATCGTTCACCATTCCTGAATTGCCACAGATATAAAAGATGGAGTCCTTGTTGATCCCTTTTTTCTTCAAATACTGGGTTACGCGTCCGAAATGATAAACCCCATGTTCGCGCGAAGTGCAAAGTTTATAGCGGTCCTCAGGGTAATCAGAGGAGTCGTAGGCTTCATAACCATGTCTGACACCATGAATAACTTCAAAATCAAGAGCTGGATTCGATAATATAATACTATGGAATGGTGCAATGCCGGTACCTGTCGCGATGAAGGTAAAGTGACTTCGTTTAATTTGTTCGTTATCCCTTAAAAGGAAAAACCCGAATGGCCCCGTAATTTCTACTTTTGTCCCGACTTTCAGGTATTTCAATTCTTTCGAGATTTCACCTTCGTCAACCTCCTTGATTAACAAGTCAATATAAGGAGTATTTTCAGGGCTGTAAATCGAATATTCACGGGCTTTATTTTCGCCGGGAACATTCAATACAAGGTATTGTCCTGCTTTGAATTCGAAATCACTTTTTTCAAGTCGCAATACGTAAGTTGATTCAGTCAGATTTCTGACATCCAATATTTTACTGTAAGTTATTTTCTTCGTCTTCATTTTCAATTAATTAAGCGTGAATATGTCTTTCTGCGCGATAGGAAGAGCGAACCAAAGGACTGCTTTCAACCATACTGAACCCTTTTTCAAGTGCAGCTTCACGGTATTTTATAAAGACAACTGGTTTCACAAATTCTTCAATTTTAAGATGATGGGTCGATGGCTGCAGATATTGCCCGATCGTCAAAACTTTGCACCCCACTTTAAGCAGATCATCCATCGTTTCGAAAACCTCACTTTCGGTTTCTCCCAAACCCACCATAATCCCCGATTTTGCCACAATGCCGGAATCAGCTATGATTTGAATTACTTTAAGACTCCGGTCATAACGAGCGACATCCCTTACTTTAGGGGTAAGCCTCCGAACCGTTTCCATGTTATGTGAGATAACCTCGGGTCTGGCATCGATCACTTTTTGGATCAGTTCAGGCCTGGCATAGAAATCAGGGATTAAAGTCTCGATTGTAATCCCCGGATTAGCCTCCTTTAGTGTTTTTATTGTAAAAGCCCAGAAAGCAGATCCTCCATCATCGAGGTCGTCACGTGTTACAGAGGTGATCACACAATGCTTAATCTTCAGCGCCCGAATGGTTTCAGCCAATCGATAGGGTTCCTCCATATCTACTTGGTCAGGAATCATGTTCTTTACATCACAGAAACGGCAGTTTCGTGTGCATTTCTCACCCAGAATCATAAAACTGGCGGTTGCTGCTCCCCAGCATTCCGCTTTATTCGGGCAGTTGCCGCTTACACAGATCGTATTTAGCTGCTGCTTTGCTGCCAGGTTCTTCAAGGTGATATAATCGTTCCCGGATGGGAGAGGAGTCTTCATCCAATCGGGTAATCTTCGTGTATGTATCGTCATAAAATATCTGAAAAATAGAAAGATGCTGCTGATTTATATTTCAGTTCCTTACTTAATTTAATCCTCGAAATTGATTCAGAGAAGAATCTGAAACTGACAATTCAGCGCTCTAGATGATTAAACAACCATCCAATCAAGATGGTTTAAATTAAAAAATGACTCAGCTTTCAAGCAGTCTCGTGCAATTCCAAGGATATATCCTCCACCGCCTGAGCCACAAAGTTTTAGATGAAAGTCACCTGTCTCAATTCCATGTTCAAAATGTTTCCTGATACTTTGTGGTATCATTTTTTCGAAATGCGAAAGCTGAAATCTAGAATATTTCGTAATTAATTCGTCAAATGATCCAAAGTCTGACTTAAGAACAGCTTCAATAACCTGGTTAATGATTGGAATATATTCATTGTCAATACTTTTTTTAAATTCAGCGTGATTGTAATCTTCCATAAAATGATTCACCAACGCACCTGTATTTCCTTTCGAATGCGTATTAATCAGAAACAGCGTGTAATTGTTAAAAAAAGGAGCGAGGACTAAATCTGTGATAATTGACGACTTGTTATCCACTAAGACTGGTTTTTTCAACAATGATACGAGCGGATCGAAACCGGAGCTTTTCCCATGAAAACAAGTTTCGATCGCTCCGAGATCAGATTTTATTACTTGATAATCACTGTGATGTGCTTGAATCAAATACCGTTGATAAATTGCGGCTGTAAGAACTCCGGAACTTCCCAAACCAGAACCAACCGGCACTGATGAATCGAGGTACAATCCCTGATTTATTTCATCTTCAAATAGTTCAAGATTAATAAAATTGAATTTTTCTGTATCACATTTTAAAAAAGCAAGCAGTGTTTTTAACTCACAATTCGATTCTTCGTCTGATTTGGAATCCGTAACCTCCCCTGGTAATCTGAATTGACCGGAAAAGCGCGGATAAGGTATCGCGAGCGCCATCGAATTCAGGATGATTCCATATTCTCCGAACAACAATATTTTTGCGGGAAAATTCATGTTAAAACTCAATTTCATGGGTGAGTAGTTCAGGTCCGTTACCTATTTTATCATCAATCCACTGACCATCCTCGCAAAATTGGGTGAGTGTATTCTGAACAAATGGAAGAACTGAATCCCGCTGATCTTCAAAATAGATCAGGTGGACGTTTGGTCCGGCATCAATTGTGAAGAATAAATCAAGTCCCGTTATTTCCCGGAAGCTTTTAATTGCTTCGATAATATGCATGGTATTCGGTTTTAGCAACAGACCTTCAGGTGATGAGGTCATCAGTAACGCATGCAACGAAAGGGCTTCATTTTCAGCAATTGTACCAATCAATTGATAATTATCGTTGCGAATGGCATTTGTCATTTTACTCATGTTGCTGTTCGCCTGCGAAATTCGCCCTTCCCGGTAGGGATGGTCATTCATTAGTGCATGTCCTGATGTACTGGAGACCGTTTTTTCTTTGGAACTAACAATCAGAATAATATCCATCAGCTGATGAAACCTGCTATCCTTTGGAATTAGGTATGGAGTGGCATAATCATCGGATGAAGGGTCAATGAACGGAATGTTGCCCCAGGAAACAATACCTCCGTAAACAGATCGGGAAGCGCTTCCGGAACCAATTCTGGCAATAAAGGAAGCTCTTTGAAAAAAAAGGTCTTTACTCAGCTTTTTTCTGTTTACAATTTCCTCCATACTTACAAGACAAAGTGCCAATGCACTCATCGATGAAGCAGAAGAGGCGATACCCGCTGAATGAGGGAAGTTATTATCACTTTGAAATACAAGTTCATAATCAGTGAGAAACGGCATTTTGGAAATCAGGTCATTAAGTACCCGCTCAGTTTTTTTTTCAAACCGAAGATGACGATTGCCATGAAAATAGTATTCAAAACTGATATTTTTCTCTACCTTGAGTTTCCTTTTGAACGACAAGGTGGTGGTGGTTGATGTTTTTTCCAACGTAATGCTCAGCGAACCGTTATCCGGCAGCTGATGAGCCCTTTTTCCCCAGTATTTAATAAGTGCGATATTCGAAGGGGCTCTCCAACTGATATTTGTAATTTCTTCACTCATTGGTCTATTAATTATATTTTTCAGAAAATACGATTTCATCATAACGGAATATCGTATTTAAGTTCTTGTTTTTAAAATATTTGAATACATTATCATCTGATTCAGATGAAGCTGCGAGCACAAAATCTCCGCCCCAGGCGCCAAGTGATTTCACAGATCCCGAAAAATCATTGAAAAGCACCGTTTTTACCGGCTTTTGGTGGGTGATACCCGCGATTATTGCCTCATGCTGATTGATTTTCGATTGAAAAGTTGCTAGATTGGTTGCTTGCTCAATGTCAACCGTCAGATTGGAGATGTCTTTAATATGTTTTGCTGTGATAGTTGACAGATCCAACTTTCTGATGCTCTCTTTTGAGTTTTGCTTTTGATTCAGGTAAACGAAATAGAGCTGTTTGTGGAACGAAGGATAAAAGTTAGCTTTCCGGTATTGTGGTTGATCGTTTTTCAGTTCATAAACAATTGGATTCGAAGATCTTGCACATGCAATATCATATCCTGATCCATTAAATATCTGATAATTAAGTTTGAATGGGTCACAATTGGCCCAGTAAGCAATATTCGAAATAAGCGAACTGCTTGATCCAATGCCCAATTGAGGGTCGAAATCCATCGAAGAGGTTACCTGATATTCACATTTTGTTTCCAGAAAATGGGGATTTAAAGCTTTTGCTGCTACCAGAATTCTGCGTAGCGTTTCCGAAAGATCGGGCCGGTTTGTATTCACAATTTTAAAGTCGGGTAGGAGTAGCGTTGTCGTAAACCATAAATCATTATTTATCATTGATTTCCATATTACCGTAGGCGTTCCTTCATTTTCAGCAACTGTCAGTTTCTGTCCGAATCGTAAAGGAACCGCCAGTGAGCGCGCACCTTTAAGGACGAGGTACTCACCCGATATCATTAGTTTTGCGCGCGATTCGAACGATTTGAATTCTGGTAGGCTCATATTTCCGCCCTGATTTTCTGAATAAATTCTTCGACAGCAGCGTATGAAACCGATTTATCAAAGAAATAACAGCGTGTTTTCTCTGATTCTAAAGGATTTGCAGATAATTGGTTGAGTATGTTTGAAAGATGCATTTTCATATGTCCCGCCTGTATTCCAGTCGTTATCAGCGATGCAATTGCGGCAAAGTTGCTGGCAAGACCGGCAGACGCAGCAATCATCATCAATTTTTGGGCATCGGGATATTTCAGAATGGCAAGTGAGTTTTTCACCATCGGATGGATTCCGGTAATTCCGCCAACAGTTCCAATTGCCAATGGTAGTTCCAACTCATAAGCAAACGTTTTATCTGTAAGCCTGACAGTAGTTAATCCTCTGTATTTCCCGTCTCTCGAAGCATACGCATGAACCGATGCAGAGGTTGCTCTCCAGTCGTTGCCGGTGGCTAATAGTACAGCATCTATTCCGTTGAAAATCCCTTTATTATGTGTCACTGCTCTCGAAATATCAAGGTTGGCAATATCAACTGATTGTTTAAACTTCGTGGCAAAAGCATTGTATGATAACTCCTTGTTCCACCGATCTAATTTTTCAACAGGACATTCCACCCAACAGCGTAAAAGGCATTCCGGTGTGTAATTTGAGAGGATCGCCATGATTATTTCAACGCGGCATTCGTCCGAATTTAATTCACGGATATCCTGCAATACAGAGGATATTTTTTCAAGACAAGTATTAATGAAATTGGCTCCCATTGCATCAGCCGTTTCGAACGAAACATCCACCTGGTAATAATCTGGTAGTTCGTCTGTTTTATCGATGAGATGAATAGCGGTAATTCCACCGCCTCGTTGTCTCATCTTTTCGGTGAGTGCCTGTGTCGCTTCGAATAATATTTCCCGGATTAACGGGAATAACTCCTTAATTAATTGTTGTTTGCCGTTCCAGGTAAAATGAACTTGCCCTTTTTTTACCATACCCAGTACGGTCGCCTTAAAGCCGCCTCTTTCAGCCCAGAACTTGGCCGCTTTCGATGCAGCAGCAATTACAGAACTCTCTTCTGTCACAAACGGAACAATGAATGTTTCATCATTGATTACCATATTTGTAACGACCCCCATCGGAAGTGGAAAATTTCCAATATAATTTTCGATCATTTCGCCGTACACCCGCTGTTGATTCTCATCTGTTGCACGATAATTATCAAATTCATGAGCTTCAGTACTATTCAAAAGCGAATTTTGTAGGATGTAGTCGATCCTTTGTTCACGGTTCAATTTTGAAAAGCCGGAAAATAAGGCCATATATCTTATCTTTAGTATTTAAATTTAGTGGATTGCTTTACCGCCTTGGAACTTTTAAAGTCAGAAAGCTTTTAGCCATCCGATAACCTTCGATTTGAGAGATAACAAATTGTTGTAAATCAGAATATTCACCCTGACTATATTTCAGAAAAGCTGAAGCCTGGGCATAAATGGCGGGAAGAATCGACTTTTCAGTGAGATAAAAACCATCAAGGTAGTTTTTGATTCCGCCTGAAATGATAAGTTGATTGCAGGTAAATTTTTCACCATCTAGGACCATTTCATTGATCAAATCAACCATTTCTTCAGCTGTAACACCAATATTTACAAATGGTTGGTACAGTTCTTTCCGGTGAATCAAACTGCGGTGTATTTCGACTTTTGAAAAATTGGTTCCTCCAAATGCACCGAATTCAATCGCTGCAAGGGGTAACTGAAGTAAACGACGAATACTCTGCGGACCAAATCCCTGACCAACTTCTTTCACTATTAATTGAAAATCAACTTTTTCTAAAAGCCTTTCTATAGTGTCAACCGGTGCATGCTGAATCGTATTTCCTTCTGGCTGAACCCATTCCTGAAGTGGATTCACATGAACAATCAGTCCGTCAGCTCTTAGACGTTCAATCAAACGCCTGATTTTATCCGTTTCATTTTTCTCGAGCATCTCTTCTACCTGGGCAATTCCCAGATTTGCAAAGAGTGGAAAATCATCGCCAATAATTCCACGGACATCAAAATCGTTGAAATAGGTATCTTCGTCCAACAGCATTCTGCAGGAACCTAATCCCATACCCATTCCAAATTCTTTGCATGCCATCGCAAGATTACGGTTGATGGTTCCCGATAACTGGTGGCCACCGGTCATACTTGAAACCCATATCGGAACGTTTAATTTTTTGCCGGCAAAAGGGATTTGCTTTGATTTATTTACTGGAAATCCAGACATCATGGGTTCATAATAAAACCGGTTATCCGATTCATTTACCAACGTTTGCGATTGAAGCGCCAGGTTAATATGATCAGATTTTCGTTTTGAATCATCAGGAATCGCCTGATTTTCATTTTTTTCTGATTGATAAGATATTTTCATGGTAATTAGGGAATTAAGCTATAAAATATGACGCGAAATGACCATTTTAAGTATCTCTGACGTCCCTTCGCCGATCTGGAGCAACCGTTGATCGCGATAAAACCGTTCGATATGATTCTCCCGAAGCAATCCGTAAGCTCCATGTATCTGAAGTGACTCATCAGCCACTTCACGGGCAATTTCGGAGCAATATAGTTTTGAGATGGCAGCTTGTTTGGCAAACGGCAAACCGGCATCTTTCAACCGACAGGCATGATACAGAGTATTCCGGGCAAGTTCTATTTTGACAGTCATTTCTGCAAGCTTGAAGGATATTGCCTGAAACTCCGATAACGATTTGCCAAATTGTTTCCTTTTCTTCGAATAGTCAACAGCCATTTCAAATGCACCTTGAGCGAGCCCAAGCCCAATAGCCGCTATTGAAAGTCTTCCGCCATCAAGGGTTGAAAGCATAATTTTCATTCCATCACCGCGATTACCAAGTAGGTTTGATTGAGGAACAACACAATTTTCAAATCGGAGTTCTCCATTATCGACAGCGCGCCACATCAGCTTTCCCTTAATCGGAGAGGTATGGTAACCTGAAGTGTTTCGATCAACCAGTATTGCCGATAATTCTTTTTTGCCATTCTTTTCATCCGTAATTGCCTGTAGTGTAATTCCTGAGGCAATAGAAGAGGAGCTGTTGGTGATAAACATCTTAGAGCCATTAATCAGCCATTGGCTATCAGCCAGTTTTGCAACTGTTTCAACACCTTTTGCATCTGAACCTGCATTTTTTTCAGTCAGGCCGAATGCCCAAAGTTTATCTCCTGTGCACAATCCCGGAAGATATTTCACACGCTGTTCTTCGGTGCCATATGTATAAATAGGGGTGATTCCCAATGAGTTGTGAGCAGCTACAGTTGCTGCCGGTGAGCTATCAACACGCGCAATCTCTTCGACGGCAATGATATATGATAGATAATCCAGACCTTGTCCTCCATATTTTTTCGGTAGTGTGATTCCGAATAGTCCTTCTTTCCCCATTTGCTGCGCCAATCCTACAGGAAACTCCTCCTTTTCATCCTGCACAATTGCCAAGGGTTTGATCACTCTTTCAGAAAACTCCCTGATCTTTTTCCTGTATTCAATATAACGATCATCCAATAGTTCATTCATAGTTTATCCTCCAGATATATGAGGGGCATTTTGTCTGTAACCTGTGCTCCCACATTAACAACAATTTTTTTCACTTTTGCATCTCTTGGCGAGAGAATCCTGTTTTCTGATTTCATCGCTTCAATTATCATCATTAGGTCACCTTTTTTTACAATTTGATTTTTTTCGACATTTATTTCCAATACTTTACCATGTAATGGCGATTTGATCTCGCCAGCTTCAATATTTAATGTGTTACCTGAACTGACAATAGTTTCAGGATAACTTTTTAACAGCCCGGGAAACGAAATCCAGTATTGACTATTTTCACAACTAATCCATATATTATTTTGAAGATCAGTAATGTATGATAGATGCAAACTATTTTCATTTATCTTAATGCTGATTCTCCCTTTTGATTCACTAATTATTTTAAAGTTGAATGCTATTCCATTCAACACAAAATCTGGTTTCACTTTATCCCTAAGGTTTAATCCTATACTAACTACTTTATCATCAATATTTAATGTGATTGTCGGATCTGCCATTCGCCAATATCCTATGTAATTCCATGGATCCGAAACATGGGGAAAATCGTTCCTCAGGTATTTGTTTTCGATTGACAAGGCGACTAAATATGGCAGATGAACGGGGATTAATTGATTTATATAATTGCCAATTAATGAGTTATGATTGTCTTTGCAAAATTCAACTGTGATATTATTTTGATTGTAATCAACATGAGCCAGAATTGCTTCCAGGTACTTTGTATTTGTTTCAGGGCCAATTATATCTATGTTTTTTATTCCTGTCCTGAGCAGTTTTATTGCACTTTCCCGGGTTTTTCCTGTGGCAATTATCTTTGATAACAGTGGATCGAACTGGTTCATTACATGTCGATTAATATTGATGTCGGTCTCAATTCGAAGATCAGGATGCTCAGGAAAATTTACAGAGCGTACCGACATGGGAGATGGCGCAAAATTTTGTGAAGGATCTTCGGCATAAATTCTTAATTCGATGGCATGTCCTGTAAGGATCACCTCTTCTTGTGAAACAGAAAGTGGAAATCCTGAAGCAATCCGAATTTGCTCACTTACAATATCAATTCCTGTTATTTCCTCTGTAACTGCATGTTCTACCTGTATCCGTGGATTCATTTCCATAAAGAAATAGTTTCCTGATTTATCTACCAGAAATTCAACAGTACCTGCTCCTGAATAATTGACTGCTTTACCGATTTTTAAGGCAGCTTCTAAAATTTCAGGACGCAATTCAGCGGATAAAAATATCGCAGGAGCTTCTTCAATGATTTTTTGATGATTGCGCTGTATGGAGCACTCACGCTCGTATAAATGGATGATATTATTAAAGTTATCTCCTATTATCTGAACTTCAACATGACGTGCATTTTGAATGTATTGCTCGATGAATAACTCTCCGTTTCCAAAATAGTTCACAGCTGCACGCGCCGATTTTTCAACTTGTCTTTTAAGTTCATCAGGGTTATGTACCAATTCCATCCCTTTTCCGCCGCCGCCGTAGGAAGCTTTAATCAATGCAGGGAATTGTAATTGATCTTCAGAACGATCAGACGATTGGAGATCAATTGTCCGGCTAAAAATGACAGGAATTCCTAGGCTGGCTGCCAATGACTTAGCGGCTGGTTTGTTACCCATTAATCTTAATACTTCCGAACCGGGCCCAATAAAAATAATTTGATGTACTTCGCAAGCTTTTGCAAACATTGGATTTTCTGAAAGAAATCCATATCCCGGATGGATGGCTTTTGAACCTGTCGAGGTAGCAATGTTTATGATCTTTGCAATATTCAAAAAGGTTGTACTCAGATCGCCGTCTCCAAGACTTACAGACTCGTCGGCCAGTTTCACGTAATCAGCTTCTTTTTCGGACTCTGTGTAAATAGCGACGGTTCTGATCGACATTATTTTTGCCGAACGGATTACTCTTAAGGCTATTTCACCTCTATTCGCTATTAATATCTTATCCAATAATACCATTATTCTATTGATTAATAATATATTATGATTTTAGTGATTGATTGCAGATCTTTTGACTACCATCTCGGATTTCTTTTCTCAAGAAAGGCTGAAAAACCTTCCTGTGCTTCAGGTGATACCCTGATCCGCGCCAATAATTCAGGGATTTGCAGCATCTCCAGGGACATCGATTGATCGGTCAGGCTATTAATTAACCTTTTCGATTCGATCAATGCCAATCTGCCATTCGCCAGAATCTCCGAAACTATCGAAGTCAAATACAATTCCATGAATTCTGAAGATGGAAAGGATTTATTGAGCAAGCCATATTTTACAGCATCCTTACCATTGAAACTCATTGCTGAAAAGATAAGTGCTTTCAGATCGGCAGCATGTACTTTTTTGAGCATATAAGGCGTTATAGACGCAGCAGCCATCCCAATGCGTGTTTCGCTTAACGAAAACTTTGCGTTGTCAATACAGTAGGCAAGATCGCAAGCAGCGACTATACCATTGCCGCCACCAAAAACGTTGCCATGTACAGCGGCAATAACAATTTTATTGCTGTCATAGATCAGTTTGAACAAGGTTGAAAGTTCTTTGCTTTCTCTTAAATTTTCTTCCTCTGTAAGGCTGAAGGCCCTTTTCATCCAGTTTAGATCGGCTCCTGAACAAAACGATCTCCCTTTTCCCCTGACTACAACGAGCCTTATTTCGCTATTTTCCTCAATCTCCGTAAAGAAGCTTGATAATTCCCGAATCATGATATCATCTAGTGCATTGTGGACTTCAGGACGTGCAAGCCACAACGTTACGACCTGTCCATTATATTCTGTTGCTATTGTATTAAATTCTTTCACAATCTATTAGTTTTAGGATAAATTTTACATTCTATAAATCCCATTTTTGGGTTCCGGGAATTTTTTGTTCGACGCAATCGAAATAGCCAACCCGACAATCTTTCTCGTATCGACCGGATCAATAATACCGTCATCCCATAGCCTTGAGGTACTGAAATATGCTGTACTCTCTTCTTCGAATTGGCTGATGAGATTGGAGCTACGATCCAGATCATTCCCTTTAATCGAATTTAGAACCTGTTGTGCCTGGTGTCCGCCCATCACACCAATCTTTGAACCGGGCCACATAAACAGAAAATCAGGGTTATAGGCTCTTCCTGCCATTGCATAATTTCCTGCACCAAACGAGCCTCCAATAATGACCGTTATTTTAGGAACAACGGCTGTTGCTACAGCATGTATAAGTTTGGCTCCATTACGGGCAATCCCTTCATGTTCATACTTTTTACCCACAATAAAGCCTGAGATATTCTGTAAAAAAAGGATAGGTATTTTCCTGAAATTGCAGATTTCGATAAAATGAGCACCTTTCAATGAAGCTTCAGATGTAAGAAATCCGTTGTTTGCGATGATCCCGACTGGAAATCCTATAATTCTTGAATAACCCGTCACGATGGTTTGACCGTAATTTTGTTTAAACTCTTCAAATTTACTTCCATCGGCAATTCGGGCAATAATCTCATATATATCTACCGGTTTCTTTAAATCGGTGGGAGCAAGGCCATACAGTTCGAAAGGATCGTATGCTGGTTCTTCTATAGAAACCGTCTCGAAATGTTGTGATACGTTTTGAGGGATCAATTCAAAAATGTTTCGGCAAATTCGAATTGCATCTATTTCATTTTCTGCAAGATGGTCAGCTACACCAGAAATTCCTGTGTGAACGAATGCGCCACCCAGCTCTTCAGCGGTGACCTCTTCGCCGGTCGCTGCCTTCACTAATGGAGGTCCTCCAATGAAAATAGTTCCCTGATTTTTAACTATAATGGTTTCGTCGCTCATTGCTGGAACGTATGCGCCTCCCGCTGTACAAGATCCCATAACAATGGATATCTGCGGAATGCCAGCTGCTGACATTTGCGATTGGTTGTAGAAAATACGACCGAATCCGTCTTGATCTGGAAATATCCGTGATTGCTCGGGTAAAAAGATACCCCCTGAATCGACTAAATAAACACAGGGCAGGTGATTTTTCAAAGCAATCTCCTGACCTCGCAAATGTTTTTTTACCGTCTCTTTGATGTAGGTTCCCCCTTTGACTGTCGCATCATTGGCAATGATCATACACAATTTACCATGAATCTTTCCAATGCCAGTAATAATCCCCGCCGAAGGAAACTGGTTTTCATATTGACCATATGCTGCCAGAACCGAAAGCTCCAGAAAAGGGGTTTTCTCGTCGATCAATAACTCAATCCGGCTTCTGGCGTCCAGTTTTCCGCGCAAACGATGTTTAATAACGGCGGAATCCTCCCCACGATTGATAACACTTTTCATCGTTGAACGATAAGTATCTATCAGTCTTAAGTATGAAGCAGCGTTTTCCTTAAACCGATCATCATTGGTGTCGATATTTGATTTGATCTGCTTCATAACTTAATTGTAAAGTCCGGGGAATTTTAACGGATTAACACTGTGCATTATTTCATATACAGCTTCGATAATTGTTTCAGTATTTGGTTTCGAAAAATACTCACCGTCAGTACCGTATGCACCACGATGCTCCTTCGCAGACAATGTTTTAGGAGGTGAATCAAGGTAGTTGAAAGCATGTTGTTCAACCAGAACTTTCTGCATCATATAAGCTGTTCCTCCACCGGGAACATCTTCATCGACAAAGAGAATTTTATTCGTTTTATTAACTGATTTACTAATAATGTGCTGGGTATCGAATGGTACAAGTGTTTGTATGTCAATTAATTCTGCAGATATATTGAGTGCCTTTAATTTATTGACAGCGCTATGTGCAATAGTAACATTCCAGCCATATGTGACAATCGTAACATCTGTTCCCTCTTCCATAATTTCGGGAACACCCAACGGAACGGTAAATTCCCCCAGATTTTCGGGGAGCATCTCACGGATGTAATAACCTTTGAGCGGTTCAATCACCAAAGCAGGATTATGTCCTTGTAAAAGTGTATTGTAAAATCCTGCGGCCTGCGTCATATTCCGGGGTACACAAATATTGATGCCACCAAGTGAGCCGAGTAACATGCTCATTGGTGATCCCGAATGCCACATTCCTTGTAACTGATGCCCCCTCGTACGAATGATCAATGGTGCAATCTGTTGACCGCTTGTACGATAATAAAGGGTTGCAAGATCATCGGAAATAGTAGGCAAAGCATAGATCAGGTAGTCGAGGTACTGAATTTCGGCGATCGGTCTGAATCCCCTTAGTGCCAAGCCTATTCCCTGTCCAATAATTGTAGTTTCCCTGATTCCGGTATCAAAAACCCTGTTAGTACCATATTTTTCCTGCATCCCTTTCATGCCCTGGTTGACATCACCAAGTCGTCCGGTATCTTCGCCAAAGGTTAGAAGAAGCGGATATTTTTCAAAAAGAAGATCGAAGTTGAGATTCAGAATTTCGTGCGCAGGAACAGAAATGTTATCAGAAGCATAAACTGGTTTTATATTATAGCTTGAATTAAAATTATTTAAATCGCTAAATATATGTGTGTTGTACTGATCCTTACCTTTATTTTCAATTTTAGTAATCCACTCTGAAAGCATCCGTCTGCTCTTTTGAAAAGTGTTATTACCATGCATTGACCTAAGCTGTTTTTTGGCAAATGCCAGTATTTTTTTCCTGGTTGGAAATGATGCATCCAGTACCTCATCCAGCCCTTCAACAATTGTATCAGGAAGTGAATAGCTTTCTGATCTGATTGAATCGATTAAACTATTCAGCTCATTTTTTTCGGTCGTAAAATGTTGAATAAATGACTGCCATGCATGTTCTTTGGCAAGCCGGGCACGCTCAGTAGCCTTATCTTCAATTCCATCAATTGTTTCCTTGTCAGCCAGGTTTTCATTTAGGATCCACTCCCTGAATTTTAGAATCGGATCATGATCTTTCTCCCAAACCAGACGATCATCGTTTTTATAACGTTCGTGAGAACCCGAAGTCGAATGTCCAAGCGGCTGGGTCAGTTCATTGATATGAAATACGACTGGAACATGTTTCTCCCTGCAAATTTTTATCCCTTTTTCAAACGTCTGAACCAAAGCCAGGTAATCGTATCCCGGACAAACGAAGATTTTACACCCCGGATCGTTATCGTTTGCTTCAAATCCTTTTAGCGCTTTGGATATACTGCCTTTTGCTGTCTGAAGTTCAACAGGCACACTTATTCCATATCCATCGTCCCAGATGGCAATGGCAAGCGGAACCTGCAGCACACAAGCTGCATTGATGGTCTCGAAAAACATCCCTTCTGTGGTACTTGATTCACCAATTGTGCCAAAAGCAACTTCATTACCAGTGATGGTATTTTTAGTATATTGTTGTAATTCAGGATTTTCTCTTACAAGTTTTGATGCATGAGCTAAACCTAGAAGACGAGGCATTTGCCCGGCAGTTGATGATACATCCGAAGAGGAGTTCTTTTGATCCAATAAATTATCGAGTCCGTTCTCAATGCCATAATTTCGGGTTGCATGATGATTATTAAAATTGCGCCCTCCTGTTGAAGGGTTGTTCTCAATATCAGTATCCCCATAAATTTGCGAAAAAAATTCTTCAGGGTTTAGCAAACCAGCAGCAAGCATGAATGTTTGATCCCTGTAATAACCGGATCTCCAATCTCCTTTTTTGAAATTTTTGGCGTATGCAACTTGTGCAAGTTCCTTACCATCACCGAAAATACCGAAATGGGCACGTCCTGCATGCACCTCTTTACGACCTAAAATACTCAATTGCCGACTTAGAAAAACAGTATAATAATCGTTAATAACGACCTCTTTATCAATACTCAGCGATGTTGGTAGTCCGACTTTTTCCAGTTGCATTATCAAATTGTGAGAATTAAAATTTAGTATCAAGTCACCCAATCAAATTAACTATACAAGTTTATTTAGATTAAATAACAATTATTTAGGCGTTAAGTTTTAAAGAACATTACGATTTAATTATTCTTTGATTTAAAATTGTTTAATTAAATCCTATTAAAATATAAACAATAAAATTCAATCGGTTGTATATGAAATGTATATATATTGTGTAATTCTAATTTGCCCGTTGAATATGAATTTAAATTTTTTTTAAAACGGAGCAGAATGGGACAAAAAAAAGACGATTCCCTTAGGATCGCCTTTTAATTATTTAACAGATTGTTTAATCCTGCTTAATCTCATCTTCGAAATTGTTTTGAAGCGCAACCATTTTAAGTGCGGTAATGGCAGCCTCATCTCCTTTGTTACCCAGCTTTCCACCTGCACGGTCAAGTGCCTGTTGCTGATTTTCAGTCGTTAATACGCCAAAAATTACAGGGAGATTGTATTTGATGTTCAAGTCGGTAGCTCCTTTGGCAACGCCCTGACAAATAAAATCGAAATGACGGGTCTCGCCTTGAATAACACATCCCAACAGTATAATTGCATCAACATCAGTGTATTCTGCAAAAAACTGACCACCAAGGGTTAACTCAAAACTACCGGGAACATGCTTTACTAGAATATCTTCATCTTGCACGCCGTGCTTTTTAAGGGTTTCGACGGCTCCGCTTGCTAAAGCTCCTGTTACATCATAATTCCATTCTGACACAACAATGCCAAACTTCATTTCATTTCCATCAGGGACTGAACTAAGAACGTATTCTGAAAGATTTTTTGTAGCCATATTTTAAATTTTTGACAAAACTAATAAGAATAATGCGACAATTGACGGATAGGACAATTCGGCAAAACAAGAATCTGCACAATTTTATCAGCTCTCATTTCCTCAATCACTCCCGCCGGTTTTTTCTTACTGTCGGATTTCTTGTACCCTGCCGACTTCGCCACTTGTTAATCTTACTTTGATGCCATGGGGATGAAACTGGCTATTGGTCAATATGTTTTGAACAATTCCTTCAGTTAATTTTCCTGTTCGCTGATCTTCTTTCAAAACGATCGCTACTTCAACTCCGGGTTTGATATTACTTCTGTTTTTGCCGTCCATAAATTGTAAATCTTAACTTAATCGCCATTTTCCTTAAAAATACAAAAGTAGAGAGGATATAGAGACCATTTACGATGAGCGCCAATTTTATTCTTCCTTAAATATTAAAAGAAAAATATTGACATCAGATTGAATTCCAAATTGCTAAAATAATCGATTACTTTGCAACACAAATATATAATTATCATGGTTTCACTTCGTTTGATATGTATCCTGTTATTTCTCATATTTCCCCAATCAATTTTCTCACAGAAAAACAATTTCAATAATCCGATCGCATTAAATTCAAATTGCTATTCAGATTTGAATGTGCAAAATGCTCCCATCAATAATGATTTTGTCTCAAAATTCAATCAGATTTCGAATCAATTTACAGACTCTTTTGTTGTTAAATCATATGAGGTGAGTACAACACAAAATCAACCAGTGCATCCTTATTGGATTAAAGCAGCAATCGTTCCGGCAGCAATGATTTCAGCCGGAACTATTACGTTACTGGTAGAACGCAATTCTTTTTTAAGCAAATACACTATTCATGAAAAGGTTCTTGAGTTGTTTCCAGGTGTTAATACTGCAATTGATAACTATTTACAATATGCTCCTTTGGCTGCAGTATATGGATTAAAAGCTGCCGGGGTGAAAAGCCGCAGCGATTTTGTGAACCAACTGGCGATTACCGCCAAATCTGAATTACTAATGACGGTTATTGTTCGGGGAATGAAACATTGGATTCCATGTGAACGACCATCCGGATCAGGAATGAATTCAATGCCTTCCGGCCATACTGCTCAGGCATTTGTTTCTGCCACAATTCTTGACATGGAATACCGCGATACATCACCATGGATCAGTGTTGGTGGTTACGCAGTCGCAACGACAACTGCCATTTACCGGATGGCTAATAATAAGCATTGGATTTCAGATGTTTTAATTGGAGCTGGAATAGGTATTTTTTCAACGAAGTTCGTTTATTTCACCCATCGTTACCGTTGGGGAAAAAAGAGCAATATGGTTATTCTGCCAGCAATTTATAACAACGGTGGGGGCATCTCTTTTGCGATGATTTTGTGATTAATCTGGCAAGTCGTCTATTTAAAACAAAATGCTCCTGGAATTATTCCAGTCTTAAAGCTGTCGACTTTGGCACCCAATGGTGAGTAACGGTATATCACTCCTCGCTGCAGATAATCAATCGCATCACTAAGATAGATTTCCGAAGTTTGCGGATCGATGGCAAGACTGTAGTACAGATGGTTTTGGGTTGATAAAAAAGGGAATTCCCCCAAAGTTGACTGATTTACCCCCAATTTCCAGATTCCATCATTTATGAATAACAGGGAATCACGCATGCCATTGATAGCCAGACGAGAAGGTTTTGCATCAGCTGTCAGGGAAAAGCTCTTTTCAATTGTTCGGGTTGCAGGATCAATTCGCTGAAGCATTGGTATCCTGGAAGTTGTTCCGCTTTTCGACCATCCGCCATCGCAAAGTGTCCAAATTTTATTGAATTTATCAAGTACCAATCCTCCGGGCTGTTTCCCAGTTTTTATTTCTTCAACAACGGCATCTGTTCGCGTATCTATCACTAAAATCGTATTGTCGAACGACCAGCAACTCACAAACAGGTAATCGTTCCATTGTACCATTTGCTCGGTTGAAGCATGTCCTGTTGTGATTATTGTACCCGTTATTTGGTAAGTTTTGGGATTAACAATTGTAATTTGACCGGCATAAAGATCAGTTATATAGGCTTTTTCTGAATTCACAAAATGAATAAATCTTGGGGATGTCAATCCCGTTATTTTTCCGACATATTTCCCGTCGAGGGTATTAATCACGTATACTTTCCCTGAATTATTAATAACGATGTATCCAAGGTTTTCGTGGATGATCATCGATTGCGCGACATCCCCAAGCGGCAATCCATTCGCGCTATAAAAAAGGTCGTTTTTTACAATTCTTGTAGCCGGATCGTAAAACGATAGGGTAGCATTTCCATACATGAAGTTCCCTTCATTAATGATAAAGACGCCTCCGGAAAGCGAAGTTCCTGTTTGATGGCGACTGATCCATTCATCATCCTTCATACATCCGGCAAAAGCAAGAAGTAATAGCAGTAACAGGGTAATATTTGAGCGATTAACAGACATTTTCAGAAATCGTAACGAATTAGTAATGAATAATTTCTTCGTGGCATAGGATGTTGTAAAACAGTGCGATACTCTTCATTAAAAAGATTTAATATTTTCAATTCGATGTCTAATTTGTTTCTGCTCAGTTTGATCTCTTTGCCGAAATAGACGTTGTTCATATAATAAGGGTAAAGTACATCAAGTTTAGAGGTTTTATCGTTACTCGTTGTCGTGAAACGCTCACTGTAATAAGTCCAAAGCCATGTAACATGGTATCCGGTATGGGAGAGATTGACAAGAATATTTGAAGAATGCTTTGGAATATAAGGAAGCTGTTTCCCAATCGATTCGTCTGCCCAGTTTCGTGGATCATCTCGGTTGATTGACCGGGTAAAGGCATAATTGCCATTTAAGTGATAATCAACAGTGTGTAATTTGCCACTTACCCCGGAATTCAACTCAAATCCACTGGCATTTACCCTTTTCATATTGTAAGGCTCCCAATATCCCTGGGGCGTAGGCAACCAGATAATCCAGTTATTGATGCGTGAGTAATAGCCATTTAATGATGCATGAAAGGTCATTTTACCGGTCACTCCCGAATAGCCTGTTCCAACATCAGCCATCATTCCTTCTTCGGGTTTTAACAATGGATTTCCTCCAGGAATATAGTAGAGATCGTTAAGCGTGGGTTGATGGTAATTGCGCGACAAATTGCCTTTTAAAAAGTATCCCTTATTGTGAAAAGGGTGGTATTCGACTCCTACAGATGGAATATATGGAGCGGATTTTCCACCAATAAAATCCTCTCTTACCATAATATTAGCCGAAAGCTTGTCGCTGAAAGATTTACTGAGCTGAATGTAAAACGAATAATCCTGACGTTGTATGTTATAACCTTGTGTCTCATCATTTAGCGGCGAATTCTTTGAGTTAACACTGTTAATCTCTGTATTCGCACCAGTTATTATTGAAAGGTTATCTGATAATTTGTAGTTGTAAATTGCTTTAAATATATAAGATGCTGACTTCGAATTCGAATTTATCACTAGCTGATCCGCAACTCCCGAAACTATGGTTTTTAACTGATAGTGCAAAAGCTGAATATTTGCCCCTGATGTTATACTCAGCGTTCCTTTTTTGCCGTAATACCTCCATTCAACCACTGGGCGATGTGCATTTTCGGATTGCCGGTTAATATTTGCATTATTCTCTGTTTCGTTCGATAACAATCTTGGAAGACTACGGTCGTTGTGCTGGTACCAGTATCTGAGAATAAAGACACTTTTTTCAGAAGGGTGTAAATAAAATTCCTGAAGAAGCCCGTAATTCTCGTATTTTGAGTTTTCGTTTCGCTGGGTAGGGTAGAGGTAAATACCTGTCTTAGGATCAATATCTGCAATAAACTTATTTACAAATTGATAATCATTGTCAGAGTGATTATAAAATGCCCTGGTTTGCGATTGTATTTTTCTATTTCCTCCGTTAATCCGAAAAAATTCATCCTTTGTACCATAGCTTCCAATTCCAGTAAGCAAACGTCCTGAGAATTTGTTCTGCCAATCCGTTGTATTGTCAAGTTTGACAACTCCTCCCAATGCGCCACTTCTTTCAGATAATGATCCAGGTCCGTGCAATAAACTTACATTGTCAGTGAAGTATACTGGAATTGTAGAGAAATCAACCATCCCGAGCATTGGCGAGTTAAGGCTGATTCCATTCCACGAAACTTGTGTATGCGAAGGGGCTGTTCCACGAAATGATGCAGTTGCCATCGCACCTCTGCCATACTCTTTGATAAAGATGGGTGTGTTTTGTGAAATTAACTCAGACAAGTTGGAAGTCAATGCCTTAATCATTGAGATAGAATCAATCTTAGTCGTGGTTTTCCCAGCATCTTCTTTAATAATCTTATCTGCAAAGACCTCAATGGTTTTTATCTTTATTGTATCTGAAATAGGCTGTCCTGATGCGAATTCAACCGAAATCAGGATCAGTAAGGATGCATAAATGAGACTCAGGTACCTGAATTGAAAGCCGGAATGTAATGGGTCCCTTTTTAGCATTAAAAATTTACAATAAGTCAATTAGGTGTATATTCAATCAACGACAGATCCGCGGCACCGCTAATCTCAGTCGATATCTCGTTGAGCCACCCGGCAACCTGAAATACACCGCTCTGGACCTTAATAAAACTGATACCTGAAAGATTAACCTTATTTCCGGCTTTGTCAACAGCATTTGAAATATCTAACAGATTGGCTTTTAAAAAAATATTGTAATCCAAGTTGTTATAGCATTCTGCATATCCCGAAGTAAACATTCCAGTATTGACGATCCAGTTTTCGATGTCAGGCTGGGTAGAAATGTTCTTATACGCATTAGGTAGTTTAACACCGGTAAATACTACTTCCGTTTTGTTCCCATATCCACTCCACCACCATGAGGGAGTTTCGAAAACTGGCTTCAATTCATTGCTGTTCCCTTTGTTGTCCTTCCACGTAACATTCCCGTTGCCTACAGGTTTATAATAAGTTACCTGGTAATCATGGATTGTTTCCGGATGATTGTATTCACTTCCCTTAATTTCGGCCCATTCACCATCATTCGGAATTCCATCTTTATTGTCATCATTCATCACAAAAACTACTGCTGGTTCAGAGGCTGGGCCAGGCTGAGTAAATATTGCGAAATCAGCACCTTCCATGTTTTTGACGATATGGTCGAAACCAGCAATTATATAGCCTCCCCAACCACCAAGGGAGGTATATTGCTTCGATCCAATCCAGGGCTGACCGATAAAATTATCGCCTTTCCAACCAGCGGGGATCAGAGATGCATGTTGTCCCGGACCATATTTATAATCGTATACCTTCATTATATAGGGTGAAAGATTCGAAAAAGCAGAGACAAGAATCGTTTTATTGTCGCTTCCAATTTCATTTGATACTTTAAGCTGAAGATTGTAATTGCCTATTTTTGAAGGTGTAAACGTATATAATTTCGCTGAAGATACGATTGATCCATTAACTTCCCATGTATACGAAGATTTTTCGCCATTAATGACCGTGGGATTGAGAGAGAGTGATTTTCCTACTTCGACTTTAAAACCTTCGGCAGGAATCGCAATATTGATTATCGGCCCCGTCAGCTTTTCAGATTTGCTACACGACACTAACAAAACTGTAAATCCCAGAAAAATCTGGAAAATGACCCGAAATTTAATTTTTAACATACTTAAAATCAATTTAATAAATAACAATTAATTGATTTTAAGCTCATCGGAAGTAATGCAGAATGGAAAAACGGCCATCTGTACGCTTTTATCCCGAAAGCTTAAACCGTGAATGGCTGGTCTTCTGACTTATCCCGATTTCTGGTTACCTTCCCATCCTTTTTTGGAAAGAATAGTGGTCATTAACCAGAAACGTACTATTCCGCAACAGCGGAATCGGGTTTTACAGCAGCGGGTACTGTCCCGGATTTTCACCGGATTCCCAAATTAAGCCCTTTAGGGCACCAATTCTGTGCAAAAGTAAGAAATTAGTAGCTCTCTTCAATAAAATCAGGTCCGTTTTTTGACAAGATTAGTAAAATCGTATATCAGCATAATTTGCAGAAAGTTTTTAGTAGTATGGATGTTTGGTTTGTAATCATTGTCATTTATGCACCCGATCTGTAAAGCCGCATTTTTATTCATTTTAAAACCTGCTCCTAAGTAAAAACGGTTCTTTTCGACTACCGGACCATACTGAGGCATAAATAATTCATCACTTAATGCAAGATAGATACTGCCATGAACCATTTCTGTTTTGTTGATGGGTACCAGTAGACCAAGACGGTATTTTAGGCGATTTTTATATTTGTCGCCAATAAAGCGTTGTTCAAGTCGGACCCTGTGCTCGAAATAGAACCGTTTGAAAGTCTGTTTTAGATTTAGTTCGAGCCATGTTCTTAATTCTTTTTGCAGGGCTGGTGTCTGAAAGAATCCTCCGGGCTCATCTGTATTGAAAAAACCGGTGCCAAATAAACCCGTTAGATTTTTGGAAATGGCATATCCAATTCCCATTTTAATTTCGAAATAATCGTATTTGAAATCATAGTTACTACTCCTGATATGACTTTCACCTAAAAGTGACCACTTTGGAGATAATTTTCCTTTAACAAGAACAGAATTCCAATTTCCTAAACTTTGATTGTCCTGTGCATTACACGAAGTGTAAGCAGTTATAAGAATGGTTGTTATAAGGATTGCTGAAAATATTCTTTTGGTAAAATTCATATCAATTAAGTATGTTGCAAACATAGCATTTAAATTTAATCTGAACGATTTGTCTTTTACTATTTGTTGTTATTTAATGAATTGGTGGCTGAGAGAAGTAACATTCATGAATATGATTTTTTATTGCTCAATAGTTTTGAAAAAAATTATACTTTTATTAGAATGGTCTGACAAAGATCTTTAGTTTTTAAAATGTTGTAATTCAGTTAAATAATATTACGTATATGAATAATTTAAATGGATTAACCCCCGCTTCGGTTTGGAGTTATTTCGAAAGTATTTGCCAGGTACCGCGTCCTTCAAAACATGAAGAGAAGATTATCGGCTTTTTAATGGATTTTGCCAGGAAGCACAATTTGCCGGCAAAAAAAGATTCTGTTGGTAATGTTTTGATTAGCAAGTCAGCTTCAAAAGGTATGGAAAGTCATCGGACTTTAGTTCTGCAGTCGCATCTCGATATGGTTTGCGAAAAAAACGCCGGGACCATTCACAATTTTGATACTGATCCGATTAAGCCATACATTGATGGAGAATGGGTTACAGCCGAAGGAACTACACTAGGCGCTGATTGCGGAATCGGAATAGCAGCTCAACTGGCAATTTTAGCATCGGATAACCTGAAGCATGGACCTATTGAATGCTTATTTACTGTTGATGAAGAAACTGGTCTCACTGGTGCAAATGCACTGGAACCTGGTTTTTTTAGCGGTAAAGCACTATTAAATCTTGATTCAGAGGACGAAGGTGAACTATTTATCGGATGTGCAGGTGGAATTGATACTGTGGCAACTATTCATTATGAGCCAGTTTCAGCACCTGATGGTTTATTTCCGATTAGGATTACTGTAAGTGGTCTTTTAGGTGGCCATTCGGGAGACGATATTAATAAAAACAGGGGGAACGCTATCAAAGTGTTAAACCGGTTTTTATGGCAATTATCACTCAAATATGAAATTTGCATCGCTGATTTTAATGGAGGTAACCTTCGGAATGCGATTGCGCGTGAAGCCTTTGCTATTATTTTGGTTCCAGGTTCAAGTAAAGAACAGATTACGGTTGACTTTAATATTTTCAGATCAGTTATTGAGGCAGAAATGTTACTCAATGAACCCAATATAATGCTATCGCTCGAAAGTACAGAAGAATCCCCATTTGTAATTGACAGACGAAGCCAAACCAGGTTGTTGAACGCTTTGTATGCATGCCCTCATGGTGTATTGGCAATGAGTACGAGGATGCCGGGCCTTGTCGAAACATCAACCAACCTCGCATCTGTAAAATTTAAAACGGGAAATGTAATCGAAATTACCACAAGTCAACGAAGTGATCTGGATAGCGGAAAGCAAGATGCTGCTTATATGGTAGCGTCTGTATTTAAGATGGTTGATGCAGATGTACGTCATGGCGAAGGGTATCCTGGATGGGTTCCGGATCCCTCTTCGGAAATACTAAATATCACGCGATTGTCATATACCAAACTTTTTAAGACTGAACCAATTGTCCGATCAATACATGCCGGGCTTGAATGCGGCCTTTTTCTCGAAAAGTTTCCGGGTCTTGATATGATTTCTTTTGGACCAACTATGTGTGGGGTACATTCACCTGATGAGAAGATTAATATTCAGACGGTTGATAAGTTCTGGAAACTTCTTGTTGATGTAATAGCTCAGTATTAATTCATTTTGAATTTTAAGTATTTCATTGTATATTTAAGGGTTAGTTCAGCGTTATCTTATTATGATTGTTCTTGTTTTCTAAAATTAGATTATAATTTAATTAATAAAAGCCAAAATCATGTCAAATAAATTAGTCACTGTTGCTACTTTAGAGCATATCAATCAGGCAATTATGATGAAAGGTTGGCTTGATTCAGCAGGTATCGAAAGTTTCATCCTGGATCTTGGATTAAGCGTTGAAGCTGCCGCACAAATGGAAGGGCAGGTTGAATTACAAGTCTGCGAAATTGATGTTTCTAAAGCATTGGAAGTAATCGAGAATGGAAATATTCCCGATAAACAGGAAACTGAATTTAACACGTATGATAATCAATTTATTAATAAGATACTTGTTCCTGTTGATTTTTCTTCCTATTCGTTGAATGCAGCTTGTTATGCCGCTCATGTTGCGCAACAGAAAGGTGCAAAAATCACGTTGATTCATGTATACTTTAATCCGATAACAAATCCGATTTCATACGATCATTTTTACTCTTTTCCGGCGAATGTAGCGGAGACGCTCAACGAAATCGTTGAAAATGCGGATGAATTAATGAAAGAGTTTAGGGTAAAGTTGAACTCTTATATGGTTGAGAATGAATTATCAGCCATTCAAATAAAAACGGAAGTGATCGGAGGTATTGCCGAAGAAGCCATTCTTGATTTTGCAGAGACTGGACACTTTGATCTGATGGTTGTTGGAATTCGTGGAAAAGATTCATCAGAAAACTGGTTTGGAAGCTTTATGGCTGAGATTATTAACAAATCCAACATTCCGGTTTTAGCCATTCCAGGACCAGCAATCTATAAAAAGTCGATGTTCAAAAGGTTAATGTATGCCACCAATTTTGACAAATCGGACGGCCTGGCGATTCAAAAATTAATTGAAATTGCAAGACCTCTTGAAACGCATATTACCATTGTACATATTGATGAAACATCTGAAAATCCATTTCTTAATTTCGACTTAGCCCATTTTAAAGAAAAATATGTTGGAAATGTCGGTTCGGTTGAGATGGACTTTGATCTGATTGTCAATAAAAACAGGTCGCGCGGAATTGAAAATTATATTATTGATGAAAAAATTGACGTAATTGCAATTACATCACATAAACGAAATATTATAACCTCTTTATTCAGGCCGAGCCTGACTAAGGAGCTATTATTCCGGCTTGAAATTCCAATGCTTATCTTTCACCCTGAGATAAAATAACCATTCATTTGTCTGAAAAAAAAGTTGTTTGTTTAACTGTTTTCCGATCAATAAAATTTTCGGTAACTATATTTATTGGCATATATTTTGTTGGGAATCCCTATTGTTATATTCGAAAAAACAGTTAATTTGTAACCAAATTGAATTTCATATTATTTTTATGATAGCTAATCGAAAGAAGGTTCTATACTACCTGGCTAAGTTGCAGTATTCGTGTATTAAAATGATATTGTTCGTTTTCATCAGCTTTTCAATATTCTCTTGTTCGTCATTGAAAAATATTGGCATTGAAGTAGCTGTTCAACCTGAATATCCGATTGGTGAGGATATCCAGAGCCTGGTACTGCTTAATAGAAGCATGACCAATCAATTCACCAATACCAACATTGATTCGTTGGAAAAGGTTCTTGTTAACAACGATATGTTATTGGATGCAGTTTTTCAGGACAGTATTGCCGCCGATACAACTATCCAGGTGGCTGCCCGGGCACTTTACGAATCCGGAAGGTTTGATGCCGTTGTTCCAAAAGAACGAAATATAATAAGAGCTGATAATGAAGAGATTCTCAAACCATTAGATATAAATTTTATAAATGAGATTTGTGCAGATTTCAAAGTTGATGGAGTCCTAATTCTTGAAAGCTTCGTTGAGCAACTAAAAACAAAATACGGCACAAATATAATTGCAGGTTCTACTGAGTATAATTCTACCACCGATGTTACTTACTTCTCCGAATGGCGCCTTTACAGACCGCATAATCTTAAGCCAGTAATTAGGTTTCAGGTCGGAGACTCTATATTTTGGGGTGTTAGTAATTACTCTTTTGAAAATGTTTATAAGCAGATGCCACGCACTAAGGAGGCATTAATCGGCGGCGGAATAGCTTCAGGTATTAAAATGGCAGGTTATATCTGCCCGAAATGGGTTAATCAAACTCGTTTTTACTATCTTACAGGTAAAAGCGAGATTGATGCGGCTGTCCCATTCATTAAAAACAACAAGTGGGAAGAGGCAGCAGCTATTTGGGGAAAATATGCTTCAAATCCCTCTAAAACAATCAAAAGTAAAGTGGAATTCAATCTTGCCGTTGCATCTGAAATGAACGGTGATCTGGATCTTGCTATTGAATGGGGAATTAAATCATATAAAACAAGGTATTCTAAAACGGTTGAAGTTTATCTCAAAGCACTTGATAACAAAAGGATCGCGCAACTTAAAGAGAATAAAAAAAGATATTAGTTAAATATTTTGGCATTGTTATTGTTAATTAAATTTAAAAATAGTAATATTCCAAGACCCACGAATTAACAAGACAATAATGAATGATACGCTTAACTCAACTGCAGCATTCCAGAAATTATTCCAGCTTAAATCTCTTTTATTTAAGTTTATTTGCGTTGGTTATTTCTAATTCCTGTATTTCGTTGCAATCGATTGATATTCAATTTTCAAAGAAGGAGCCATATCCTCTGCCTGAAAATATCCAAAGCATTGCGTTTCTGAATCGCGCAATGCATTCAGGCTTTACGAATTGTAACATTGATACGCTCGAGCTATCTATATTTCGAAATGAGGAGGTAAATTCTGTATTCCATGATAGCCTTGCTGCTGATACGGCGATGAAGGTTGCCGCCAAAGCGCTTTATGAATCAGGAAGATATGACGTTGTAATTCCGCTTAACATGAATATACTGCGCAATGACAGTTTCACGTTGGCAGAACAGTTACCCTCTTCTTTTATCGAAGGGATATGTAGTGATTTTCAAACCAATGCGGTGTTGGTACTTGAAAGTATGGAGGAGAAGGTGATTACATCATACCTCACTTCAAGTTTACTAAGTAAAATTTCGGTTAAGTATCCATTAAGCAATTATCCTGGTTTGCTTGGAGATATATATGTCCAGTATAATTCAGTCTGGAGATTATATACCCTTTGCGATAGTTGTGACATTAAGCAATATAACATTACTGATGCCAAATATTGGACAGGTGAATATTCTAAATTGCCTTATCTGAAAGAGTCCTTAATTTTCGGTGGCACTGCTTCCGGTTTGAAATTAGCCAAATACATCAGCCCGGAATGGGAAAATTATTACCGTGAATACTATGTTACACATAACAAGCAAATTGATAAAGCAATCCAATTAATTAAAAACAGCAAGTGGGAAGAGGCTGCAGAAATCTGGTCTAAATATTCAACAATACCTTCTAAATCAGTCAGGAGTAAAGTCGAGTTCAATCTTGCACTAGCCTCGGAGATGAATGGCGATCTGAATCAGGCTTTGGAATGGTGCGGTAAATCGCTTAAAACTGTCTGGTCAGAAAATAAAATGGCTTACTTAAGCGTACTTGAACAACGGCAAAAGATAGTAGAGAAGGATTCAGGTAAAAGGACATTATAATAGGGCTGATTCTTTTTTCTTTTACCTTTGAGGTCAGTTAATCTTTTAATAAAGCAATCTTGTCATGAGAATAATTATAAGATTTATGTCGGTTTTATATGCAGGAATGATATTATCCTCTTGCATCACAACCCAAAGCGTTCCCATCGATCAATTGGAACCAGGGAAAGTAAGTTTGCCATCACCGGTTCGAAAAGTGGCTTTGATTTCGCGTAATTTCAAATTTTCGGTGGATACTCTGACTAAATATTACAACTCCGATTTTCGTCTTAAAAAAGGGTCAAGGGCAGAAAATTTAATGATTGACAGTATTGCAGTTACAAAAAGTATGGAAAGTCTTCGAAAAGCACTGCTTGAATCGGGACGATTTGATGAGGTTTTTGTTTATCCATCAAATGCCATAAAGCCACATATTGGTGATAAGGAGTTACCATTTTCTTCAGGTTATATTCGGTCTCTTTGTACCGAAAGCGAAACTGATGCTGTGATTTCACTTGAAATGCTAAGCTTTTTCTACAGCCGCCACAACGGCTCTTCAGGTCGCGAGATCCAGCCCGAAGCAAATGTGAAAGTTACCGCTATCTGGTCAGTTTATACGCCAAAGAGTGATGGTCAGGTTGACAGGTTCACACATTCCGAGGTGATCCGGTGGAGTGATAAAGACCCGAAAGACAATCGTTTGAAATATAAACTTCCAGGAAGAAAAGAGGCAATTTCGATAGCCTGTGGAGTGGCGGCAAAAAACTATAGTAAAAGAATTGTGCCTTATTGGTCTGAATCATCCAGGATTATTGTTGGTTTGAACGGTTTGGATTGGGAAAAGGCGATGTATTACGCTGAAAAGAGCGAATGGAAAAAGGCCGCTCAGATTTGGAAAAAATATTTGGAAAGTCCTCAAACGAGAGTTGCCGGTATAGCTGCTTTGAACTATGCTGTTGCACAAGAGATGCTTGGTGATCCGGATCAGGCAAATGCCTGGTCGGCGAAATCCATATCACTTCTAAAAAACGGTGAAACTGGCAGGATTGCAAGGGACTATGCCGGACAGCTTTACCAAAGAAAGTTAAAAGCAGTCCAACTCAATTCCCTTCTGAAAATCAGTCATCCGTGATTATTCCTGCTTATTATTAAATCTTTTAAATGGTAACGCTGCTCTATTATTCTATTCTTATCGTTTTAATTGCTGATTTTATTTTTGAACGATGGCTCGATTATTTAAACACTAAAAGTTGGTCCTCAGAACTTCCTTCCGAGTTAGCAGGTATATATAATGAAGAGAAGTATCAAAAATCTCAGAAATACCAAAAAGCAACGCACCAATTTACATTGGTGACTGAATCATTGGGATTTATAGCCATACTTATGATATTCGTTAGCGGAGGTTTTGGTTGGCTGGATGGAATCATTCGTTTCCGTGTAAGTAATCCTATATACGTAGCACTCTTATTCTTTGCAATTTTAGGACTTATAACTGAAATTGTCTCATTACCTTTTTCCTTGTACGATACCTTTGTTATTGAAGCTAAGTTTGGTTTTAACAAAACATCGATTCGTATTTTCTTTCTTGACAGGATGAAGGGACTGATTATCTCCGCAATAATTGGGGGTATCATTCTTAGTTTGATCATTTGGATTTACCTTATTGCCGGCAATTTATTTTGGCTCTGGTCTTTACTGGTAATTGCTGTCTTTTCAATCTTTATGGCAATGTTTTATTCTAGTATAGTTGTGCCACTTTTCAATAAGCAAACGCCTCTGGCTGATGGTGATCTCAAAAATGCAATCAGTACCTTCAGTGTTAAAGCGGGCTTTTTTCTCGACAATATTTATGTGATTGATGGATCCAAAAGGTCGACCAAGGCAAATGCCTATTTTTCAGGATTGGGAAGGAAAAAAAGGATTGTATTGTACGATACCTTAATCAACGAATTGGAAACGGAGGAGATTGTGGCAGTTTTAGCCCACGAAATAGGCCATTTTAAAAAACATCACATTTATTTGGGATTATTTTATTCATTAGCGTCTACGGCAGTTATGCTTTATGTCTTTTCTTTAGTTAGTAGTTATCCTGCTTTTGTTCAGGTGCTTGGATCAAATATTCCCAGTTTCCAGTTGGCTATTATTTCATTTGGGATTCTCTATTCACCACTTTCAATGATCATTGGTGTTGGAATGAATTACAGCTCACGAAAGCATGAATATCAGGCCGATCAATTTGCTGCCGAAAAATACAAGGGAGAATATCTTGCTTCTGCGCTGAAAAAATTGTCAGTCAATAACCTAAGTAATCTGACGCCACATCCTTTTTATGTCTTTTTTCACTATTCACACCCGACACTTTTGCAACGGTTGAAAAAACTCGCAGAGATTAAATAATTGAGGCTTTTCGGCTTGTTGATGTTTAAAAATAAGTATAGGTTAGTAGTTTATTTTATTACAGTACCAAAAAATTGTTATCTAGTTAATATGTTATTCATGAGGATTAAAACATTATTTTTACAACTGACTATTTCTTCTTTTTTGTTGGGAAGCTTAAGTACACAAGGGCAGTCAGTAGATGAGGCACTGAAAACCATCAACGAATCCTCTCTCAAAGCGCAACTGAATTTTTTGGCATCCGATTGGATGGAGGGCCGCGAATCAGAAACCAAAGGGGCTTTTATGGCAGGTGATTATATTGCATCAATTTTTCAGGTATTTGGCATCGAGCCCTGTGGCGATATAGAATATACGTTTCCCTTAGCAGGACAAAGAGGAGGGAGGCCAGAAGCCAAACCTTCTTATTTTCAAAAATTCAACATAATTAAGTATAAAGCATCCGATAAACAGTCATTTAGTCTCATTCGTGAGATAGAAGGAGCTCGTTTGGTAAAGAACTTTACATATGGAATTGACTATAATCTAAGTGGTATTGAGACAGATACTGAGATTGATGCACCTGTCGTTTTCGTAGGTTATGGTGTTGAAAACGATTCCCTGAAATACAATGATTTTGCGAAAGTGAATGTAAAGGGTAAAATAATTCTTAGGTTCGATGGTTATCCCGGTTTTCGCGATACAACTTCAAGTTCTTATAAAAAACTGAAATTTACTAATCTTTGGAATGCAAAAGAGAAATGGGCACTCGAGGCTGGAGCTATTGGCGTAGTTAATCTTACCGCCAATCCGAACAAGGATTTTGGAAAAGTTCAAAATTTGCCGTTTAGATATGAAAATGGTGAAATTGAGTCAGATACAAAGCCCGAAAAATATTACGATTCAAAAGCTGTTCTGGCTACTGACTCGCTGCAAAAATCCTTGCCTGTAATTCGCCTTTCAGCTCGCTTGCAGAATGAACTTCTGGGGCTTATTAACGTAGATATCTTTAGTTTTGAACAAAATGAAATGAATAATCTTAAGTCCGTATCCAAAGAAATTGGTGGTGTACGAATTGGATTAAAATCTGGTGTGGAAAGTGAATTGCTGACAGTCCGAAACGTACTGGGAATGATTGAAGGTGTTAATAAAAACGAATTCATAGTTGTAGGCGCCCATTACGACCATCTGGGAAAGTATAATGGATATATTTATAATGGTGCCGATGATAATGGTTCAGGAACTGTGGGTGTCATGTCGATTGCACGGGCGCTAAAGGCAACCGGAAAAAAACCGGAGAAAACAATTATTTTTGCTGCCTGGACTGCGGAGGAGAAAGGTTTACTTGGTTCTGAATACTTTGTGAGAAATTTCTCAGGCGTAAATCGGATCGCTTTGAATTTGAATTTCGATATGATTGGGCGCAGGTCGGTAAAAGATACAACCGGAAATAAATGTGGAGTTGAGTACACTAAAGTTTACAGTGGTTTTCAGGAGCTTTCGCAGAAGAATGTGAAGGATTATAGTTTGAACCTTGATGTTAAATATACAGGATCCGAAAGGCCATCGGGTGGGAGTGACTATGCCTCTTTTGCCGAAAAAGATGTTCCGGTGATAAGTTTCATGGCTGGTATGCACCCCGACTATCATCGTCCATCGGATGTTGCGGTGAAAATAGAGTGGAAAAAAATGGAGGATATCATCAAACTTGGTTTTCTTAATATCAATGAATTAGCCAACTCCGATCTTAAGAAATACAAAGTTCCGTTAACAACAAAGTGACTTATTAAGAAAGATTTGTATTTTTACCCAAGATAAAAAAATTAAGAAATGAAACTTTTAGAAGGAAAAACGGCAATTGTTACAGGCGCTTCGCGCGGAATTGGCAAGGCGATTGCCATTAAATTTGCTGAAGAGGGGTGTAATATAGCTTTTACTGATTTGTTTTACGACGATATCGCGAAGGCAACAGAGACCGAGCTTCAGGCGATGGGTGTAAAAGCGAAAGCCTATGCATCGGATGCTTCGAAATTTGATGATACGCAGAATGTAGTGAATCAAATTATTGCAGATTTTGGATCGGTTGATGTTTTGGTCAATAATGCCGGAATTACAAAAGATTCGCTCCTGATGCGAATGACTGAAAGTCAGTGGGATGCAGTTATTACTGTCAATCTGAAATCAGTGTTTAATTTTACAAAAGCTGTGCAGGCAGGTATGCTTAAACAGAGAAGTGGTTCAATTGTAAATATGAGTTCGGTGGTTGGAGTAAGTGGAAATGCTGGTCAAGCCAACTATTCTGCATCAAAAGCAGGGATTATTGGATTTACCAAGTCAATTGCGAAAGAGCTTGGCTCAAGAGGTATTCGCTCTAATGCGATAGCTCCGGGATTCATTATTACCGAAATGACTGCTAAAATTCCTGAAGATGCCCGTAAACAATGGGAGGCAACAATTCCAATGAAACGTGGTGGTCTACCTGAAGAAGTTGCAAAAGTAGCACTTTTCCTTGCTTCCGATCTTGCTTCTTATGTTTCCGGACAGGTGATTAACGTTTGTGGAGCCATGAATACTTAATATGCATTAAATTGAAAATCAGCAATGCACATTTTTTAGTCTGACTTTGTTTGATCATTAAAATAGTTAAAAGAGAAGAGCTGCACAATCAGCTCTTTTCTTTTAGGTGATAACGAGCAAAAAGCCTTATTTAATTGAGCTTTCCCATTAATTTTGTAGATTTAACAAACGAATATAATTATTTTTTTAGGTCTGATGTTTTTTACTTTTATGAATGGGTGCATTTCCCCAACAATTTTAAAACCAGATTTATATGGTTAGAATAGCTTTCAAATTGATTGATGAAAAATAAAAATATTTCCTATCGACTAAGTATTTATTTTTTAATAGCTGAGACTATTATCTCGGTTTTAATCATTTTTGTTGGCTATTCCTATCTTCGACATTCACTATCTGAGAGTTACCGCTATAGATTACAATACGATGTTCAGGAAGTACTAGGAGAGGTTCAAAATTCGATGAATGAAGCAGAACGGTTTACTGAAAATCTGACTGCTGATAATTATCAAGGACTTCCGATTAAAAATCTCAGGCAATATCTTGAAATGGCGTTTAAGGTGCAACCAGATATATCGGCATTTGGAATGATAACTACGGTTAAGAATAACGCCTCGCTACAGAAACCAGATTTTCTATTTTACAAATCAGGTGCGAATATATTATCAGATACTGGTAGATTTGCCAGCAAAAGTCCTGGGGTAGAAGAATGGTATAAGTCTATGCTTTTGGCTACAAAACCAGCATGGAGCTCACCTTTTTACAATTCCCAAATTGGTTCAAGGGAGATTACTTATGCACGACCAGTTGATTTTGAGCAGGATGGAAAAATGGTTCACGCAACATTTTTTTGCACAGTCTCTCTCGACCGGAATCTTGGTAAACTAAGAAGTCAAAAAATGATTAAATCGGGTTTCTCAATTCTTTTAAATGAACAAAATCTTGTTGTTTACCATCCCGATAGTACCAAAACCGGAAAAGATATCAGTTCACTTTTAAATTGTTTTGGGGGAAGTCAATTTGATTTAAATAATCTAATTAAAGACCATGTCGCTGGTTCTCAGATTATTCATCCCAATTGCATGAAGAGCAAAAAAACGGTTGCAATTTACTGGCCTGTAAAATCTTCCAATTGGTTTATTATCACAATAATTCCTGAAAGCCTATTTATGTCTGAGCTAAAGCAGGTAACCCTTGCCTTAGTCCTTTTGATACTATTAATCGGAAGTATAACTGCAGCAGTAATGATCTATCTATCAATAAGATTAGCTACACCAATATCTGCATTAGCCGACGATTCACGCAAAATCGTTGAAGATGCCGGCTTTGATCCTATGCCTCATTTAACTGATCTTGAAGTACTTTCTGATAGTATGGAAAAAATGAAGGAACGATTGGTGAGTTATAGGAAAAACACGCTGCAAAGTTCTCTGGATAAAAAGGAGATGGAAAAAGAGTTGAATTTGGCAAAGGATATTGAGATGAGCATGGTTCCTACCAAATTTCCACTGTTTCCTGATCGTAATGATTTTGATTGCTATGGAAGGTTGATCCCGGCTAAAATTGTGGGTGGAGACTTATTTGATATATTCTTGTTAGATGATAATCAATTGTTTATTTCGATATACGATACACTTGGCAAAGGTATTCCAGCTGCAATGTTCTCTGTAATGGCCCGAACCTTTATCCGAAGTATTGCGAAGCCAATTACCAGGCTTGGTAAAATGATGGAAGCGTTAAACGATGGGCTTTCCCTTGGACGTGAATCCGATATGTTTGCAACCGTTTTATTGGGAAAGCTCAATCTAGTAACGGGTGAATTTATTTATTGCAATGCAGGGCATCCGCACCCAATCATTTTGCGAAATAATTATCGTGAAGAAGTTCTTGCACAATCGCATGGAATTCCGGTTGGTGTACGAAGCAAATTAAAATTTTCGGAGAGTAGTGTTTTTTTGGCAATAGGTGAAACGTTGGTTTTCTATACCGACGGTGTTACAGAAGAATATAATGAGGATGGCGATTTTTTTGGTACAGAACGACTTATCTCGGTTCTAAAACAACACAGGGAGTTGTCGACGCAAAATATTGTTAATGAAGCACTTGATTCGCTAGAGCATTTCCGAGGCCTGGCAGATGTGCATGACGATACAACACTTGTTGCGCTTAAACGTATGCGATAATAAAAAAAGGCCGGAGAAAAACCGGCCTCTTCAACAATAAATAAATTTTTTTCCTAGATGAATTTGAATCCGACTGAGAATGTTAAAGTATTGCCTTTATTTACAAAACTAGGATTGGTCACGTTTACGTTTCCATCCGAAGTTTTTGAAAGTCCCCATTCGTAACGACAATCCAACGTGATCATACCCACATCAACACCTGCACCTAACTGCCAGTCCCAGATGTTATTTTTATAATTTTCAGTGTCATAAATGGGACCCGAAACGCCTTCATATGTGACATTGCTGCTTTTCATAGGAAATGACATAGCAGGACCCGTAAATGCACGAATTGAAGCAAGCTTCAGGTCGATCAGTTTAATACCCAGTAAAATTGGAACCTGAATGGTTTTTAATTTAACTGATTGAATGGCAGTACCAGTTGCATCTGTTGATTGGCTATTTCTAACACAATACAATAATTCTGGCTGCAGGTAAATTCTGGTACCAAGTCGGGCAAAGACGCCAAGGTTATATCCGGATTTTGCATCTGATTTGAAATTGGCGTAATTAAAATCGCCAACAGAATAATTATCAGTTGTAATTTTACTGGAATTAATGCCCCCTTTTATGCCAATTGCGAACGGCAATTGCGCAAATGTCGACAATACCAATGTCATTAAGGTGAATGTCAAAATTGTTTTTCTCATGATTTTAATTTTTCGTTTAACTAACTAAGATTTACACTTTTGAATTAACAATACCGAGTAAAGTAATTCCTTTTAAAAAAGCCATAAACAGAATACAATAACAGACAACCAGTTTACCAGGCAAGTCCGAATTGATAAGCTGTAAACTGCTTCATTCAACAAATACAAATCAAATTTAGGTATTTAATTCGGTGAAATAGAAATATTATATATATTTTAACAGAACTATAACCCGCGCTCCTTGCAAATTGCCTGATAGGCTTCATTTAATTTTTGAAATTTTTCATTGGCTGCATTTTGAACGTCTTCGCCTAAATAGCTTACTTTATCGGGATGATATTTTAGCGCCATCTTGCGGTAAGCTTTCTTAATCTCTTCGTTAGAAGATTGTTCCTGTATCTCAAGAATGTGGTATGCCCAGTCGGTTTTGGGGATAAACATTGCTTCAATCGAATTGTAGTCAGCACCAGAAATGCCCAGGGTTGTGGCAATATGTTGAATTAATTTAAGCTCATCCGGATGTAAAAATCCATCAGCATTTGCAATCCCAAATAGAAAATGAACCAGCTGTAAACGTGAAGAATGATCAACATATTTTCGGATCTGAATGCAGACATCGTTTACCGGAATATTCTGGTGGGTCAGGTCTTTCAGAATAGTCAATGCTTGTTTTGCACCTTCAGTTCCAAAATTTCGTTTCAGAAATTCCTTCACGTAATCGAGTTCTGAACGCAAAATTTTGCCATCTGCTTTTAAAACTGCTGAAACAAGGACAAGCAGACTAAACATATAGTCTCCTTGCGTGATCTGCACCTTTTTACCGGTTACCATCTCAGGTTTTGAAAGTAGGTTATCAGCCTCGTCAAAAACTGAACCAAGCACAAATCCGGCCAAAGCTCCAAGTGGTCCACCTAACGTAAACCCCAAACCTCCACCTATCCACTTACCAATTTTTACCATCTGATCTGATTAATTTATCCAGTTCAATAACCTGAGGCAATAATAGTTTTACGTTGCTATTCTCAATAATGTAATTCACCATTGTGATTTTTTTATAATCGGGCATTTGATTATTAATGCGTTGCATGATCATCTCTTCCGAAATATGATCACGCTTGATTACCCGCTCTATCCGAACTTTTTCATCGGCCAAAACTAATATATTGCTATCGAAATCGGAAGCATATCCGCTTTCGAGCAGAATAGCAGCTTCATAAAGAATGTAGGAAGCATCCTGATGAATATCTGTCCATTTGAGGAAGTTTTGTCTGACCGCAGGATGAATAATCGAATTAACATTAGCCAATGCCTCTGAATCATTAAAAATTAGTCTGGCCAATTTTTTTCGATCAAGCATTCCATCCGGAGAATAGATTTTTTTGCCAAAAAGATTACTAAGAAGGTCTTTAATATGTAAATCGTTATTTTGCAGGAATTTGGCTTCTAAATCAGCATGAAATACAGGAATGCCCAGAAGTTTAAAGATTTCACAAACGGTCGTTTTCCCGCTGCCAATTCCCCCTGTTATTCCGATTTTCTTCATTGAATCTAATCCTTCCGTTCAATAATATATTCTACATCTTTGGGAAAATAATCTACGGAAAGAACGTTTTCGGGGACTTTATCGAGAACTACCCGCAATTTTGCTAGTACGCCAGACCGATGTGAGTAATCGACGATAGCTCTGAAACTGTTGCTATTCAATTTGCTATATTGACTTAATCCAATCCTGCAGGTTACTTTGACTTTTGCTGGAAAGGTTTTAATAAGCAATGGGTCGGGCTGATTGATAATCAGTATGGGTATTTCAAATTTTGCCTCGGTGCATTGTTCCACATCAATCAGGACCGAAACCTCTTCGAGCTCAGATTTCAATTCCGGCAACATATCTAAATCGACATCAAGTTTGACCGTATGCGATAAATTTTTAAGTTCAATCGATTTTGTATGGATATACTTCAGGGTATCCAAAATATCCTGAGGACCTCGCACCAAAATTGACTCCGGCACAACAATAGGTGGTTTCTGCAGAATAAATTCTTTTGCAAAAGTGAAATCTACAATCGGAAGGACAGGTATTAATTTTTCAATTACACTGCTTACTTTGAACGTAATTGAATCTGGTCTGATAGTGATAATTTCGATCTCACTACTGATCTGCTTGGCAATTTCCTCTTTGTGTCCATTTGTCGAAATGGTATACTTCGACATGTATTTATCTTCTAAGTAATTGTTGGTTAGTTCGTTAACATCTAATTGTACAGGAGAGAGCGCAAGGCTCAATTTATGTCTTAGCAAGGTATAACCAAATGCATCAACAATGAGATCCAATTTATCTGGTAATTTACCTGTAAGATCCTTATCTTTAGGGAGATTAATATATCTTACCGGCACTGTAATATGATCGGTATAATGCTTTTCGAGTGCATTTAGGAACCATAAAAACGAGGCTAATACCAGGCAAACCAAAAAGACAAAAGCTTTTTCGCTTCGTATAGCCTTAATTTCGGTTTTAATATATTCAATGACTCGCCTTGCCATGGACAGAGATTATATAAGTGAAGGAAAAAGGCCGGTTACCCAGCCTTTCAGAATATAGATTAAAATATAATTAATTATTTCTGGGCCGGTGCATCCGACATATCTTTCAAAACAACACTTTTGTCAACTTTAAGTTTTACATTTAGAGCAACTTCTAGAATAATGATGTTATCTTTAATTTCATCAATTTTGCCATAAATTCCGCCAGTTGTTACAATTTTATCTCCTTTTTGAAGTGCAGCTCTGAACTTTGTCATCTCTTTCTGACGTTTCATTTGTGGCCGAATCATGAAAAAATAAAACACAACGATCATCAGACCCATCATCAAAAGCATGTTCACCGATGAAGCTCCACCCGCCGGTGCCTGAGCAATAATAAATAAAATAGAACTCATTTTTCTGTATTTAAAAGATTATTAAACTGTTTGTTTTCTATATAAGCACCAATTTGCAATTCTTTTCGTTCGCCTTCAGAAGTTTCGACGGTCACACCTTTAATCTGGTTGCCCCATTCACCAGCTGTATTAAAAATTAATTCAATAGCCGAAGTTTCACCTGGTTGAAGGAGGCCAGGACTGAATTTAAAATCAATACATCCGCACGACTTTTCAGCTTTACTTATTTTAAACGGAGATCCGCCTTCATTTCGAAATACAAATGAAAATGAGACAATTTCTCCATTTTTCAGTGTACCAAAATTATGAATTTCCTTGTCAAAAACAATTTTACCAGGACCCTTTTTTTCAAATGATTTATTCTCTTTCGAAACCACCTTCTCAGGGCTAGTATGGTTGCCGCATGAGTAAGAAAGGAGTATTAAACCGATAAATATTAAAGTAATTGTTTTCATCCCTCCAACAACCCTCTTCCGGCCTTAACAATTTTACCATCTTCGCGAAAGTCTTTGGTGATCCGGTCAAGAACTCCGTTAATAAAGGTACTGCTACGGTTTGTACTGTAGTATTTGGCAAGCTCAATGTATTCATTTAGCGTCACCTTTACCGGGATCGAAGGGAATTCCATTAGTTCTGTTAAAGCTAACTGCATGATTAGTACATCCATGACTGCAACCCGGTCAACATCCCAGTTCTTGGTATAATTTTCGATGATCTTACGATTTTCTGTTTCGTTGTTGATCGCTTTTCTGAATAACTTTGTGGTAAATTCTTGATCCTCTTTGTCTTTATAAAGCGACATCAGGTATTCATTCCGATCGTTTTCACTTTTAAATTTTTTGATAGTTTTAATGACCATTGAAATTGCGAAATCGAGATCATCGTTCCAGTAAATACTTTGCTCTTCAAGTTCGCTAAGCATTATATCGCTGTTTACAAGAATGTTGCTAAAGAATTCCTCACAAAAGTGTTTGTCATTTTGAAAATCATCAGTTTCCGAATTGATATATGTGGTATAAAGATCCGACTCAATCATTGCGCCATATATACCACGAATAAGATCGGGATAATTCGACCATGTAAGCTTATTGCGAGTCAGATAATCATTCAGACTTTTATCTTGTTTCAGTCTTGTAATCAGCCGGTTATTTATAAATCTCAGATTTGGATTAAGATCATCTGCGGTGGGAAGATTCTTCATTTTCCGCGATTCAATTCGCTCGTTTGCAAAATCGCTGATTTCGCCTAGAATCGCAAAAAGCAGATGGTATAAATCGTAGGTTTTTCTGATACTGAAATGAAGCTCAGATTCAGATTGAGTCATTGTTTTTTCGGGGGATGATACGTGAGCGTATAATATTTGCAGTACCTTGGTGCGGATAATCCTTCGACTAATCATGTTTTATACAGAACTGGTTTCTAATAAATTTCAGGGTACAAAAATACAACAAATATCTGAGTTGCTCAATTGTTTTATCTTGTCGAATCTTCTTCCGATTCACGCTCATTTTCTGGTATATTATCCTCAATCTCTTCATAATCTTCAACTTCTTCCTCCAGTGTCTCAACCGGAACTGGTTTACGGTAGAAAAAAGCTAATCCAAATCCTGAAATACCTCCCCATAAATGCGATTCCCACGAAATCTCCGGTTTCAATGGAAAAATCCCCCAAAACATTCCGCCATATACCAATGAAACGATCATTGAAATTGTCAAAAGTCTGATATTGAATCCGATGACCCCACTCATAAACAGAAAGGCTGCAAGCCCATATATGAGACCGCTAGCCCCTATATGCAATGCCTCACGTCCTCCCAACCAGACAAAAATACCTGAAAACAGGTAAAGCAAAATGAAAATGAGGTAGGAGGATCTCCTGTAAAAGAAAAATAATGAAAAAGTAAGAATGAATAATGGAATTGTATTTGCAATGAGATGATTGAAATTGGCATGTATAAGTGGTGAAAAGAAAATTCCTCGCAGTCCTAATACATCATGTGGAAGAACACCCCATGTTGAAAAGTCGAGATCAAATTCAAACTCAAAAAGTTTAACCAGCCACAATACGACAATCAAGGCACCGGAAACGAAAAGCGAATGCCTTACAATCCGCTTTTCCAGATTGTATTGCTCATCGGAATAACTCCCGGACCGATATCTCGAAAGAAGCGGCATGATATAAATATTATTCTTTAAGTAAATTACGAAGCAATTTCACAAAGTTCAGAACATCTTCCTCAGTGGTATCAAACGAAGTCATCCATCGGACTTCTCCGCGGTGCTCGTTCCATGTATAAAAGAAGTATTCATCCTGTAACTGAGGTATCAATTCTTTAGGTACAATCGCAAATATCCCGTTTCCCTCCACAAGTTGCGTGATTACAACACCTTTCAGTTTTCTGATTTCTGTTTCAAGTATTTTAGCCATCCGGTTCGCATGGGAAGCGTTCAATTTCCAAATCTCATCGCGCAAATATGGAATAAATTGAGAACCAACAAATCGCATCTTCGAATATAGCTGAGCTGCCTGTTTTCGGTAATATTTACTGTAGGAGGCCAATGCAGGATTGAAAAAAAGCACTGCTTCGCCAATCATCATACCATTTTTTGTCCCGCCAAACGAAAGAATATCGACTCCGGCATCTTTCGTAAAGGTTCTGAATGGAAGTCCGAGCGAAACAGCTGCATTCGAAATTCTGGCCCCATCCATATGAAGAAACATGTCATTACGATGGGTTAAATCTGCCAAAGCCTTGATTTCGTCAACTGTGTAAACAGTTCCCATTTCAGATACCTGTGTAATACTTACCAATCCTGGTTGCGAATGATGCTCAAAACCAAATCCATGTAAATGGTTTTCAATTTGTTCAGGAGATATTTTCCCATTTTGTGTGGCAATGGGAATCAACTTGCTTCCCGTAAATTTTTCAGGTGCACCACATTCATCGGTATAAATATGAGCAGTTTCTGCACAAATTACTGAATGAAACGAATGAATAGCAGATTGGATTCCCAGAATATTCGCCCCGGTACCTGTCAATACGAAAAATACCTCTATTGTGTCTCCAAATTCCTTTTTAAACAAGCCAGTCGCTTCGATTGTCCATTTGTCATCGCCATATCCAATTGAATGATCCCGATTGGCTGCCTCAATTGCTTTTAAAATTTGAGGATGAATTCCTGAATTGTTATCGCTTGCGAAACCTCTTTGATGCATATTTGTTGATTGAGATGTAGATTTGATGTCAAAATATTTTGATGTAAAAATATGTTTTGTTTTCGGCTTTTTAGTATATTACATGCCTTGTTATTAGGTTTGCATTTTCTTTTCGTATTAATTAATTCATTTTTGGATGACAAAAAAAGATAAAACAGTCGTAAATATTGTCTGGATGAGACGCGATTTAAGATTGGAGGATAATACCGCACTTTTTCACGCTTTAAAAACGCGTGAGAATGTTTTGCTTCTTTTTATTTTCAATCCTGATATTTTAGAACGGCTTGAAGTTCGTCCCGATTTCAGGGTCAATTTTATTTATAAAACATTGGTCGGAATAAAGGAAACACTTGAGAAGATTGGGTCAAGTATTTATATCGCTCATGGAAGACCCCAGGATGTATTCAAAAAAATGGCCGAAGAGTTCCATATATGTAGTGTTTACACCAATCGCGATTACGAGCCTTATTCTCTTTTACGTGATTTGAATGTAGAGCGATTTTTGAAAATCAATAAAATAGAATATCTATCCTACAAGGACAATGTTCTTTTTGAAAAAGATGAACTCGTGAAAGATGATGGAAAACCTTACACTGTTTTCACCCCCTATAAGAACAAGTTTCTCGAGAAGTTTAACAAAGAAATGGTTCGTCCCTTGAATTCAACACAGTATTTTCATAATTTCATCCGGATAAAACCTCTGCCGATGATGAGTATAGAAATGCTTGGTTTCGAATCAGTTAATGTAGTTTTTCCTTCTAAATCACTCCCACAGACTTTACTGGAAGGATATGCTGCAAACAGAGATTTTCCAGCGCGCAATGGTACCTCAAAGTTGAGTGTTCATTTAAGGTTTGGAACAATCAGTATCCGCAAGGTTACTGCTCTGGCATTTTTACATTCCGAAACCTTCCTTTCAGAGCTCATCTGGCGCAATTTTTATAGTCAGATTCTTTGGTATTTTCCTCATGTGGCAACAAGAGCTTTTAAACCGATCTATGATAATATTCGATGGGAAAATAACCTTGACCATTTTAATGCATGGTGTCAGGGAATGACTGGTTATCCTATGGTAGATGCAGGAATGCGCGAACTCAATCAAACGGGGTTTATGCACAATCGATTAAGAATGGTGACCGCAAGTTTTTTGTGTAAACATCTGTTGATTGATTGGCGATGGGGAGAAGCCTATTTTGCTGGCAAACTGAACGACTATGAACTTGCATCGAATAATGGAGGGTGGCAATGGGCTGCAGGATCCGGTTGTGATGCAGTTCCCTATTTTAGAATTTTTAACCCTGAATTACAGGCCAAAAAATTTGATCCTGATTCCGAGTACATACGGAAATGGGTTCCTGAATATGGGACGACCGCTTATCCGCAACCTATTATCGAACATCGTTTTGCACGCGAAAGAGCGTTAAAGCGATACGCGCAGGGAATGAATTTTGCTGATGAATAAGTGTTCTAATTGAAATTCTTTTATTCCGCTTCAGGTTATAAATTGCAAGCTGCCAATTACCGGATGAAATGCTGCATAAATCACCGTATAAAATCGGTAAAGATTTTTATATCTCAATAATTTTCAAGTTTTTACTTCGATTCAGGTATCCTTTGATAATTACCCTGATATCGCGGTTATCGTTGTGTTTCTGAATGCAATCGTGAAGATACTCTAAATTATTTGATGTGCATTCGGTTGATATATAGCCAAATCCTACATAACGACCACTTGAAATTTTAATAATCGCATTTTCGTCGTTGTTACGCCCCTGATCAATCACAAAAAAATTTGGTGACCGGTATTGAAGAGGATAAACAGACTTGTTAACGCGTAAATTGTAATTTGCTGGACTCTCAAGCCCAATGCATGCTCCCTGGCAATGATGAATCTGAGACTCGAAGCATTCACCTGAATTGCTGTCGAGATGACACAATTTCTTGCAAAGGGCATACTTATCGGCCAGATTGTGAAGATAATCAAGTCCTTCCTGTTGGAAATGAAAGGTGGTCAACGGAATTTCCTCTCCCTCAATTGGATTGATTTTTAAATGTAAATATCCAGCTGAATCTTCGAAAGAGAACAATCCAAAGTTGAATGCTGACCGTCGCTGACTTCTATTATAAAGCGGCTTATGCATTTTGATTTCAGATGATTCGAGCAAAAGTGCAACTAGTTCACTGCCTGTCTCCTCCCATGATACATCAGCAATTTTGTCGCGCATCTCTATTGCCTTTTTGGTTTGTGAATTGCTGAAATGGGTTAATACCCGCTGATGGATATCTTTGCTTTTCCCAACATAAATGATATTTCCCTGGGCATCGTAAAAATAATAAACGCCTGTTTTACCAGGAATTGCAGCCATCTTTTCGGTTGACAAAGGATATGTCTGGTGAACAAAAAGTGAGGATTCAAGCAGATTATTCTGACTTAATAAAATATCGAATAGTTTTGCTGTTGCCAACGCATCGCCGATCGCCCTGTGCCGGTCCGTAATCTGGATGCCAAGATCTGAACAAATATTTCCAAGTGAATAGGAGCGATGTCCTGGTAAAAGTTTCCTGCCAAGTTTTACAGTACAAATCGTTTTCCGTTTAAAATCGTACCCAAGTCGTTTAAACTCCTCTTTTACAAATGAATAATCAAACTGGGCGTTGTGAGCCACAAAAATTCTTCCGGCTGTCAGTTCGACAATCTTTTTGGCCACTTCGTAAAATTTTGGGGCACTGGCAACCATGTCGTTGGTTATTCCTGTGAGTCGCGTTATATTCCATGGAATATTACATTCAGGATTTATCAACGTGTTATAGGTCTCCGTCACTGCCTCTCCGTTGTGAAGGACAATGGCAATCTCGGTTATCTTTCCATACGAGGCACCGGTTCCGGTTGTTTCTACGTCGATGATAGCATACATGGTCAGCAAAGTTAATTATTTGGTACTTTCGTCCAATCAAAATCCTTTAAGAAACATGTAAAAGGACATATGTTATATGGATCTTTTGAAAACAATATTTTATTTAAGATGATGGAATACAATAATTTAAATGAATATCTTGAATTGGCTATAAATGCTGCTTTACATGCCGGACAAAAAATTATGGATGTTTACCGATCTGGGAATTTACGTGTTGAGCAGAAAAGTGATCTTTCGCCAGTCACAATTGCCGACAAAGCTGCAAGTAAAATTATTGAAGAGTTGTTAAATTCATCAGGACTGCCTTATTTGTCAGAAGAAGAGTTGTTTAGTTCTTTTGAGGAACGTAGTAAATGGGGATTGTTTTGGTGTGTCGACCCGCTTGATGGGACAAAAGAATTTATCCGCAAAAGCCGCGATTTCACTGTGAATATTGCACTAATTGCCAAGAATGAACCCATTCTTGGTGTTGTATATCTGCCTGCATTCGATAGTCTCTATTTCGGAGGAAAGGGAATTGCATCCCGGAAATATGAGCAGGTAAAGAATGTTTCAGTTTCGGAAATTATTGAAAATTCATTACACCTTCCTATTAAACAGCATAATGAAAAATTTGTAATGATCGGAAGTCATTCTCATTTGGATGATGAAACAAAAGCTTACTTTGAAACTGTCTTTGAAGAGAAGGGTAGGGGAAACGTTGAAATTCTTATCCGGGGGAGCTCACTTAAAATGTGCATGATTGCTGAAGGTCTGGCTGACTATTATCCCCGGCTGAGTCATATTATGGAGTGGGATATTGCGGCTGGTCATGCTATTTGTGAGGCTGCAGGTTGCCAGGTTACCGACTGGAATGGGAATCGACTTACCTACAATAGATCTGATTTTTTTATGCCGTGGTTTAAAATCACCAGAAATCATTAAGGTTTTTTCAATAAAATATATTGATTTAAAATACTATAAATCAAGTGTATATTAAACTACTTCGGATTGGTTTCAGATTTGATTTTCAATGTGAATTCTTATCATTCGGTAGATCTCAATAACATTGTCGTTTTTAGGAAGAGAATCATAGATATGGCGAATGTATTGCTTCTGATTAAGAATCTGAAAACTCTTCTTAAAATGAAGATCGAAAATCCAGGACATCTGGAAAATAAGGAAATCGTTGAAAGTCACAATATCAGCTCTACTCGGAATGCCACCTTCAATTATTATTTTTGATAATGAGGGTGTAACAATTGGTTTCTCCGAAAGTGCAAGTTCCAGGGCCATATTGGGCATACTACCTCTACGTGTAATATATTCAGACGTTGATCGCCATGTGTCCAATTTGTCAGCATCGCGCAAAAGTTTCACATAGAATAAAATAGCTTCTCCCTCTTTGTCTTTCTTTGGAAGTTCTGGTTTATTGTGATTTTTAATGACTTGTATTACAATATTCTGAGTCGCTTCGTCAAGCTCACCAAAAATCGGACTTGCTTTCAAATATTCGAGACTTGCATCTGCATGATCGGTGATTTCACTGTCTGCATTTTCAGGAAGAAGCAACCATAATCTACCGATATCGTGAAATTGAGCTGTGATCTCGGCCACATGCTTCTCATTTTCGCTAAGTTCAAGTGAATCAGCTAAAATAAGTATATTTTCAACTACTCTATTAATATGAAGGATGGTTTTTTCAACCGTCGAATCCGTATTGTAAGGTGCATTTTTAAAGATCGTTGCATAGTTCTCAAAAGCTGTTCGTAATGTAAAAATTAATTCACCGGGCACCATTTAATTTAGATTAAGGGTTCTTTACAAAAGTAGTATTTTCGACCTGAAACACGATATAGGAATACTAATTTAAAGACCGAATTGAAAAACTTAACATTGAGCGCTAAAACCAGCAAATTTGCGCATTAATGGTTAAAGAACATTTTCTGTTTGAAGAATAATACTACTTTTGTAACCGCCTTCAGAAATGGCCCCATAGTTAAATGGATAGAATGGAGGATTCCGGTTCCTTTGATCTGGGTTCGAATCCCGGTGGGGTCACACTAAAACGCTGTAAATCATGTATTTACGGCGTTTTTTTCGTTTTTACATATGGCTCTACATATTATTGACATAATTTTAATCCATCAAAGAACTTAACACTGGAACATGAAAAACACGACAAAATTAACAGTAAATGACATCAGCAGACTCGAAAAAACAAACTAATTTTTATCAGATCTTCATTGCAGGCTGAAGAATTATTGGAAATTAGGAGCAATATAGCATTAATAAAAGTTGAAAAATCTTTCATCAGGATTCTTAAAAACAAATTAAATAATGAATCAGTTTCAGACTTGCTTAAAATTTTCGTAGAGAATCTGAAAATATTGAACCAGACAACGCGATTTTTGAATGAAGATTTAAAAGACTCGGAGAAAAAGACAGTATTGCGGAATTCCCCTTCGTTGTATCGACTTAAATTTTTATTTTTAAGATGTAAATTTATATCTTAACTATCTGTCCTAATTTTGGGGAGTATCATAGTTCGACAGGAAAGTGCCCCGCAGTCGGCTACTTTATTTAGTTTCTGACGTTATGGCACAATATAAACGCGGACAGAGACAGCAATGAGATATTGATTGAATTTCCATTTTGACTTTTGTATTTGACAGAATAGAATCTCCAAGTACAATCCGAACTAATTATTTTAGTAGAATAACTATTTAATATAGTTTGAAAACTAAAAAACTTAGTTATATTTGCACAAACAAATTCCATATTATGAAACATCTGACTAATCGGGAAGAAGAAATTATGGAAGTCTTTTGGGAAAAGGGTTCCATGTATGTCAAAGACGTTATCGATCTGCTGGCAGGTCCGAAACCACATTACAACACCATATCAACTATTATTCGTGGGCTGGAAGAAAAAGGATTCGTAGCCCACGAACAGTTTGGAAACACATATCGGTATTTTGCAATTATCTCGCGAGAGGAATTTAGTAAAAATTCGATTAAAAATCTGGTGAGTAAGTATTTCAATACCTCTTATACGTCGGTGGTTTCCATGTTTGTAGATGAACAGAAGATCTCGACCGAAGAAATTCAGGAGTTAATTCGTCAAGTTGAATCACGAAAAAACACTAAAAATGAATAGCCTTCTCATTTTTTTGGCAAAATCAACATTAATTTTAAGTCTGTGTTATCTGCTTTTCAGCCTACTGATGCGAAGAGATACGTTTTACAGGCTAAATCGAATAACATTGCTATTTGTCGTGTTATGTTCTTTTATTTTCCCGTTTCTATATATCCCACAGCAGTTTCAGTCAATAGCCCAGGATAAGCTAGAACCTAGCTTTCAAAACAATACAATTATTCAGCAGCCAATTCAAATAACTAATAAAACTGATATACCTGTAACAATCCAATACCCAGTACCCATTTCTGAAACAAATCAAACTTTTGGGTTTTCGGCAAAAGAAATTCTTTTAATTGTCTACTTATCAGGAGTTTTTATTTCATTGCTGCTATTGATTAACAACTTTGTTTCGGTTTTAAGATTGTTCAGTAAAGCACGAAAAACCAATATAAATGGGATTCAGTTACTGGTTGTAGATGATGACACTCCGGCTTTTTCATTTGGTCGCAACATTCTGATTTCTCAGTTCGATTACGACACCAATTCTGAAACAATCATTACTCACGAACGCTCGCACATCAGACTAGGTCATTTTTACGATTTAATGCTGATGGAGCTTGTGAAAATCACCTTCTGGTTTAATCCACTTGTGTACAAAATGATTCGTGACCTGAAAGAAATTCATGAATTTCAGGCAGACGACAGCACTCTTACCTCAGGCATCGATGCAACTCAATATCAGTTATTAATTATTCAAAAATGTGTAGGACATCAAAAGTTCGCACTTGCAAACAATTTTAATCATTGTCAAATTAAAAAAAGAATTATCATGATGAACAAACAAAAAACCAGTAAAGCTTGGCGTTGGAAGGTGGCGACCTTTCTTCCCCTGTTTGCATTGCTCCTTGTATTTTGCGGCAGAAAGGGTGGCAACGAGCCGCCAAATTTGTTTAAATTTAAAGATCAATTGTTCATTATCAATCGTTGTGAAATAGCTAATAAATCGGTTGATAACACTTCAAAATTTGAAGTTGATTTATTTATCGGGAAAAAGGGTAACAACCTTAATGATACCACAAAGGAGAAGAACTTAATCTGGCTTTCGATCTCCTCAAAAACATTATCAGATCTTACGGAAGGTGAATATCATCTCTCAACAAAAAACATTATCGACAGATCTGCAATGACCTTTTCAGGAGTGGTTTGGGTGAATAACAAAAAAATGGATGTAACTGAAGGTGAATTGATATGTAAACGAGATTCAGATAGAATTAATATCACTTTTGAATTGAAAATTGATAAAGGGAATAAACTGGAAGGGACCTATTCTGGTTCTTTCGTTTACCTTAGTACGCTTGAAAAAACAATGCCTCAAAAAATTCCGGTTCATGAGCAGATGCCTGAGATGAAAATTAATACTAATGAATTAGTGATTAGATTTAAAAATGATGGAAATTATATTAACAATAAATTGTATTCCCGTGATGATTTTATAAAAGAAGTAAAAGCATGGATGAAAGCCGATGTGAAAAATAGAGGTTCTCTCATCGTTAGTGGTAAGGATTTTGAACTGTCGGATTCCCGGAATATTGAGTTAACTGCAATAAGTAATGCGACAGGAATGTCATTTGTTCCAACGCTAGGAATTGATCAGCAAGCTGTTTTTCCCGGTGGAGGAAACAAAGCAATGTTCGAATGGATTAAACAAAATATCAAATATCCGATACAAGACATGGCTTATAGTTGGAGTAAAGATGTTGTTGTGAAATTTATAGTGAATACCAAAGGAGAAGCTGTTGTTGCCAAGATTGTAAAGAGCCTTAATCCTGAAATGGATGCTGAGGTATTGAGAGTAATTTCCAAAATGCCTGCGTGGAAGCCAGGAATGAAAAATGGGAGACCTGTAAATATTGAGCGTATATTATCGATTCCATTTGAATAAAAACAAAAAGCTGCCGGCTTTGGTGCGTCTCCATTGCCGGCATCTTTAATCATTGTCAAATGAGTTGTATTACTACAACAGTTCAAAAGTAACTATAAAATATTACAATCGGAAAGTTGAGAAATTGACTATGAGGTTTTTTTTATTTATTGTAAAATTAAAACGTGCCATAACAGCAATCTACCCACAAGCAGGGTTTCGGTGCTTCGTTGACAGGAAATTAGTAATTTTAAAAGCAATGCTTCGTGGGAGGTTCATCGGAAAGATCCTGCCCTTTGTATTATTACGAGACTGTTGCACTCATAAATAAGTCAAAAATCAGGTAAATGAAAAAAACAATTATAATAGTCTTTTCAATACTCATTAATTGTACTTTAAAGGCTCAGTTCTTAACTCAAGCGCCCCAAAATGCACTTCTGAAATCAATTGCTGATAGGCTAATTAACCTCAGGGTTTATCAATCAGATTGTGATTTATCCCGGTCTTTACAATATGATCGCTCTATGAGATCAGTAGCAACAATAACAACTAAAAAAGTTCCAACTGATACACTCTGTGGTTTTTATTATCATTTTAAAACACATGATGATTTTCGAAAGAATGCACTGGATTTTACCTCATTTTATGGTAGCACACACTATATATCCATTAATGGCTCTGTGAGTAAAACAAGCTTTTCCGAGAAACCAGATCGCTTTAGAGGAATATTTATTAAGAATCTATATGTTCCTGCAATTCAGTGTTCTTCCGCATTTTACTATGTAACACCTTATCAGATTGGTGAACTTATAAATAAAACAATTAAAGATTACAATTCAAAAATAATTCAAAAATCTGACACGATCATAAACAAGGAAGACTGTTTAAGGTTCATATTGACGACCTATAAGAATCGCATAACCACCAAAATTGAACTATGCTTTCATAAAAAGGAATTGTATCCAATTTATTATCGAAAAGACATTATGCTTCCAAAGGGAAGTCAATATACTATTGCAACATTTTCTAATTCAAAAGTTAATTTTGAGCTTCCAAAGGATTTTTTCAGTGAAGAGAATTTATTAGGAAAAAACTGGAAAGTTAACAATCCAGAATTCCCAACAAACAATTCTTTAAAAGCTGGAGAATCCGCCCCAGATTGGATTTTGCCTGTATTGGGGAAAGAAGAAACTCTTTCAAGTAAAAGTTTACGCGGGAAATATATCCTTGTGGAGTTTACAGCCACCTGGTGTGGACATTGTGTCGAGGCTGTAAAAGCCATGAATTTGTTTGAGGATAGGTTTGCAAACAATAAAACCATAACAATTGTGAGCATCTTTAGTAGTGAAATAGACAAAAAGGAACAAGTGCAGGGCTTTATTAAGCAACATAATGGAAAATCAACAATATTATACTCAGCAAAAGATGTTGGGGAAAATTATCATGTTAGTGGGTATCCTAACTTTTTCATAATATCTCCTGAAGGGAAAATATTCAAAAACTATCTAGGGTATAGTAAAGGTGTTGAAAATGAAATAATAAATGACATAAATGAACTAATAAAATGAAAAATAATGGATACTAAAGCAAGTTACCCGGCAAGTCGGGTTTCTGTGCTTCGTTGGCAGGGATTTAGAATATTTAAATACAGCTATTTGCAGAAAATTTATCGGAAAAATCAAGTTCCTCGTATATCTGCGAGACATTAGTCAACCGTTAAATAGAGAAAGTAGCGACCACAAAAAAAGCCTTTAAAACAAGGCTTTTTTTTGGTTTTAGAAAGGAAGATCATCTCCTTCTTTACCGGCAGGTTCTAATTCCCTTTTGGATTTCTTTGCCTTTTGGGAAGCTTTTTTTGATTCTCTTCCAGCTTCTTCAGATTCTTCCTTTTTGGAAACGTAGAGTGTGTAGTCGCGACCGAAATTATCGGCCTGTTTCATTTTAGCCACTTCGAATGTGACGTATCTAACGCCGTCGTATTCGTAGCTGAATTTTTCGAGATCTTCCAGGCGACAGGTACATTTTGCAATGTTCAGACCTTCAACTTGCTTTCCTTTTCCGATGTAAAATTTCTTAAAAGTTTTCATGGTATTGATTTTTAGATAAAAATTATATGCAAGTGATCAGCGGACCATGGAGGGGCTGTCAAGAAACCGTGGAATACCGGACCGAATGAAGAGAGGGAGGATATGCCGCGAAAGTTCTTGACAGAGCGGAGCGGTACCTGGAATGGGAGCTAACTTAGCGTAGAATTTTATAAAAATCTCTTACCATCCAAAACTTTTGATTTGGAGTCGGAATTCAAGATGAAGTGCATTCGCAAAATGCATTTAGTGGGATGATCTATTCAGTGTACGAAGCGACTTCATATTGTCACAAGGTGATAAAATTGCCGGAATTTGGTGTGACGGAAACATGACTTCCAAACAGACTGTGAAGTTGAAACAAACAAAAGCCAAAAAGGATTAGAAATCCGGGATTGGAATAGCAGTAAGAGATGGTATTCCCTGATAAACCAAAAATGTTTTCAAGGTCTTTGGGGAGCGAATCGGTAGTGTCTAGCAATAAGCTTTTTACTCTTTGTTTTTCCGGTAAAAAAAGGGGAAACTTGCCCCTTCCTTTATCAGTAAGCATAAGGATTACCGCATCCGTTATAGACATCTTCATCAGCAGCACTTGAAAGAAACTGCCGGTATGGACCTTCACCGCATTTGGTACAGAATACTTCCCTTGATGAAGGCCAGTAATAAATGCTGGTACCCTTTAGAAGCTTAGTTTTGCATTTGGAACATCTGGATGAAAACTTGGCGGTGATCATCCTTGGATCATTTTTGTATTGGCTCATTCTTTTTTACCGCTGCCCCGCGGATTTATTTTGGCACCTGGCACGCCGTTTAAATTATTGAAATCAGGAGAAAAACGTAAAATATTGGTGTATTTATCTGAATTAAAATCCTTTAATAATTTAATCCAGGAAGCTGATAAGGTTATATTCAAAGAATAGTTCAGGACCGTATTATAAAACACACCATCATGAACTCGATTATTCCGGATATAAAAGTTTAAATCCCTGATAAACTTGTGGTGATGTTTTTCAAACCGGCGCTGGTAAAATTCAAGATTTTCAAGAAACTGAAATTCAGTCATTGGATTTGCCTCCTGCCCGGAGGACTTATATTGGCATCTGGCACGCCATTGTTAATTATTCGGTCGGCAGATAAGAGGTGATGACAAGGCGGCCGTCTTCGACCTTCACATAGATGATTTCATTGGGCAGGAAACCAGCCTTCTGAAGCCAGTTGCCTGAGATGGTCAGCTTTGGAATCACCTTGATGTCACGCGTATATTTCCTGGAAACATACTTTGGCTGTAGTTTAAATGTGCGTGTCATCGTTAATCCTCCTGTGGTTTAAGGATGAATATCGCGGGTGACGGGTCATCAAAATCCTGACCTTCGATCGTTGCTTTGAGTTTTACAAGTCTGTATGTACGGTCACCACCGGTAAAGACTTCGTTCGGTTCCCAGTTATCCGCATCCGGGGTATGGGTGATAAAGTGATATTCGAGGAAGCTGCCGGAACATTTTTTTGCCGCATAGATGAATGTGTTCAGGATATCGCAAAGGCGTCCGGTACTATCCTGTTCATCCTCGTAACCGGCAGGAACCTGAACATATTTGGAAAAGACTCCCTGAGAAAGGTAAACTGGGTATTTGATCCCCGCTTCCTGTGACAGGGAATCATCAACCCGGATCAATACACCATCAGCAACGGCCTGTTTCGTCGTGTAAATGCTGATTAAACTCCAATTATCCATTTTCATATTTTTCACCGGTGCCTTCCGGATTTATTTAAGCATCTGGCTCGCTATAATTTGAACCAGTGATAATTGAGCCAGGCGGATTCTTGTCAAGGGCGGAATGTCAGTTTCAGCCAGAAGTTGGTAAAGCACAAAAGTGAAAGTGACCGAGCACGAAGTGCCGTGGGGGTGACCACCCGGAAGATCAGTGAGGCCAACCCTCCGGCCCTTGACTTTTCCGGCTGGCGATCAATACATTTGGTGAAAAATTGTAGGAGAGAGATCTTCTCAGAAATGGATTACATGGATTTAAAAAAGTTTGCACGGATTAATACGGATTACATTGATTTAAAAATGTGCGACCGTTTTGCAGTAAGTGAAGAAAATATATTGCCTTAAAACAGTGAGCAGCAGCGATCAAAAAAAGGGAGCAAAGCTCCCGATTTTTTAAAAGTTGATTAAGGTTTCAACTTCGCGAACCTTTGAATCCAGCGTACGTTTCATCTCATCAATAACCGTAGTAATCACTGATGAGTTTGAAGTTCTGAATTCATTGCCGGAAGCATCTCTAAGAAGGATTGTAGAACTGAGGGAATCAGCCCCAATCTGGAAAGTTTGAAGCTTACGCCGGGATTCAGCCAAAGCCCTGTACCGGTCGATCAACAGTGTAAGATCTTCCACCCTCTGAATTTTCTCTTCAAGCGTAGGCTTGCGAACTTCTTCCTTCTCAACAATTGTCATCGTAGCAACCGGCTTTTTAGCTGGCTCAGGAGCAGGAATTTCTTCCTTTTCCGCTTCGGTTTCGTCTGTCACGATGGACAGAACAGGAGCTTCCGATTCCTTTACATTGGTCAGAATGTCTTTCTCTTCACTGACCGCCTTGTGTGCAAGATTCTTATTCGTCATCTTTTGTCACCGGTGCCTTCCGGGTTTATTTTGGTATCTGGCTCACCGTTAATTTAAATTTCGGGCAAAAGAGATTGAGCCAGGCGGATTCTGGTCAAGGGCGGGATGTCAGTTTCAACCAGAGGGAGAAGAAACAATAGAGAAAGTGACCGAGCACGAAGTGACGGAAAGTGAAGCGTAAGGATCTAACAAAGAGAAAACCGGACGTCCCTTGACTTTTCCGATCTGGCGATCAATACCTTTGCCCCGTAATTTGAGTTAACAGTATTTTCTCAGGGATCAGATTGGACATAAAAAAAGCTCCGTCAGAGACTTTACCTGATTAGCAAGAAGCGGTATCCTGCTCATCATCGATCAAATTCTAGGTGGCATATTCTGCATTTTCTTCCTCCCATGCTTTCAAGGAAGCTTCCTGATTGGAGGCCATCTTAAATTTGAAACTGTACTGATTTTCGATCAGTACAGTTTCTATCTGGAAACGACTATCCTCACTAAACCTTATCAGACATATACCCGGAATAAGAATAAGGTTATTGGTCCCTCCAAAGACGCTTAGGAGCAAGGTGAGATTGATCTTATCTTTGAGCCATTTTCCCGTTTCATTCAATATTGACAATCAGATGTATAAACATTAGACAAAGA
>Ga0209585_10000018_pt1 | contig 60995 bp, 112 predicted proteins | sample NGEPerone_FD_185491 | JGI IMG/M metagenome (GOLD analysis project Ga0209585, IMG submission 185491) | Arctic peat soil microbial communities from the Barrow Environmental Observatory site, Barrow, Alaska, USA - NGEE Permafrost154B-one... | ecosystem: Environmental > Terrestrial > Soil >... | reverse complement strand
ACCCGTTCTTAGGGCTCAGTAAAGGGGACAAACTACGAACTTCTCCCGATGATATACTGGGTGATATGCCTGAATACTTGCGTGTAATGCGAATCTCTTGATGAGGATATGACGTGGACCACTCCCTGAATGAAGTTGCAGCGCTCTTCAACAAACTCGATGAACGACTTACGCGAGCCGAATTTATCGAAGAGTCGCTGAACACGCGCGCACTCGACCTTGAGAACATCGGTTGGACCAGACTCTATGGGCAAGCCGACGACGACACGGGCCTGACACTTGACACACTGCACCAGACGTGTCCTAACCTCCGGGATGCTGCCGGTACTAATCCGCTGCACAAGCGAGGAGCACAGTTGCGCCACGCCTACATCTTCGGGCGGGGTATGGACTTCCCTGGCATCACTCCTGACACGCAGAAATTGATCGACAACCCATACAACATCTCGGCAATGTTCTCTGTGCAGGCGTACGCTACCAACAACCTTGCACTGTTCACGGATGGCAACCTGTTCGTGCTTAGGGATGAGAAGACAAAGATTCTCACCATCATTCCGCTGTCCCAGATCACGGGCACCGTTACTGACCCGGATGATGCCAGCCGAGTTCGCTACTTCCAGCGCTCGTGGTCGGACGGAAAGACGGTCAAGGATCGTTGGTACCCGGTGGCACGCTACAAGAAATCTTTGGTAGGTCGGGGGAAGCGCGGCAAGGGGATCAACAAGACGATCACAATTGGTGGCAGGTCGTTGCCCGTTGCACAGGATCAGGTTATATATCATCACGCAACACAGCGCCAGGCTGGCTGGATTTTTGGTGTGCCGGACTCGCTGGCTGCTGCGGTGTGGTCCGTGGCATACAGCAACTACCTGACTGACAACTCTACGCTGGTCAAGGCACTGAGCCAATTCGCGTTTACATTGACCAGCGCAACCAAGGCGGGTAGGGATAATGCGGCTGTTGCCGTTGCTACTCCTGGTGTGGGTGGAACGTCTGTTCTAGGTAGCGGTACCGCACTAGGTAGCGTTGGTGTGCCTAGCGCTCAGGTAGACTTCAGCAAGGGACAGCCTCTCGCCGCTATGGTGGCCGCTTCGTTTGGTGTGCCTGTTGTTGCACTACTGTCCTCTTCGGGGGCGTCAGGTGGCTCCTACGGGGCTGAAGCAACTCTGGACGAGCCAACGTCTAAGGGTATGTCAGCAGAACAAGACTCGTGGACGGTTCTATATGACGAACTGATTCACGACCTGGGTTCACCGGATGCCAAGACCACCTTCCCGAACATCTCGGTTGACCCGATCTATCGCCAGTCACAGTCTATTGCTGAGGCGTATATGGATGGTCGAATTCACCAGGACGAAGCCCGCGAAGCGACATTGAAACTGCTAGACGTTATAAAGAAGCATGACACCTTGCCGAAGCCAGACAAGTTCAATGCGGGTGGCGACAAGAACGATAAGTCCAACCCCACGCCGTCACAAGGCAACACGGGAGCAATTCCTGGTGGGGTCAATCAAGATAACGGCGATCACAGCACCGATGGGAGCAGTAACTGATGCCTAGTAAACTTGTAGGTTTGCCTGACGGTATACATCTGCCTGCGGCTGTGCAAGCGCAACTTAGCGCTGATCTAACCGCGGATATGACAACTTATGTCACAGATGCTCAGACTGCTCAGAGCACCGCTACACTAAGTGCGATTTCAGCAGTAGCGGCTAAGGATGCTGCTGAGGTAGCGGCGGCATCAGCAGAAGCACCCACAGATGTAATGGTTGCGAGCCTTATTGGTTCCGCTAGCGATACTCAAACGGCAGCAGACATTAGATATGCTACGTTAGTAAACCTTGAGGAAAAACTCAGTATTCCGACTGGGCGCGCTGTTGCCATGTCCATCCTGCCAGGCTGGGCGAATGGTGAGTGGAACTACAATGGTGCCCCCTTTATTCAGGACAATCTCACCACCCACGCAGGAGTGCAGTACGCGGTCTGGTGGGGCGCTGATCAGAAGCCTTATATTGCCAAGCGGACGCTACCTGAGGGGCCGTGGTCAGTCCCGTTCGGCCTGTCCACCGTGGCCGCGAACCCACTGGTGTCTCCGGTAGCGGCAGACGGGCACAACTCCCTGGTTGTCGCCGTCGATGACGCCGGATACGTCCACGTCTCGGGGAACCTGCATGCGAACCCGTTGCGGTACATCCGTTCGACGACACCAGGTGGCATCACCACATGGACGGCACCGGGCATGATCGGCACGCAGGAGACGCAGGTCACCTACCCGAACTTCGTCACGCTGCCAAATGGCACGCTCCTGTTCTTCTACCGCGACGGGGCGAGCGGTGCGGGCGACCTGTACGCTAATTGGTATAGCGCGACCACGAGTACATGGACACGGATCGGAAAAATCATTGACGGCCTTGTGTCGTCCGAGTCGTTCTACTGGAATCGCCTTGCTACGGATACGTCAGGCAATGTCCACATCTTCGGGTGCTGGCGCGGAACGGGCACGGCGGATACGAACAACGACTTCACCTACGCGAAGTTAACGAACCTCACGGGAGCGGTCGCCGCGACGAAGGCGGACGGGACCGCGCAGACCTTGCCAATCACACACGCCAACTGCGAACTTGTCATCGACACGGCGGCAACTGGGTCGGGGATGGTAAACACGCACGGGGCCGACGTTGACACGATGGGTCGTCCACACTCTGCGACCTGGCTGTTCGATGGAGCCGGAAAAACGCAAATCCAGCACGTCTGGCACGACGGAGCGGCCTGGCACGTCGATCAGGTCACGAACCTCACAATGGCTGTGAACCTGGCCGTCTCCACGATCAGTCTCGCTCTGTCCCGCGCTCAGGTCGTGTGCACGCCCACCGGCGAGACGTTGATCGTCTACCGCTGCAACTACGACGGCCGCAAGGGTACGGTTCGCGCGATTGACGTCACCCCAGGCACGCCGCAGGTGGAGTTTCCAATTGCCCACCTCGACCTGTACGAGTGGGAGCCATGCCTCGACTCCCGTGCGCTGCGGGAGCGCGGCGAGTTGCACATGCTGCTGGTCCCCCTCACCGCCAACGGAGCGGGTGTCTCGGGACTTGGTACCGACTGCTGGTCTACGCAACTCGCGGGCGTCCTGAGTATCGACCTGAGTCAGATCGGGCTCGTGCGAGCCGGGGCCGTGGTGCTCCCGGCCTTGCGTCGCGTCTCCGGGGTCTCTGGCCCCCCAGTCGGTTTCACCGTAAGCGCAACTGTCTCCACCGACATTCAACTCGGTGCGGTGATGGTCCCCGAGGGGTCAGGGCAGGTGTACTTCGCCCGGCACATGGTCCGATTCAAGGGCCTTGCGGCCGATGTCGTGACATCACAAAGTGGTCACGGCGCAGATACGCACGCAGCGCGAGTTGCCAACCTTGGTCAACCGAGTCCTTGGCACAAGCAGCACGACTGGCACGGCGGCGGCGTTTAAGGAAACGCCTTGGCTGCCGCTGACCGAGTTTGGGCTGACACCTGACGCCCGTGGGTGGGTGCAGTTGTACGCATACAAGGCGGGCACCACGAACGGTCAGGTCAATATAGCGACACTCGAAGTCGCTGTCCTTGATTATGTCTAACGGCTCGCTGAATAATCCACTTATGATAAGATTGAGCACGATGAATGGGGCTATCCTATGACCAAGCGATTGTATGAGGCGGGTGGCGCTAAGCCAACCCCTCTAGGCGATGGTGTCTTTGAGGTATGTATCATCAAATCTGGCTGGGGTTCATCTGGCTATTACAGCCCAGACATGCTTAAGGAGTTTGGTCCCAGCGTATTTCGGGCTGGCCGTCCCTCCTTTGCGAACCATCCTACCGAGGCTGAGTTCGACAACGGTCGTGACATCACAAAGATCATGGGACGACTCGTTACAGAGTCGGAAGTCCGTGAACACGATGACGGCAGCAATAGCCTGTGGGGGAAACTCAAGGTAAAAACCGATTGGGTTGATTTCGTAGAGGAATACAAGGACACCATCGGTCTGTCGATCTTCGCTAGTGGCACTGTGCAGGAAGGGGAAGCCGAAGGTCGTACCGGTCTGCTGGTCGAGTCACTTGATGCAGACGACCCTTACACCAGTGTTGACTTCGTTGTTGCGGCAGGTGCAGGCGGCAAGGTTGAGCGAATGCTCGAAAGTTTCCGCGCACACGAGGCACTAAAGACTGACCGAGAAGAGCAGTTGCGAAATCTCGTTCGGGACGCATATTCCGAAGACCGAGTGTACGCATGGGTTCGTGATTTCGATGACGACCTTAATTTGGTATACTTTGATGTAGACGGCAATGACAACCCAGGTATTTACTGCCAGTCATATTCCGTCAGCGACGATATCGCAATTGAACTCGTCGGTGAACGTGAAGAAGTACGAGTAGAAACAACGTATGTACCCATTATCGTCCGTCAGACGACGGAATCAGCCCCGGCTGATAATGACAAGGAGAATGGAATGACACCAGAGGAAATCAAGGCTGCTGTACTTGAGGCAGTCAAGGAAGCCCTCGTGCCTGCTCCTCCCACTGACGAGGTGACCGCTGGCCCGACTGTGGCAGAGGTCGCGGAGGCCGTCGCTACGTCGGGTCTCCCTGAGTCTGCACGGAAGCGAGTGTATGCCGCTATTGAGGCTGGCACCGAGGTAAGCATCGCAATCGAGGCTGAGAAGGCCCTTATCGAAGAGGTCAAGGAAAGCCTAAAGACAGATGACGAAGGTGACCCTGGTCATATTCGTGAAGCAGCCGTCGAAGAGGTCAAGGAAAGCCTAAAGACAGATGACGAAGGTGACCCTGGTTACATTCGTGAAGCAGCCGGTTCCACCGGCACTAGCACCCGCGTTAACATCTCGGGTTGGAGCAACTGATGGCACTTAATCGCATTTTCAAGGAGAACGAGCGCAACAACCGTGCGCGCGTAGTTCCTTCAGGTACAGTATCAGGCGATTCGCTGCTCTTGGGCACGCGACCGGCTGTTGCACTAACTGACCGTGGTGACGCTTCTCATACGTTCACCGACGCAGGCACTGGCATTAGCATCACGCTACCTTGGCAGGGCGGCTCCGGCCTAGGCGCTACCGAGGCATCCGTTGCATTCGACGGTACCTGGGAATTCACTGTCGCTACCTCTACTACGGCGACCGCACAGGATGCTCTCGTTTACATCGTCGTTGCGGATAACACACTCACTCTCGTCGCTACCGCCAACACGCTTTATGGTGCCGTCGATTACCCCCAGGGCTACCACAAGGCTGATGGTATCCTTCCAGTTCGGATTGGTGGCTGATAATAATGTCAATTAAGACATTCAAGAACCCGTATACCCTAGACGGTCGGCTTCCGTTTGGTAGTGGGGTAACCATTGCTAAGATGCGGGCAGCCGAAGACCTCATCGCCAAGATGTTGCTAGGCGACCGCATCTCTGAGGGCAAGATCAAGGAAGCACTAGTCACCACAAGCGACTTTGCTTTCAACCTTGCTCACTTGGTCAACGCTCAGGTTCTACCCGAACTTGACGAGACCGAGCGCGTTGCTGACCAGATTGCCAGTACTCGCCGGGTCTCGGACTTCCGGGATAACTACCTGTACAGCCTGTCTCGGCAGTGGAATGCTGGTGTAGTTGGAGATGGTGAAGTTACTGAGCCACTCAACTACCTGCCGAACATCCCTGAGGGTACCCCGTACCCTGAGGCAATCTTCGCTGGCGAACTGATCTCCGGGTCAAACGCACGCAAGACTGGTCTTCGTACCGGCATCACCTGGGAAGCCATCATCAATGACACCCTAGGCATTGTGCAGGCACTACCTGCTGCATTCCGGGAACTAGCGCTCAACACCCCCGAGCGCGATGTCTTCCGTACGCTGATCGATGGTGTTGGTGCTTCACAGCAGTTGGCTGCTGGCGACGCTCTTGACGGTACTGCTGTAATCGCTAACGCACCGCTCTCGCGGGCTGCTCTTGCGGTTGCCAAGGTACAGTTGAAGAACGCAGTCAAGGCCACCTATGGTGGGGCAGTTGCCGGTGGACTCAACCTTATCGTTGGCGTTGGTTATGGCGATCAGGCTCGGTTCCTCATCAACAACCTATCACTTCAGTCCATCGCGGATGGCAGCCTCACGATCAACGTCTCTGGTGGTAACGACCTCGCTGATATCACAGTCATTGAGTCCGTTTACGTCGCAGGCGCTGACTGGTATCTCGTTCCGAAGCCAGGCACGACTCGTCGGCCCGTTCTGGACCGTCTACGGCTCATCGGTTACGAAGAGGCCGAACTACGGGTCAACAACCTGACTGGTAACTACCTCGGTGGATCAACTGTTCCTCCGTTCGAGGGAAGTTTTGACGCCGATACCGCGGACTGGAGAGTCCGTCTAGTTACGGGTTCTGTGTTGTGGAGCCCCTTCGCCGTGGTTTGGAGTAATTCCACCTCCGCCTGATAAGAAGTGATGGATAGACCCCGTACCTCTTGGTACGGGGTCTATCCCTTTGTGTTATGATATGTATGCGCACGATGAACTGCCTCCTCCTTCACATTGCGCTAGCGAGCCGGTTGTAGCGATTCCTCCCTTTCGCTCCCGGCTCGCTTTTATGCGCTAAACTAGGACCAACGGAAAGAGGGAAACGATGACTACGCTTGAAGATGTCCGCATTCTGATTCCAGACGTGGGCACACCACCCGAGTTCTCGGATGAGCAGATCAACGCACTGTTGCTACTGACTGGCGATGACGTTTATCTGGCAGCGGCAGACGCTCTTGATATCCTCATCACTGACATGGCGATGAACGGCGGAACAGTCCGAACGGATGATCTGACTATCTCTGACAAGGACTCAATGGAAGCAATGATGCGCCGAGTCGTTCGCCTGCGTGAGCAGTCAGCGTTGTCCGCAGACGGCTCATACCAATTGGTCTACACATTCAACCAGCGAGCATACCCTGGGCGGGTTCAGTAATGGTGCTGCACGCTCGCCCATTATTCAGTCTTGAGTGGCAGGCGCGTCACGCTAAGCAAGTTGAACGCGCGATGGTCGCTGAAATTGCCATCTACGAAGTCGTAGGTGAACCTGTGTATAACACGGTGACGGATACGTGGAGCGCCACAACAACGACTTGGTACATCGGTAAGGCCCGTGTCCAGCCAATCAGTTCGTCCTTCCGAGCCGAGGTGCCCGGTAACGATACGTCTGTGCAGAAAACGCTGTTTTCTATCCCCGTTGCACAGATTGCTTTGGAGTTGCGACCGGCTCTTCTCGTTTCTGTAACTGCCTCCCCCCTTAATACCTCACTCCTTGCGTATAGTTTCGTCTTGAGTGAAGTATTGGACTCGTCCAACCCTCTTGAGAAAACACTCTACTGCACAAGCAACCTAGAGACGGTAGCAGTCTGATGGCCGCGATACGCTGGAATAGTGACCTTAACAAGTTAATCACGCATCTACACAGCGTTCCCGAAGAGTTAGAACAGGCCGTCGAGGCGATAACACAGGAGGCGGTAGAAGAAGGCGCTACAATCATGTACGACAAGATTGATCGTCGGGATACGGGTGCGATGAAAGAAGGGGTGGGCTCGGGTCCAGTAGAAAAGCATGGGAAGACTATGAGTGGATGGTTTGGCTGGGGAGACGAAAAGGTTCAGCCATACTTCATCTACCAAGAGCAAGGTTTCAACAACGTTTGGTCGGGAGAAGATGTCCCGCCAATGCACGCACTGCTAGAATCGTTTATTGAGGAACGCGAATCGTGGTTCTCCCGTCTTAAGGCGTTGATGAAGTAATGTCTCTCGATACTACGCAGGCAGAAGCCGCCATCGTTGCGCGGCTCTCCGCCGTTCTGTCCCGCGTATATGTCACGGAGGTTCCCGACAGCGTTGCTCCGGTCTACCCTCTGGTTGTCATCTACTTCGGTGATCCTGTTCGTACTGGCACAGACCGAGGAATCGTCTCAACCCGTAACGACACGCAACGTGGGTTTGCCGTCATCCAGGTGCAGGCACCTACCGACGCAGCGGCAAGAGATATCAAGAATAAGATTCGCGTGTCGATGGTGGGCTATCGGCCCACCGATTGTGGGGAGATGGTGCTGGAAGGTGGCTACGGATACTCAAAAGCCGCAACAACCGTCAAACCTACGATATACTATAGGGAGGTTGGTATGTCGTGGCTTACTAATCTTTCATACAACGCTTGAGATGGGATAGAATAGACACATGGCAGATTTCAAGACGTTCATGGACCTAAGCACAGGAAAGACAGGGGATTATCCCGCGCACTACGCGGCATATCCTTTCTTAGTCGAGGTTGATCCCGACGATATCCCCTGTGTCAACTGTTTACACGAAGACCCGGAACCCGACGTAGAGCCAGAGCAGGACGAACTGGACGACGAGATCGAACCTGTTATTCCTACAACGACTACACGAAGGAAAACTCATAATGGCCGGTAACGAAAAACTACTGCGAGGGAATGTAACTATTCTTCTTGCATACCCGGAGGCATTCGCTGACCCCACGGCCCCGACTGCTGCTGAACTGAATGACGTGTTCGTATATACGTCCAACGAAACCGCAATGGTTCACGACGTGTCCTGTGCAACGCTAGACGACTACACAATGAACATGTCTGATCCTGAGACCGACGACACGATGACCGTGTGTGATATCGGTCAGGTCTCTACCCCGACATTCGACAACTACGAGGTGTCACTCGACTTCCTCCGCGACTCGTCTGTTACGGCTAGTGGCGTATTCAACTTGGGACGCGACCTCACTCTTACTCCTGATCGCCCCTTCTGGGCCATCAAGCGAATTGGTAAGGCGCAGGGCGCAACGTTCCTGACAGACGGCAGTGATGTCATCTCGATGTTCGGTGTTGTCACTGACAACCCGATCAACTTGGTTGAAGACAACAGCCTACTCAAGCACGGTGCCCGATTCAAGAACACTGGCGAAATCAACATTAACAAGGCGGTGACTTCCTGATGGCTGACACTAAGGTCACAAGCAACGGGAACGTTCAGTATTGGTGGATTCCCGAGACTTCGCTTACCACCCCTGAGGCCCCAATTGCCTCTGAGGTTATTGCGGCTGGTCTGAACATCTCAAACGCGATCTCCTGGGAGTCTTCAACGTTCCCCGGTGCTACCGAGTCAAACGATGTAGACGACCGTTCCATCATGGACAAGGGTAATGCCACGTCTCGTGGTTTCGCTCAGTTCGCCGGAGACCTGTCCTTCTTCCGTCCGTCCAACGTTCTCGATGTCACATCAGACTTCGGTAAGGTGTTCCAGGCATTCAAGACCCCTCGCGTACCCGGCTATATTCTGGTTCGGGCACTACAGGGCGTTACCGGCGTTGCCGGGGACTTAGCGGCAGGTGAGTGGACGGACGCGATGAAGTTCATCGCTTCAACCTTTATCGACGACACCGAGGGCGAGGATTCAGTCAAGTTCAACGTGGCCTTCCTTCCCCAAGGCGAAGTCTACGTCAACACTCAGGTCCTGAACGCAACGCCTGTCACGTTGCTCCCGCTTGAACTGGGAACTGTGGCTCTACCGCTAACCGTTGGTGTTACCGGGGTCGTGAGAGCCACTCTGGGGGGCAAGAGAGCCACGCAAGCGGTAGACTGGTCATCTAGTAACGATGCCATCGCTTCCGTGTCTCAGAACGGCGTTGTGACGACTGTGAGCGCAGGTACTGTGAACATCACGGCTACCCACGCTGCGGCTACTGGCGCGACTATCGCCTGTGTAGTAACAGTCGCCTGACAGTACGCTTAAGGAGGAGCGGCCATCATCGGCTGCTCCTCCTTTTGCATGTCTAATGTGATAAACTCGATAGATCACTTACAAGAGGAGAAAAATGCCTGACATCAAGACTTTCAGCGTACTGGACGCCGCAAAGGGCCGGTCCTACCCGACCGATGAAGTGACTGTTTACACTGACGTTGCTTCGCTGTACCTGTTGAACGAACTGGATACTACTGTCAACGATGCTGAGACAGGCGAAGAGGCCAATGCCGTTGAGCCGGAGATCGCAGAACTACGAGAGAAGATCAAGGCAAGTGCAATGACTTTCCACTTGCGCGGCTTCTCGCCGGGTGTACGCGAGAGCATCAACGACGAAGCACGAGCCAAGTTTGGGGAAGACGTAAATCTCGATGAAGGCGATCCTCTGGTCTGGCGGCTCAACCGATTCATCAACGAGAGCATCATCAGGGCTACCAACGTTGAGGGTGCCGTTGACGAGCACCGTTGGACGTATGATGATGTAGTCGCTCTTCGTGGCATTCTGCCGGACGAGGAATCCGTTAAGATTCAAGACCTGATGCTGGAGTTGTCTTTCAAGTCTTGGCAGTTTGATGAGGCAGTCAACGCGGATTTTTAGTCGAGGTTCTGGCTTCCCGCGAGCACCAGTACCTGATCCCTCGTATTAAAGCCGCGATCACTGCACACATCCGTCCATGCGCGATGCTCTTCTATGAGCAACCCACGGATGCGTGGACGCCGTTCGACTTCATGTTGCTTGAAGCATACCAACGGCTACAGGACGAAATCTGCCCGCGCTGTGGGCACCCTGTGTGGTTGTGCAGAAGCACGAGCACGAGCGTCAATTTCAAGGTGAAGAGCGATACGTGCTATGCCGAACGAGCACTGAAAACGGCAGAGGTTTCTCGCATCAAGGAGAAGGAAGCGCGCAACAAGGCGCGCAAGGAACTCAAGGATGCAGGGGTCTTCTGGTACACCGTTCCTTCCGTTCCTCCAACAATCGAAAATGGCACTCTGCCAACGAGAGAAGACTACTTCAAAGAACTACTGACTTACGCCTCGGTCTAGTATAATGGAGGCAGTATACGAAACTAGGAGCAAACAATAGATGCCCGGCGAAACTTTTAATGCTAAGGCCACGTTAGAAGCAGACGTAGGTCGATACGTCGCGGGCATAAAGCAGGCATCGGACGTAACGCAGAAGTTGGGCGCAGCGGGACTTATCACTGCTAAGCAGCAGAACCAACTTGAGAAAAGTCATGCACAAGGGACTCGGGCTATCACCAGCCTGACGGGAGCCACAAACCAAGCCGCTCTTGCTCAAAATCGTGCTGCTATCGCTACTAAAGGCAGCACCAACAACCTGATCTCTCAGCGCTATGCGCTGTATGACGTATCACGAACTTTCCTCGCCGTTTCAACGGCCATTCTTGGTACTGCGGCGATCTCCGCAAAACTCGCTATCGACTATCAGCGAGATTTCGCGGCCGTGCAGCGTACGACCGGCGTCACAGGCGACGCAATTGGTCAACTCAAGACCAAACTTGTTGATCTCACGACGGTCATCCCCACGTCGTTCAAGGATATCTCTGGTATTGCTGCACTCGGTGGTCAGTTGGGTATTGCGTCTGGTGGTATTGACGACTTCACTTCGGTTGTCGCACGACTGACCGCTACCACAAACCTGAGTTCAGAGGCAGCCGGTACTGCGCTGGGCAGATTCCAGGCATTACTTGGCACACCGAGCAGTGAGTTTGAGAACCTAGGTTCGTCCATCCTCAAGGTTGGTATCAACTCGGTTGCTACTGAAACCGAGATTGTCAATATCGCCACGCAGATTTCTTCGATGGGCGACTTCGCCGGTATGACTGCGGATCAGGTTGTCGGCCTATCAGGTGCTCTTGCATCAGTCGGGGGTAAGGCCGAACTCTCCCGAGGCACGGTTACTCGTACCTTCACCCTAATGTCTAAAGCGGTAGCAGAAGGTGGAGATAAACTACAGAACTTTGCAGCCATTTCAGGAGTCAGCGCGTCAGAGTTTGCACAGGCATGGGGGACGGAAAACTTCGCTGCTGTCTTCCAGCAGTTCCTTAGTGGTCTCGATGCTGAAGGTGGTAATGCAATTGCCACACTGAACGAGTTGGGAATCACATCTGTTCGTGACGTTCCGTTGCTTATGCGTCTTGCGGGCGCAGGCGACGTTGTGCAGCAAGCGTTCGCTGATGCGGCTACCGGTTATTCAGACGCAACCGAACTAGGTTCACAGTTCGCTATTATTGCTGAGACGATCTCAGCCAAGTTGACAGACCTGGGTAACACGCTCAAGGGTGTTATTGCAACGGTAGGTGAGGGCGGTTTCGGTCCTCTGACAATGATGCTCGATGTTGTTCAGCAACTTGCCTCTGCACTTTTGGCGTTTTCCCGTAATCCCATCGGTAAATTCTTCCTAGGCGCTGCGGCGGGTGCTGCTGTATTCGTTGGTGTCGTCGCTCTCATAAAGGGCACATCGGCTCTTGCCGGAGCCTCGCTTATGGCAATGAAGACAGCACAGGATAGCCTTACTGGTGCTGCCGCGCGTTCGAGTGCAGTGGTAAAGGAACTTGCTGTAACGATGGTTAACATGGCTCGTGGTAACGCGGGCGCGGCTGCTTCTACTGCGGCCGTAACGACGGGTCTTACGTGGCAAACTAGTGCGACTGAGACAGCGACTGTCGCTACACGGACGCTCGGTGCCACCATGAAGTCCGTGATGATCTCAACGGGCATCGGTGCTGCGATCCTAGGTATCGCTTGGGCCGTTGAAAAACTTAGTACAACGTTCCAATCGGCGGATGCAAAGGCCAACGCCTACTTCGGTGACATTTCAGGTCTAAGTGAAGCAATCAAGGAAGATACGGCGGCTTACGATACTGCTGTTGCGGATGCCGAGCGGCTCGGGAAAACGTTCGACGAATCTGCCGCTGGATTTACAACGTTTGTAAGTGGGACAGGCGAAGCAACAGCGACACTAAATCCATTTGGAGAAGCACTCGCAACGGCTTCTGACGCACAAATTACGTTAAATGAAAACACTTCTGACACGACAGATAAAATCGTTGAGCAAACTGCTGCTATTGGTGACGCCGCACGAGCGGTACTAGCAGCAGCCCTTGCTAACAGCCCAGACTTTCAAGCCGCATGGCTTGCGAATGGCGACGCAATTGAGTCTGCCGGTCTTGATTTGCAAACATTCATGGATATGACTGTTGCTGACCCACAAGGCGCTGTTACTTATCTCGATGAACTTATTGCTAAGTATAATGAGATGGCTGTCGCTGAGGGGCAGGCTCACGACGCGGCTATCTTGATGAACGACGGAAGCGCGGAACGGGCCTCTGATGCTCGGTTAGATACAATACAAAAGACGATTGTAGGTTTTACAGACCTTAAGGATGCCGCTCTGGGCATGGCGGGGGAGATAGCCACGGCTATCGCTTCCAACGATATTTTCAGCGGTCTTATGGGCGATGCTGGTGCCGGTCTGGATGACGGCACTGACGCGGCTGAGGGCTTTGATAACGCGCTTAAAGACCTACTAACCACTGAATACGAACTGACGGGAAACACTGTTAGTGTGCAGTCTGCACTTAGCAGCCTGGGTGCGTCGCTATATGAAAACGGCAATACCTTCAGCGAATACAGCGCTGGTGGACAGGCGAACCTTGCCGCGTTGCAAAGCACGCTGTCGGCTATGGTTACCGCAGCAGGCGGAGACAACGTACGCCTAGCCACGATGGTAGCCGGACTCATGCAGCAGATGACGGCTATGGGATATGGCGCGGTTAACGAACTGTCCTTTGTGCAGAGTTTCCTTGCGCAGATCACAGGTGGCAAGGGTACTGGTGGACTCCTTGGAGTGGGTCTAGCCGCACAGACGGCGGGTGTTGGTCTAGGTCAAGGATTTGCAGGTGGTGCTAAGAAGGCAACGAAGGCAGCAAAGTCCACGGCCAAGGAAATCCGTACGCTCACCGATTACATCAAGGACTTGTCTGGTGTCTTCTCGGATGCCTTCGATATCCGCTTTGGTCTAGATCAGTCACTTGATAGCGTAGCCGACTCGTATCAAGGACTGATCGACTACTCTGACGATGCGGCTCAGGCGGTTCGTGATGCTGCACAAAGCATCGCTGAGGCCGACGCGAAAATTCGTGGTCTGACTGCGGCCAACACGACACTCGAATACCAGTTGACCGTTGCTAGGGAATATGGTGATGTTCTACGGGCCAACGAGATCATCGCTGAGATGGCTGCAAACAACGCGGACCTGACCAAAGAGCAAGACGACCGTACTGACTCGCAGAAGGATTTGAGCAAGGCTCAGGATGCCGCGAGTAAGTCTCTTAGTGGCGGAACCGACGCATCACGTGAGCAACGGTCACAGGTACTCGATCTTCTGTCCGCGTACCAAGATCAGATTACTGCCCTAGCCAACACCGGGTTGTCTCAGGCCGCTCTTGCACAGAAGACAGCAGAACTGAAGCAACGGTTCATGGACCAGTTGCGCCAATTGGGCTATAACGAGGCAGAGGTTCAGCGGTATGCGCAGTCGTTCGATGACCTGACATATGCAATTAGTCGGGTTCCTCGGAACCTGACGATCAGTGCTAACACCAACCCCGCAATCCGTGCCATTGATGAGTACACTGCTCACTTGCGTACGGCGCAAGAGGCGGCTAGCGCCCTGGGTAGCACCAATATGACACCGGCTATTGATGATGCAAAGATGCGAAAGGCTGCTCGCGGCTATGAACTTCTCGCCAGTATTGATCGCATCACGGCGTTGATGTTGGCGACTTCTAACTATAACGCTAAGTCGGCTATGGAGTCACAGATTAGAACACTTACCGCAGTATTTAATAGTGGCAACTACTGGGCCGGTGGCTTCACCGGACGTGGTGGAAAGTATCAGCCGAAGGGCATCGTGCACGGTGGTGAGTATGTCATCCCCAAGGAAGATGTCAACCAGAGCACCGGTCTTCCTTATTCCAACGCGCTGAACAACATTGGAGCAACCACGTACCATTCTACGAGCAATAACTACTACGGTGGCGGTTCTGTGCCAACGACTAATGGAATTCAACTGGTTGAGATTCTGCCAACACAGGTTCAGCAGATTGCAGACGCGCTCTATGTTATGGTTACTCTAGACGGACGTGAACTCACAAGCGCGGTCAACCGTACCAACTCCGGCTCCGTGAAGCGAGGTAGCAACTAATGGCTAGTGGGATGTACTTCGGCAATAAAGAACGCATGGCGTGGGTAAAGGCCCCTGCCTTCGATACGGACATATCCAAGGTAGGATGGAACGTAGAGGGCCTTTTCCTCAACGGCGGAGCCTACGCACGTAAGTCAACAACGTCACACAAGCGATACCAGTTCGCGTGGAACCTCTCGTCCCAGGAAGACATCTACGGTGTTCTGGACTACGCAGACGGCTTGTATGGAGACGGACTGATCTACTTCTTGGACCCGTTTGCCAGTGAGACCAACGTGCTGCCCTCGTTCTGGGCTGCACCCCGGCTACAGGCAGAAGACGCTCCCTCCTTGGTGATCGACAAGACCCCGACACTTGTGGATACTGCGGCCAACGCGAATAACTACCCCACCAAGAGTGCTGTTTACACGTTCGTGGCGGATGACGAGTTCGCTGAGTTGTGGATTCCGATACCCGTAGGCTACACGTTGCACTTGGGCGTCCACGGAAGTGCTACGAGCACCGCCGCAGTGATGTATACCCCCGATGGTGACACAGCCACAGACGTAACCTTGCTCAGCACCACCACGACACAACTGACAAACGTCACGGTCACGGGAACTACGGGGGTCACGCTGTCCGCCGTGGGGGAGGGACAACTCACGCTAGCCGGTCTGGTTGTGCAGGTACTTCCCACTGGCACAGCAGCGCCCGTGGGCACGTTCATCAGTGGCCGAGGCCACAGTGGCTGTCGTTTTGTCTCTTCCCCTCAGATTCAAGGCTACTCGTCTGCTCTCGATAAGGTTGGAGCGACAGCCATTCTGGTAGAGACAGGGGCTTGGGAGAACTGATGTCTGTTCGCATATCATTTCCAAGTCGGACCTACTTTGGATACGTAGAGGGTCCAACGGGGTTCTTCACTTTTCCGTCTGGCCTTGTCGAAGACCCACCTGGGTCTGGACTGTACGATATTCCCTCTTATCTGGTAGAGACGTTCGCCGGTTCCGGTGTCTACACAATTCCGTCTGCTTATATTGATACGAAGCGTCGTTCGTTGTCCAACGTCAAGAACTTCTCCGTGCAAGAGGATGCTACACCTGTTGAGCCGTCCAGTTCATTTGGGGGCGTTGGACGGATCACTTTCAACGTAGAAGAGACTAATGACTCACCGTTACTCCTTGGTGAAGTAACTCTAGTCGATGGGAACAAAGGCAAGACATCAGGGTCAGTAGTGATCGTCTCGGCAACAGATGGAGACCTTTCAGTCACTGCGGATAGCGTTATTGGTCTGTTCAACACTGATCGTATCGTCTTACCGTACGTGGGAACATTGGGGGATGCGATCCAGTATTACGCGGACCTTGTGGGGATCACCAACGATGTCGTGGTAGACCTGTCTGTTGCTTCTCGAAGCGTAATCTATCCTGGGTGGACTGGTAACGTCTGGGTGAAACTCAAGGAACTGCTTGTCAAGGAACAAGTAGAAATAGCGTTAGTGTTCAACCGTATCTACGTTCGGCCTCTTCGCCAACTGACGGCAACGCTTCAACGCAGCACAACACTCTCATGGAGCAATGAGAACACCAATGCGGCTCGTGCCATCGACATCAACTACTACAATCACTCCTACGGCGTACAGCGTGAAGTGTACCCAATCGCAGACGCAGAACCGACGATCTATCAGGTTGACGCAGGAGAAACAGTTGTTGTCACACAGCAACTGAATGCCAGTATCATCTCGCTTAACCAACCCACTGTGCAAAACTGGGTGGACGACAAATCGTATGCGGGAACTGCCGGGGTATATTCCGTTGTTGGAAATGACGGTCTGCCCGTTACAGCGGCACAGTGGACTGCTCAGGGTGGAAAGTTGACAGTAGCGGCTACAGATGATCCGAGCGTTCTAGAGATCACTATCGTTGGCGCGTCTATGTCGGAGTATGCTCCCTACCGTATCGCCATGTCTTCGGGTAGCGGAAACTACTACAACTCACTTCATATCACGGCAACAGCAGTTGTATGGGATAAGAAGACTATTCGTATTCCGACGGGCGCGTCCAACGTGACAACTAGTGATGAAGTGGGAGCGACTATTGACAACCCCTTTATCAGCACATTGTCGGATGCGTACTCACTGGGCATGAAGGCGGCACAGGCGAATGCGGGTCTAAACTACACGATCAGTGGAACAGCACTTGACATCAACCGAGCAGGATCGGGTCGAGAACTCATTGCTGCTACCATCGCGGACTTCAACTTGGCTTATGTCTCGGGTACCACAATTGCCACATTCAACGCAGAATGGTTGGGACAGGACATCGCGGCTCTCAACACATATTTCCAAGAGCAGGTAGACGTGCTGTTTGAGAACCAGTTGTTCGGAAATGCTACTGGCGCGCGCATCCTACGTCCCGATGCGAACTTCCGAGTAACTTCGGCTACCACCACTGAAGCGTCTGTGCAGTTCAATGCTTCACTTGACACTCTGATGGACGACTTCAACTTGATATGGACAGGTGAGACGGTGGCTGACTTCAATGCTCAGTTCGTAGGGTACACTTGTAGAGACTTCTCAATCGTGCCCCTACGGAGGAACTAATGGTACGTCCAAAGAATAATCTGCCACCTGAGTCACAGCAATGGGCTCGGTCGGTTGAGGGAGAATTGCAGAAAACGCAATTTGATGCAGGAAAGTCCCTTCAGGACAATACCAATGCGTTCAAATCCATCAACTCAACCATGAAGCAAGTATCAGATCAACTAGCGACCCTTGCAGCACAGCAGGTGACTCTCACTACTCAACAGGCGACGCTAGCGGCGCAGGTCGCGGATATTGCGGCGCTGGTGGGTGCGCAGGTGACGGGCAACACCAAGACAGCCTCCGCGTCCGGGTCCGCCTTGTCGTCCACCCAACTAGCCATCGCAACAGTATCCGTCCCTGTTCCTGCTGGATTCACACGCGCGCAGGTGATGGCGGTATCGGCGCTCCAGGCAGCGGGGGCCACAGCCGTGACCTGCGCGACCAGCATTCAGGGCAACGCCAGCGGCGACGTAACGGGAAACTACGGCTTCGCAAGCAACTCTCACGCCGTGACGCTCACCGGACTGAGCGGCGGAACCATCAGCGCCTCGACGCTCGCCTACTCGTACCCGGACTCGTCGTCGAACTGGGCGACCACGACGCTTTTCGTGCTGTTCCTGCGCTAACACACCATAGGATAGGATAAGATAGGGACATGGCAACCACCGACAGCAATGGCATCCTCTTTTACGAGGACACAGATGCAGTATCCCCGCTTCACACCCTTCTCAATACGGGTCAGCAAAGTGTATCCGACGCTATTGCTGCACGCGGAGGCTCCATCATGGGCACCCCGACGACGGCAGCCGCCCCTGGGACGGCCACCTCAGGCACCATTGAGACGCGCGATGCCGTCTTGGGCAACTACACGTTCACCGCTGTCGCCGGGCGGCGGTATCAGGCCGTCGTGAATGGGATGCTCGGTAGTGGGTCCGTGGCCAATGACCTGTTTGTCATCAAGGTCCGCAACGGCGGTGCATCGACCCCAACCGCCGCATCCACCGCCGTCGCCAGCCTCCGCTATCCGGTCTTTGCCACTGGTGGTGTAGGGCAGATGGGCATCCCGCTGTCCGGAACATTCGTGCCCGGTGCGGGGACCGTCACCCTCGGCATCTTCGCTATCCGTCTTGCAGGGACCGGGACCCTTATTCTGGCCTCGGACGCCGTGGCCCGCGAACTGTACGCGGTTGACATGGGCCCGGCGTGACGAGTCTAATCAGGCCAACCAATACGTAGCGTAGGAATATGATGAGTTCGTTTAAGGAACCACACTACATGGCGCACGGCTTCACGCGCGTTCCTCTGCTTCTCTCCTGGCAGGTACAGCCCAAGACGTTTGAGAGCATTGTCGCTGACAGCCTTCTTGCGTCCGGCTGGTGGCTGCATCACGGGCGCGTAGGGCTCCAAGAAAGCGATGATGCGTACGGGTTCGAGGTTGACGCCGTGCAGTCCTTGACGGAGCAGAAAGTCTTCACAGACTAACACATCGTAATCTGGCCTATCTCGCCACCATATGCTGAAACTAGATAGACCCCCGTACACTTCCTCTGAGAAGATGAGTGTGGGGGGCTTATCTGTTGGTGCGTCTACGAGTGCAACCCCTGTGCGCATACCGGGATCAATCCCGAGAATCAGCATGGGTTACGGCTTTCCTGGTCGATCATCGAACTCGGGATGTATCTCCATGAACGTTGTCAAACCGAACATGTGGAATGCTGCACAGATTGGGTGAGGCACTCCCGTCTCGGGGTCCATATCCTCCCCGCGCCAGAACGCCCACAGGTGCCGCATAGCCGCAGCAAAGGACAGCGACCAGTCGTAGCCTTTTCGCCAATTGTGATCCCCTCGACTAACTACGATTAAAGCGGAACACTCAGGAGCGTGTTCAGACGAGTTTTCCGCAAGTGCATTACAGTCGCAGTCGCCATATTGTGTGTACTTCTTGGCTCCACGACCGTACAGTATAGCCAGCCACCAGACAGCCTCAGCCGGGATCAAATCAAACCTGGCTTCTTTGGCTCCTTTTTGGCCCCCGGTATGCGATGTTACCCGTGTCTCGTTCTCATCGGCCATCGGTGAGTTCCTTAAATCGCTCAAGGTACATGAGTTCTGCAACGAATGAGGTCCAGCCTTGAATGACGACCGGAAGGGGCTCTAGGTCATCTACAGCCCACTTGTGATCGGTCTTCACCATGAGCGCATTTCGCTCAGTCAGCAGGATTCGGTTATCCGCATCATTGACCTCTTTTGGCATCGTCAGTCGTGTCAGCCCAAACCGCTCGCATATTGCGGCCATAACGCGGTCTTCTGCGGTGACATACTTGGGCATGAACTTCTTGAGCGGTCGGATCATGTCACCCACGTAGGCTTCCGTGGCATCGTGCAGGAGAGCCCACAAGGCGTTATCGTAAGATACAGCGCGGCTCATCAGAACGCAGTGTTCGGCCACCGAGTAGAACTCCTTTACGTGGCCGTTGTAGCGGCACTGAAGCCCCAAGGAGTGTGCGATGTCTTCGATGCAGATGTCCTCAGCACGAGGGTTCATCGGATAGAACTTCTTACCCGTGAAGGTGTGCATCCAATCCCCACGTTTCCAATCTTCAGTCATCGCTATGATCCGCCTCGTATACCGACTCTAGTAGAAGCAGTTCCTGAGCAAGAACACGAATCATCTTGAATAGAGTGCTCATTGGGTCGTGGATATCGTTCAGCAACTCACGGGGAATATTTTCACCGTCATTTCCGTATGCGATAATCTGAAGCAATTCTTGATTATTCACTGTTTTCCTCCTTCTTATGACAGTAGCACGTGCAAACCGTAATGGGGCACTCCTTGTGTTGACGGCACAAGCACCATCCCGACTTAGCCGTGATTCGCCTCGAACCAATTGGTACCCTGTCCTGATGATACTGGAAACCACATCTTTTGTCCAGAGCCGTCAGACGGACCCCAGTTACATTCCATGAGTTCTGTGATCTTCGGAACCGCCCAACCTAACTCGATCTTCGGAAGCGAGAAGATCAACTCATCATGGACCTGGGCCTTCAGCCACCGGATGAGCCGTACATCGTAGCGTAGCATCCGGATCAAAGCGTCTACCATCAACTCTCGTGTGCCAGACTGACCGAGCAACGCTGGCGACTGTGTGTAGGAACGATCTTCTTCCACTACCATTCTGCGTCCCCAATCGTTAACGATGTGTCCACGTTCACCGTCGTAAGTTACTTGATCTTGCCAGTCAGTAACGAGTGGATATGCCCTCTGCATCGCGTTCACAAATCGCTCTGCGACCTCAAGAGACTCACCAGACATAGCAGACAACTTCTTCGCCCCCGCCCGGTAGGCGTAGGCATGACCCAGGTTCTTCGCCGTGTACCGGCACTCGACTGGACTTGCGTCGTATAATTCATCTCCGAACACCATCCGACCCGTGATTTCATGTGCATCAACACCTTCCTCAAACCGCTTGGCAAATGCACGGTCACCTGAGAGCGCGGCGACAATACGAGCGTCGGCCTGACTGAAGTCGAATGCGACTAATACCTCGTCGTCATTGTCGGGAATGAAATACGATTTCTCTACTGCACCCTTACCCCGAGATGTCCACACGGTGAGTCCTGGCCGGGTCGTGCTCTTTCGCCCGCTGCGCTGTAGCGCAGTGATCTCGGGATGCACGAAACCATCGTCCTGTGTGCAGTCGAGGGCCAGTTGTGCAAGAGACCGCTGTCCCATCAACTCGGCTAGGGATACACCAACCTCTTCGGCATCTGTGCCCTCGGTTAGAGACACAAGGGTTTCGCCACCGAGAGAGATGTTGCCCGTCTTGGTCTTCGTCCAGTTCGGCTGCGTCGCAGGGGTAATGCCCTGCTCAGCCAGAATCCTCATCACCGCAGTCTTACCAGCCGTTGTGCGCCACGGCATCTTGCCCGTGGTTGGGAACCCGTAGTTCGCCTGAAGTTCCGTTAGAAGGGCTTCCTTGCGCTCTGCCAACTCCTGCACACGGGCCTGTGCGACAGGGATGTCCACTTTGAAACCGTTACGTGCGTTCTGAGCGTCGATAGCCGAATTCAACTGCTCGCGCCAGTCGTACTCAGTCGGCTTGTGCATGGCTAGCAGCGCCGTTGTGAGTTCCTGCAACGACTTGACATCTTGGATAGAATATGCCATGTACCGTGGGTCATCCGTAGGAATTGATCCATACCCACCAAACTCTTCGGCCAACGCCTTGAGGTCACCCTCCTTGCCATCCAAACCCAACTGGTAGCAGAGGTTATCCAGCCCGAGCCATTGTAGCGCCATCTCCGGCTTGACCGCGTTGTTGCGCACACGGCCTTTGCGATCCACGTAGGTCATCGGTGCAGGGCACGCGAGTGCTGCGAACACCATCGTGTCAAAGACGCGGTTGTTCATCGCCATCTCAAGCGGCTCCGTCGAGTCCTTGCCAAATAGCACAGATAGGTCGTAAGCATGTTGGTTGTGTGCAACAACGCCGTAAGCAGATCGGATGGCAGAGATGATCTCGTCATAATCAGTGGTGATGTTTACATCACCTGTCGGACCCCAAGCATACTGTCCAAGGCGGAAGTAGTCTCGTGGGGCCATGTTCCAACGGTGCTCAATACCATGTGCCTCGATGTCAAGGTAGAGCACTTCGTCTGGGTTGCAGTCCCACGGCACTTGACTGGCCGCGTCACCATACTCCAAGCGGCGCAGCGCAGACACCAAAAACCCAACGGCGTTGGGGTAGGTGAGAATCTGCTCCGGGCTGATGGTACGAATACCGCCACTGCTACCGAAGCATAGAACGTCAGGACCAGGAGCAGATTGGACAAAGGTCACGGGCGCGTCCCCGTACACCTGCTTTACCGCTTGGCGCAGGGTTTCCTTAGCCAAGTAGGAAAGAGGTGTAACAGAGTTGAACCTAATTGTGGTCATTGTGGACAGCGGCCCGTCTCCGTCTCGCTGGGGGCATCTGGCAGGGGGTGGGGGACCATCGGCCCGCTTGGCACCCGTACCGTCCGGCCCCCAACCTGCACGTCCGTCCAGCCCGTCTCGCTGGGGTGGTCCTCCGGGTACTCGCACGCGCCACGGTCGGCAAAGCAGTGCTTTGCCGACCGTGGATGTGATCGCTCGCAGGACAGGTGCCGCACCCGCAGCACAACACCTCGCCATTGCGACTCACGTCACCGTGGGTCTCGCACACCTCAGGCTCCGTCTCGGCGGGTGCAGCGGCCAGGGCGGCACGGATAGCGGCCTGGACCTGGCCGTAGGTGTAGATCGTTCCGTCAGCCCGGCCCGCGTCTAGGTCGCGGATCAGCCCCTCCACCGCCTCCCGGAGCGCGGACTCCCGAGCCACGATGGGCAGCGCGTTCCGTAGCGCGTTCTGCTCCAACTCCCGCCCTGCCTTCGTCGCCTCGTGCGCCTTCAACTCGCGGTCGTACTCGGTCCACCATGCGTCAGCCGATCCGCGTAATCGTTCATTCTCGGCTTTCTCTTCCGCTAGCGCCTCCTTGGTCTGCCCATAGCGTTGACGAAGCCTAATCAATTCGATTTCATCGCTCATCGTCATCTCCCTCCCCAGGGGCCTGTTTCTTCTTCGATACATTCCTCGATACCCGCATACGTCTCTTCTAGCGTAGACTCACGTTCCCAACTGTAAGGAAAATCATTTTCCCAACATGCCTGCGCAAGTTCACGAAGAGTGCATGGCGGGTCGATGTCATTTCGCCAGTCGATGCCATACTTCGTTTGGGCCAACCAGTTTAGCCAGTAATCATGTACCTCATTGTCCGAGGCAATAGGAGGAGCGATAGGCGTGATAGTGAACGTAGTATTCTTGTACTCAACTTTTGCGTAGGGAATTACACCATTAACCGTCATCATCTCACCTCAAACGATTTGCGCTTCCGGTTCTTATCGGCTTCTCTGACCGCCGCCAACATCTTATAGGCGTACTTAATCGCTCGTTTCTCCGTTGATACTATCCGACATGCAGGTACGCCGAAAATTCGCATAATGCCATCAGTATCGAGAGAAATCTCACCGTTGTCATATTCTTTGCACAATGTAAGCAACCACTCTCCTGACGCTTGAGGGCTCACGGTGACCACAAAGTTGTCACTCCACATCTATCTCACCTCAAACGGCTGGCGGCTACTGTTTGCCGCCGCCTTCCGAACGGTACTTAGCATGTGTTGAGCCACCTCTACTGCTTCGTCCGTTGTTTCGGCCCATCCCTGCGCGGGTACGCCGAAGGAATACCCCAACTCGATGTCGCCCTCCCATAACTGCAAATCCCAAGCGCCCGCTGTGGTCGGTGTTGCCTTGACCACGTAGTCATCACTCATCGTCGTCCTCCCTGTCGTTAGGTTGGAAACCCACCGTAGCACGGGTAGAAGCCGATTGCAACTCCACACGGTCTGGGTCATCCGGCTCTTCGACATAACCGCGCTGTACCTCGTGCTGCACCTCACCGCCCAGTGAGACAACGTAGTGTCGTTCAAATACACTCAGAATGATGCTCAGTTTCATAGTGCCTCCAACTTCTGCCCTGGCCGCGTACGAATACGTCCCTGAGCCTTAAGTGCTGCAAAAACCTCGTCAATCTCCCGAGGGCGCAGTCGCGCGAACTTACGACGGACAGATGCTTCGAGCGCGGAGCGCTCCTTGCCTCCTGAGATCGCACTCTCCACGTCGTCGAGACGGCGCTCGAATTCGGACGAGGATACGGCTGATGCCATACGAACCATGTCATTGAACCAGAACTCAGCCTGCTGAAGCGCCGCGAGGAAATGAGGCAACGTCACAACATGTGATTGCTCATACATTGCTAGTAGAGTAGCCGCTTTAGCAATGGACATCTTCATTCGCTGATACGCGGGTACAATAATGTCGCCATCGCCATACCGCTCAGCAATCTGCATCGCCTCCTCAGCCCACCGGTTGTAGCGGTTCAAGGCTGCCTTGTCCCACCAAATTTCAACCGGCTCTTCTGGGGGCCACTCCTGCACACGGGCAATCAGATCGGTAACAATATCGTCAAGCCCACCGTCGTAGCGATTGGTTGTGACATCCGGCTCATTCAACTGTAGGTCTTCACTGCCCTTACGACGAGGCTTGGGGTCGGCTACAGACCACAACATACGAGCCAGGAAGCCAGACTCAAAGTAGTCCTTCGTCAAGACGGCAGCAGTCCGCTTGCGAACGCCAACGCCAACGAAGTTGAAGATGGTACGGGCTCTGTTCTTGTTCCCGCTATCCTTTGTCGCACGCAGAACCACGGGCACCTGACCGTCATAGAGAGCCGTCAGTGTTTCGAGCGTGCCCACACGGTAGTTCTTGGTGAGCATCTCGGAAAAGAAGCCCTGAATTTCGTCTCTGTGCAGAACAGACACCATGCCGTCACGCTTACCCAGTTCAAGTACGAGACCTTCAGCGGTAGTCTCACTACCGATGTCTACGAGCATCCCTGATTGTGACTCGTAGTTGTGCAGAACTCGCATAAACAGGTTCTTGGCGGTGGTCTTACGTGGTCCTGTTGTGTCTCCCAAAATTAGAACCCAGAGGTTCAACTCGGTATTCTCCCAAGACAACGGCAACGTGCCCCGGCCGCCAAATACGCAGGACAACAGCATCCACGCAAGGCTCCGCTGATAGGTTTCTGCTGAGTCAGTACGAGAAGCAACCCAGTTCACGTACTGATCGATGAATGTAGGGTTGTCGATGCAATATCGACGCTCGTCAACGGACAAAAACTCAGCACGCTTAGTTTCGTGGGGAGCGACCATCTCTTCTACAGCGATGACAGAAGTTGTCAGATACTCGACATGAGCCTTCTGAACATCCCTCCACAGCACACCATCAGGATCTCCCCGCTTGGGGATCACATCACCCTGCTGCGTACGTTGCCCCGCGTTCTCGGGTGCGTACTTGTTACAGGCAGACTCCCGCGCAAGCGAAAAGACTTCCTGTGGCGTCATGCCAAGACGGAAGAGTTCAAGTTCCAACTTGAACAGTCGCTCAGACCACGACTGACCATCCTTGGGTCGCTGAAGGTATAGGTCAGACAGACCTGCCGCGTCGAGTTGTTGCTCCAACTTGATCCGGGTAGCCTTGCTCACAAGCATAGGCTGTTCTGCGTCTAGGATTACTTCTGGTGCGATGTTAATATCCGCGTACACCGCGTTGATCGTATCAAGCGTGTAAACTTCGCCAGAGTAGGTTGCCTCGACCGGCTCGGGTGTGCCACGCTTGGTGTTGGACGTGTTCGGCACACGGAGCAACTTGCTCTGAATCCAGCCAGACTTGTCGCATCCTTGGGCTAGATGGGCTTTAGCGACCCTGTGGGACGCCTCTGCGGCCTCTCTAGCGGGCACGGCCTCATCTAGTATCCACCAGCAGTGCCAGTGCCCGGAGGAGGTCTGTACGGCAATGCTGGGGGGTAGCCTGAAATTCCCTGGCACGCAGGTGTCGGCGTCCGCGTACACGGTGTGAGTGATGGCATCTGGATCATCCTTGATCCTGTGCTCGGTGCTGAACACGGACACGGAGCAATAGACATCTTCGTCAGCGCGCGTCTCACAATACTTCGTGACGAAACTTCGCTCCGAGGGCCACGAAAACCAACGCTCCGAGTCGAGTTCCCCCTCCTCAGAGCGCGTTACTATGTCGATGTATCCTTCGGAGCCTGCGTAAATTAGGTCCAGAAACTGTTGCAAGTTGAGTGGCTCCTCTCTATTTTAAATGCCTTTAAATTGTCGATTTTGTGAGTTTGAGGGAACCGAACCCTTCGGCAACCAACCGATTCGCCCACCCCTTATAAGCGGGGCCGCGATCAAACCCGGACGGATGGTTGGACCGTCCCTTTACCATCGGCATATCACGAGCACCGCGCTCGGACACCTTTATACGGATATCAAGCCGACCGTTCCTCGCCATTTTATTCAGTCTGGCGTCTACGATGAAGTACACGACTGGTGGATAGACGGGATTCGGACCCGCACATGCCCATTTTCATGGGACTCTGCCAATTGAGTTACTATCCATCGCCCGTTGGGTTTAGGTGCCACACTTCCCCAACTCGACTAGGTTTCCTTGGCGGTAACCCTATCACCCTCCGTTCTTCCCTGGCACGGTTCTCGGAGTCCTGTGGAGATGGTGGGTTCTGCCCCCACGTCCAAGATGGTGCCCTGTAGGGCCGTCGTCATCTCGTCGAAACTATCTCATCCCCGTACCGCTGATCGCCACCCTCACAGAGTGTTCCTCTCTGCTATACGGAATCGAACCGTCTGCGTTGTAGCCCAGGTGGGATTCGAACCCACGATCTCCTGCATATGAAACAGGCGGGGACTCCGAACTCCCCTACCGGGCAATGCGACCCTTGGTATCCCTTCCTTGGGCCATAAAGAGCAGTGGTGCCGAGAGTCACTCGATCATCCCACTAGGACATGCTGTGCGAGTCTCCTCACGGCTCCGTTTCTCGCCAGATTCTTGGCCCGTGACTAAATCGGGTTGCGTCCGTGGCTGCTCAAGAAGGATTCGGACCTTCAACTTTCCGCTTAACAGGCGGACACTCTGCCATTGAGTTACTGAGCAATAAAGCAGACTATCTCCCGGTCTGCCAGCGGATTAGGATTTGAGAAGGTTACCCTGTAGCCCAACGGACCCCGGCTACTGAACTGGTCTCATACCTGGCGTGCCGAAAGCGGGAGTCGAACCCGCAAGCCTTGCGGCGGTTGCTTTTGAGACAACTGAGTTTACCTAGTTTCTCCATTCCGGCGATACAATACGTTGTACCCTGACCCTTTACGACGAGTCACGTTCCGTTTGTCGTTCCAAAGCCACTTGGCTTGATTGCACACGGGGCACGGGCACTTCTTTTTCATCCACGCATACATACTACCGTGAGTAAAACCGCTATTCTCTTGTGATGTCTTCTGTTTGTGGTGATACTCGCATAACAACTGACACTTGTCCAACTCCGCTTTGACTATATCGTTCAGCGTTAAGTTGCTCTTGATTTCAAAGGACTTCTTGGCCGGGTCTACGTGGTCGAAGTGCAGGTTTTCGTTCATACCACAGATCACGCAGACCCCACCGAGATAGTCTGTTAACTTCTTCCGGCGAATATGGTAATACGCCCGGTGATAGTTACGTTGTTCCTCCGTGTAAGCCATAGGAACATTGTAACACACCATCTGCCGTTTCGCCAGGTTGGCTCAAACTTGGTCTTGTATCTGCCCTTCCCAAGTCCGTACTATCCGAAACCGGGTGCAATTAGTGAACAGGCCCGATCTCTTACCGTGTTGTGGAGTAGGCGTGTAGCGACGCCTCGTTCTTAAGTCGCAGTCAAGTGTCAGTTCCTGGGATGCTTTCAGGTACCGCATTCCTTTTACTGTCTGACCGTCGCCGCGCCTCTAGGGACATGCCCTTATACCGAACAGCGACCTCCACAGATTCAGTTGTCAAAGAGGGGGAGGCCGGAGGGAAGCCCGGTTGCTCGTTACCCCTACACCGTCACCAGTGCAAGCCCCATGTGAGCAAGTCTAGTCGCTCACGGTTTGGTTGTCAAGTCAGAGCGTGAGGGCGAGTATACCCGGATAGCCAGTCGCACCTGTACCCGCTTTGCACCCGCTGGTCCGGGCCTCACTACTGCGTTACAGCGTAAACTCGTCCTCGTCAGCCGTTACAACAACCTTCAGGCCCTTAGAAGCAGGGAAGTAACCCGCTACCTTGTTAGCCTTGATCCACTCACCGTCGTCGTCCTTCTTATTGGAGTCCTCGATGGTGAGGTTGAGACCAACCTCTTCGCCCATCAGTTCATCGTCGTCAGGCAGCGTGACAGTGGCGCTCTCGCCCTTCTTTGGGAACTCAACTCCGAGAGCACCGAAGAACTGGTAGAAGATGAACGCAGACGAACCGTTCAGCCACGCACCCTGAAGTGGGACGTTGAAGTCCTTGAGTTTCCGGTTGGTACCTTCACCCGTACCAGACTCGATGATCTTGTACTGGACCTCGATCTTGTCCTGACCCTTCGAGTTAGTGCCCTTGAACTTGCCGGGCTTCACGTCGATGATCTTGCCGATGTACTGACCTGCCTTAAGAGGAGTAAACCCCTTCGTGGCATTTACGGCCTCGTCACCACTTACCTTGACTTCTCTGCTCATATTGTCAGTCCTCCTTACGATTACGAATCATGTCATACAACTTAGCCATGCTCGGGTCAGCAATCTTCGCAGGAAGATTGAACCTGTTCTTAGCGAGGAACCTCTTCGTCGGCGCGCTGTGCAGCGTAGACGTTGAGAGTCCTGCCGAGTTTGTGTCGCGTGTTACATACCCTACCACGTCAGGGATGCCCCCGATCTTGGTCTTACCCTGTCCCTGCCACTGCACCGTACCATACGTCAGAGTGCCCTCTTCGTTCAAGGACTCCTGTCGATCATGGATCACGAGAATGGCTAGGAAGTCAGCAGACTTCAACTGGTGGAATAGGCCACGGATTTTCTTCTTCGGGTTGGGTGGCGCGGTCAACTCGTCGTGAATGAAATTCCACTGCGCGAAACCATCGCCAGAAACCTTACCCTCGGCAATGCCCCACTCCTGAAGAACGTCAGCCACATCAATGATGACCGTATTCCACTTGTGCTCCTTGGTCAAAAGTCCTTCGAGCACCTGGATAGACCCTTTGTACTCGTTGCCCGCAAACACATTCTGTGGACGGATAACGTCGATGCGGCTCTTGTCGAAGTTCTCGATAGTGCCCTGTGTCGATCCTTCGGTGTCGAGAATCAGTACAGGATACAAACCCTCGACCTCAGCAGCAGACGCAGCGAGCCAAGTCTTGCCACCTCCGGGGGGGCCGTATAGCAGAATCATCTCCGGCTCTACAAGCCGATCCGGCTTCACGATGTACTGATCTAGTGTAAATTGATCCGTCATACTTCCTCCACTTCTTCAATTGACACCACAGGTGTCGTGATGCGTCCCCTGCCTAGGGCAAGTGACATCTGCAAGCATCCCCCTATTACTGGTGGAGACATCCAAGTGAGCGTCTGCCACTCCCCGTCAGGCACAGTGGAGTAGTCAATGAGCGTCGCGTAAGGCGATCCATCCGCCCTCATCACCCGCCCGTTGGCATAGTCGTACAGGTACACCGCACCCGACTTTGTTGTGATCCGCTTCACTTGACCTCATCTCCTTCAAGAATGAACGTTAGTCCCTCGAAGTCGTCATCATACCTGATTGCGATACCCGTGTCTTCTCTGTCATAGAAGAAGAATGAAATCGTGTCAATCCGCATATCGCTATCCGGCTCGGGTACGATGTCCTTTACCGCAGCATAGACGCGCTGCACGAAATCAAGATTTGACGACGGATACATGTTAATCATCATTCTGCATCCTCAATTCTAACGATCTTACGAGTCCAGCCATACTCGCGCTGCGTCTTTCCGTACTCGCCTCCGAGAATTGCCTTAGCAAGTGTGCTGTCCGGCTTCAACTTCATAATAGCGGTGAACTCGTCGGGTGTCAAGTTGCGCTTGGCTGTAGCCTCATCGAACCTCTTGGTCCGAGTTACCCGAAGGATGTAGTCACCAGCGGGATAGTCTCTCTCAGACAGGTCGCCCAGGGAACCGAGCAGGTTCTCCCGCTCCTCTTCGAGCGCCTTGATCTCCTTGCCGAGTCGGTAAGCCTGGGCGACCGTCTGAGAGAAGTTCATCAGACAGTCACTCCAAAGCGATTCTGAAGCACTGTCTGCGCAAAGGCACTTGCCCGCTGATTACCGTTCACAACCGCATCGCGTAGGTCATCCTCTACCTGTGCAAGTTCCTGCACGACGCCCGTGTACTTGTTCCAGTCGTTAATTGTAGCCATGTTCAGTTCTCCTCTTCGTTGGTTACATCGATAACTGCATGTCTCGTGTCATCCTCATGATCGTCAGCCAACTTGCTACTAGTCGTCCCGTATTCACAGTCTCGGCACACGTACCAGATCATCGGTCCTCCCTGTCTCTCACGTTCTGACAGTACCAGCAGTTCGGGTGGCTTGTCAACCCCGTGGGGTCAAGTCCCGCCTGTAGCGCACTCCACAGCCGTTCTAAGCGACTCCACACGCGGTCGGCGTGCTCCCGGTCGTACGGTACCACATGCGCCCACACGTCCGCTGCGCCAACCGCATCCCTGCACACGAAGCCCAGGGACAGCCACTGTACCACATGCCCTGCCCTCTCGATACCACGCCCGTACAGGTGCAACTGCGCCAGATACCACTGGGTCTTGAAGCGGGCCTCCGCGACCTTAGACGTGTCATACTCCGTCGCTTCAGTCGTCAACGCTTCCTTGATCTGAACCAACTTGACCTTGGTCGTGCTCTTGTGGTCGTGTGCCAACTGTTCAGATGGGATGTAGAGATCGGTTGTTGACTTGACTTCCCCATACCCCTCAAGGTATCCGATGCTCACACGTTGCTCGGGCATCCACTCAGGGTGCATCTTCCTGACTCGCTTCTCAAGCAGGTTGTGGATAGCCGTGCCGATGATCGCACCCATAAACGCATTGGACTGCGAAAGTGGAATGCCCAGCAGATCGTCGGCTAAGCATCTCGTGCAAGGATTGCTTGCATTGCTCGCGCCAATACTTACTTGCTTGTCTCTGTCCGTAGGTTCGCGCAACAGATCAAGCATCATCTGGCGAGCATCAAACACCAATCTTCAACTCGCTATAAATTACACCGTGGTTGATTAGCCAGTATTCCGCAGAAACCCGATCAATCTCAATTAATTCAGGCGCTAGGACGACGACATTGAAGTCACTTTCCCATGCGTATCGTGCGTTCTCTCTGATCTCCACCCGCTGTAGGTCTGCAGGTGTAAACATCGCTTCTCGCTTAGGCATTTTGCTCCTCTCGATATGGATTGCTTGGTTTAGCAGCGATGCCACGGGTCTCAAGGGCTTGTACCCAATCTGAACCATCCTCGAAACCTTCGTCCCAGATATCTGCTGCCAATACTCGGGATATCCACCCCGTGTGTACGGTAATTTCGCTCACCAGTTGCCCTTCCTATATGGGTTACGCGGAATGACAATCATTTCAGTCCAAGCGACTTCAAAGTTGTCTCTTGTTGTTGCCCGAGCACCCTCTGTCCATGCTTTCTCGGCCACCTGCCGGTCATGCTCGGTCAGCCAGCGGTCGAACTCGGGGAACGCATCGAGTTCACCTCCATACCGCGCATAGTCATCACGCACGTCCCTGGTGGTCGGTGTGTATTCAGCCATCATGCCTCCTTCTTCAAAGTCTCACGTTGTGAAATATGCTGACCCAGCAAATCTTGGAAGTGCCGGTCATCATCGGTTTTCCTGGCATGGACGTAGTACCGGATCACATCTTCCGTCTGTCCCTGCCGATCCACGCGCCCTCGGGCCTGATGGTTCAGCATCTCGTTCAGCGACTGACTCAACCAGACCTCAGTATGGCATACCCGCTGAAGTCCGTCAAGTCCTTCAGCCACGGCCGGAACCGTAGCAACGATGTACTTGACTGACTTACCAAACTCCTCGAAGATGTGCTGCCGTTCCTTCTGACTGACAGCCCCACTCCACTCTGATGCCTGTGAGCCGAGTCGAGTAGCAACCACCCGAGCAAACTTCTGCGAATCCATCAGAATCAAGATCGGCTCATCCGGGTGGTACTTGGAGATGATCGTGTGCAGAGCATCAATCTTGGCGCTCTCGCAGTTGTCATCGAAGTCCACGTCATAAATGGTCTGACCATCATCATCAAGTCTCCCGTTATCAATCAGCGTCGGTTCTCCCAACGTGATCTGGCGCATTCTCATACGCTGCACGATGGGGATGTCAGCGACCAGCGGGTGCTCATCAAGCCACACCAGCATGTCACGTTCCATCTTGTCATATAGTGCGCGTTGCCTGGGGGTCAGATCAATCTTGACCACTCGCGTCTCCACAGGCGCACGGTTATCTTCGATCCGCACGTAGCACGGCAGGCTGTTGACGAATGCACCCGGCACTCGTTCGTCTGTGATCTTCAGGCCAGCGTAAACATCGAACTCCTGCTTGGCCCACTCCGCAGCCCAATTCCATTGGGACCTATCAACGTACCGTTCACCTGTTTTTGGATTGATCGCTTCCGGCCACAGCCATCTGCACACGGACCAAATACCCTTGAACCTGTTGCCTTGTGGCGTAGCGGACATTGCTACCTTGTACCCGGCTTTAAGAGTCTTCAGAACGATGTAGCCCTCGGACCACCGGTTCGATACAGACTGCACCTCATCGTAGATTGCAAGATCAGGTTGCACTTTAGACCAAGACCATTTCCGCTCCCGTCCCTTGGTCCACGTTCCGTCCTTCTTCTCCTTCGGCTTCAGACTCGTGGCTGACAAAGCGAAATACTCGCGGCCTACGTAGTACACGCCCGGTACGTTGGTGCGCAGCATCTCGAAGTGCTCAGGATGAGACGAGTCGATCACATAAAATGGTAGTGTTACCCCTTGCTTCTCAAACGTTGCTTTCCATGCGTTCACCACAGGCCGCTTGATTGGGGCGATAACGAGGATCGTCTGTGCAGAGAGACGCTTAGCCAGTTCTACGGCCATAACGGTCTTCCCAACTCCGGTCAGTGCAGCATTCAGCGCAGCCCTCGTAGGCTCTGCCGCCATACGTTCAACTGCTTCGTGCTGCTCACCACTGAGCGTGATCCTCATTCATCCTCCCTCGCAATAGTCGTGCAATGCTATACCTCTTCATCCGTGCAAGTACCGACTCAAGAGACCGCATAGTGTAACCCACCCGGTGTGCATCGGCAAGAGAGTACACAGCACCCGCCTCAATGTCCTCCAGCAAAGCCTTCTGTCGTGATGTCAAGGGGTAACTTAGATCGTCTTCCTTGAAGGGCATTCGTGGACGGATAGAGAGCGAACCGTCTCGTAGCGCGCGGCAGTAGTCAGCCTTACACAGTCCACGGGCGTAGTGTTGCTCGTGCCCACAAGTTGTTAGAGTGGCTGCCCTGCCCATATACCCGTCACCTCCCCTTTCCTTTTCTCTTCACAAATGTCGAATACGGGACAGGTATCGCACAAATCCTGTGCATCTCTTAGAAAAGGATAGTGTGGGTTTCCGTCGCTGTCGTCTTGTGCGTCGAACAAATGCCATTTATTTCGGCACTTAGCGCGCAGCGTCCAATGCTCAGTGGTCGAAGTCAAGGGGAGAATAGTCATTAATACCCAGTTCCTTTGCCAGTTGTGCCGCAGTCGGCAGCGTAATGAATTCGTCAGCGGCCATCAGTAGGTTGTTGAACATAACCTCAATGCCATCCTTCAAGTGTGTCTGAGTATTAGTCATCCTTATCCTCCTTTACTAAGGCTTCCAACTCGTCAAAGTTGGCGTGCCATGTTGTGTGGTCGTATCCTCTCACGATATACCCTGTCCTATCTTCTGTCAAGACATCCACCAAAGCGTGCTGTCTACGCGGATCAAAAGAATGTGGTGTGTAGTATGCCGTCAGAATCATTTGTTCTTCCTTATTGCTCCACCACACGATGAGTTGCAAGGTGCGCAAGCGGGACGAATGTTTCCGATTACATACTTTCCACCCTTGCATCCTGGAACCGGGTGACGATCTACCGTTAGCGTTTCAAACGTCAGCACCGTTCCACACCCAAACGCGCAGAGAACCGTTTCCCCATCTCCAAATTCATCCATTATCCATTGCTTGCGTCTTCGTCGTGCAATTGAACTCCCGCGAACATCCCGATTGGTTGTACCACGTCTCTGTACGCCGTTGCGCTTACTCATCGGCCGCGACCACAGCCAGGACGATTCGTGTGATGTACTGCGCTTCCGTCTCACCTGTCCCAGCCGTGCCCCAATTCTGACACGATAGTTCCTCGCTAATGGCCTCTTCGATGCGCTGCGAAAGCGTACCGGCGCTCATAGGATTCCGCCGACCTGTGCCCACAGGATGCTGAGTGCGGCACCAATCAGAGCAGTCAGGACACCGAACGTGGCACCCGCGCGGCCAGCGCGGTTACGTGTGACGGTCCACGGCTCGTCCTCAACCACGGCGGTCTCATTTACAGTGTCCATTATTCCTCCGTCCATATTACGTTTCGGATTCCTAGGTCTTCGAGCACGGCTGCACACCTGGGACAAGGCTTGCTCAGTCGGATGTTCCCAGCGCGGCTTATACGAGCATTGTAGACGGTAAGTTTTGAACTGTCAACCCCACGAATCTGTCGCAGTGCGTTGATCTCCGAGTGGTAGGCGGCTTCAGTTTTGGGGTCGGAACAAATCGTAGGGTGGTTCCTCTGACTATTCACTGCAATAGCCAGCACACGAGGGCCGTGTGCAATGACGGTTGCGTGACGGGTACGGCAGGTGGACAACTCGGCAGCACGGATGGCACGCTCTAGGTGGCGCATATCCGTGCGGTTATAGTACAGGGCTCATCTCACTCTCCTTCGTCCACTCAGCGATTAGTTCAATAGCCTTGTCATATCGGTAGCCCCATTGTGCCGAGATAGCAGGCCAGCACAGACCACAATCCGGGCAGTTCCAAATGAGCACACCATCGTAGACTCCGGGAATCTCGATTCCCATCAAACGACTGTAGTGCGTGCTATTTCCGTAGTGTCCTGCGTCGATGTATTCCTGCGGGATAGGCTCTGCTCGTAGATCACAACCATTAGGGCAAAAGTTCTTGTTCATCGTCCCACCACCAATCCGGTATCTCGATTCGGGCGTCTTCAAAGGTCTCCCACGACGCATCGGCATAACTCGTACCTACCTGCACAACGGGCTCAAGGTCCACATACTCAGAATAGAACGTTGCCACGCTCCGCGCCCAACGTAAGTCCTTACGCAGTTCGCCTAGATCGCTCGTCTGAAAGTCAACCGATCCGTCAGGAAACAGAAGTCCATACATTAGATGTCCTGCGCAGACTCGTCACGGCACTCCGCGCACATCCAAACATCGGTCTCGTCGTCCCAAAGTTCCTGCGCATACGGGTCGGGACCATACTCAAGGGGCAAGTCGTGATCACTACACACCCAAACTGTCGCTGTCATCGTAGTTCCTCCCTCTGCTAAAAGTCGCCATCTTGCACTTGTAGGCACTTCAGCCCAATCGACCGCCACATCTTCACGACCTGATCGCGGTCGTCTAGGACCCCAACCACATTGTAGTTGTGACGGACGTGCTTGTCAAACAGTTCGGCCTTCACGATGTAGTCCTTACGGTTGTCCCCCTCGGGACGCATGAACAGGTGGACATATCGGATGTAGTTGTCCCTCAGCCACTTCTTCGTAACCTCACGATGTTGATCTCCTCGACCGGAGAGCAGAATGACCACGTAATCTGCACGGTTGAGATAGTACACGAGATCAGCAACCGTCTCGTCAACCGTATCGGTCAGATATTCGCCGCTATTCTCGGTGAAGGGCGAGCGCTCATGGAGATGGGCGAGCGTTCCATCAATGTCCACGATCCATGCCACCGGCTTACTCGCGTCTGGCACGTAGAACTCAGGTGTTGCGCTGTCTACGTGCTGACTCGGTGTGACCTCGGGCCAACGTCCGATGGGAAAGCGACGTGCGAAATCCTTGATTACACCGTCCCCAACGGCACGATCTCCGTTAATGATCCGCCACCGGTCGCGCTCAGCACAAACGTCTGTGGGCGTCTCGATGTCCACAACCTCGAAGTCCACTCCGAGCGACTGTGCCATGTCGGCCCACGCACGAGCGGACTTCAACCGCAGGTTGGTGTCGTCCACGATCACGCTCTGTCCGGCTGTTAGAAGGTTTCTGACGGCCCCGTGCTGTGCCTTGGTCACCATCCACTCCTGGCCGTTGTTCAGGCCCCAGTACATGCCATACAGGTTCCAGCGTAGATCGTCACGGTTGACCCGTACCCGGTGCTCGGGGTCTTCGGCTACCCAGTTACGGGCATATGTCGTCTTACCCGATGCCGGGTATCCCCGCGTGATAACGAGATCAGTCACTGGACTTCACCCACGGGAAGAACGGTCGCTCCCACACCTCAAAAGCGGCAGTCTCGAATCCGTCTGCTTCCACCCCGTCTACCCAATGCTGCGCTTCAACTCGAAGCATATAAGGTCCACGGTGTATTTTGGTCTTACTGTACTGAGGAAACATCACGCAGAACTCCTTGTCCTCAATCATCCCATTCTCCTGCCGTCACCTGTCGGTCTAGTTCTGCTAGACCTACAGTGGTTGTCAGAGATATGAAGTTGCGATACGCAGGCGTCGCAATAGTTAGTACACGACCAACAAGCCAGTAGGCTAGGCTATCACGCCACGTCTTCCTGTACGGATTCAATGTCATCATCTTCCCCTTCCTCAATCACCAACCATGTAGCGTCGTCCCATTGCTGAAGAGACCAGTTCGTATCAATGTCGTCGATCTTGATATTTACCTTGTCCACATAAAATCCAAGATCACTATAATTGCCGGGAATGTCCTCATTCATAGCGGCAGATATACCATCAAAAGCACGAGCCGCATGGGTCAATGCTTCTAGATGATCCAGCCAAATCTCACTCCTGTGCAGACTCAATGTCAACAACCTCCTTATCGAGAAGTGCGGTTTCGTGACCTAGGAAGATCGGAGACTTCGCCTTCAGCACCGTGGGCACCAGGCCATCCCATCGGATCACTACACCTTCATCTACGGTCTTCGTATCAGAGAGTGCCACAGACTGAGGGTACTCGGGATAGAACCTCCTGTCAATCCACTCTTCGGGAATGAACTCACTGTGCTGACCGGACCACAGTTCTACCACATGGTTCAACCCGCGCTCTGTGCAAAACTGCTTGACACCCTCCCACGACAGATCATACAGGCCACCATCAGCCGTGACAACGGCTACCCGGTAGACGTACAGGTGACAGTCTCCATTTGGTACGTTGTAGGTGTAGTTGCCTTGAATCGGACTGTTCTCGCCCACCCAGCCAATCAACTCGCCGTAGAGCACCACGTTCTTCGGGATCAGATGGGCATACTTCTCGCCTTCTCGGGTCCAAAGATCATAAGTCATTCTCGGTGAGAGTTCTCTCCACCAGAGACGTTTTAGAAACGCCTTTACGCCCAACGTCACCATTTGATCTCCTCCTATTTAGGTCTTCACGATATCGACGTTCGGACAACTTACACAAGGCACAACGACAACCCTTGACATATCCACCCCGGGTGCCATGTACTAGTGTGCCCTTCGGCACTCTCCAACGTGGATTTTTTTCAAAATCATCCAAGAGGTCTTGAATACGTGCTGCACGTCGCGTTCCCATGAGGGGAAGCAATAGACGGCATATCTCTTCGACCTCTTCACGCGCTCCCATTCTCCACACCCACACCTGTTTTCTGTTTGGGAGCAGCCTAGACTTTATGATGGTGCCATATCCAATCAAACCGTACAGTTTACGAATCACATCTTCATCTGTCATAGCACAGTTTATGTATGATGCTCCACTACGCTTGAGAGAGAAACATCCTTCGCCTTCTAAGAGGCCCGCGACCCACGCAACTTCCACATTATCCATACAGGAAGTATAACATACTTAGCGTCCTTCACGTCGGGAGCGTAGTAGTGGTTCTGATTGGGGTTGTGGACGTCCTTGATGACCTTGCGGCTACCGAAGACCACATCGAAATCAGTCTCCTGCACACGAACACCAAGTCGCTTCAGCGCACGCTCCCACCACTTCAGTTGACGGCGGACAATCGTGTTACCAATTCGGATAGACGTTCCATGTACCTTCTGGGTCACGGTCACGAATGCGTCCTGTGGAATCAGGTGACTGTTGCGCCAGTAGTTTTCGGTTTCAATGTGCTCGGGCAGCATCTTGTCATCGACCCGCTTGAATGCCTTAGCAATCTGTCGTGCCTGTGCATTGATCTGACTCGACCGCTTGACGTAATACTTCCGGCTGATCTCAACGCCGTCGATAGTATCAAAGAGTGCGCCTTCTTGATCGTCCGTGACACCGAGAAGAGCCGCGTCCATGAGGAGTGCGCTGGACATGTGGCCCCGGAACTTCACGGCTCGCACACGACGGTTGTCCTCGATGTATCCGGCCTGAGTCGGGTCCGAATTTTTTTCAGAATGTCTGAAAAGATTGTGTTCCGACAGGAACGCATCAGACAACTGGCTCTCGGCCACGAATGCAACGACCAGGGACCCTACCGTCGTGTCCTTGGACACCAGTGCCATGAAGCCATCAACCGAGACGCCCCGAAGGTTGTCCAAACCTGGCAGTTCGACTAGACCGTTTACACGCAGCACACGGGCTCCGTAGTTTGCCTCGTTCTTCAGTTCGAGGTTTACCATATGCTAATCCTCCTTGAAGTTAGCCATGTTAGACAGTACGAACAGCACTCGCTTTGCAGCCGGAGTAAGGTCTGCTGCAATATAAGCAGCCTGCATCTCTCGATCATTCTTGTTGTGCATAGAATTCTCGTACATATCAGCAAACCCATTGAACAGGTCCGCCTGCGTCTTACTATTGCTACCTCCAAAGTCCTGACCAATGGCGTTAGCAAAGCGCTCAAGACTGGTAAATACGTTCATTAGTCCTCCTCAGTCGGCGTCATTGTAGGCGAAATAGGCGTCGTCGTAATCATCATCTCGATCATCAAACTCTTCTGGTCCACCCCACTGCTCAACGTTCTCGAAACCACACGTGGGACAGGTCCAGAATAGTTCGTAGTCGTAGATTTCAGCATCGACCTGCCCTGAGAACGTGCAATCGTAATCCATCTCTACCGATGTACCAGTAAGAGAATTGGAATCGTAAGGATAATGGCGAAGCACCTCGTCCACAAGATACGCGGGATACACTCGTGCTTCTATACCCTTGCACTCGCGGACCACAGTAAGTTCCTTTGGACCAGCGATCTGCCACTCGTTTCCCGTAACGCCGTCTGGATAATTCGATAGGCCGCTCATCGTTCGAGCGCTTCGTAGATAGCCTCGAACGCCTCATCGGTCACGGTCTGCTTGAGACGGATCACGTCATCAACGACGAGCCATATCTGCTTATCGCTCACTCGTCATCACTCCCCTCCGATACCCAAGCAAGTGTCGTCTGTAGCAGGTGATCGTAGTCTCCTGACATGGCTTCTGCCCAGTATGTGTCCTGCTCTTCTTTGGACACACCGGCCTTATGCAACGCACGCAGCACTCGACCTATGACGGAGAATGCGTTACCGTCTCGCCCCGCGAGCGGGACATAAATATCAGGATACTTTGGCTCAGTCACTTTTCCTCAACCTCCATTTCGTCACCTTCAGGACAAGACGACGCATCTCGTAGATACGCTGCCCCTTTTATTAGCACATCAGGATTATCTAAAGCGAGAGCAAACATAGTATTGCACCGACTACATAGTAGTCCACGAACACATTTACCGCAACTCCTAGTCTTATCCGGACAACAACTGTGATCGTGATCTATTGAAAATCGGCCATTACGTGCCCCTCGCCCAACAGGTATGGTTACACCACAGATAGCGCAACCATCACCTTGCGCCGTCAGCATTCTATTGTAGATTAACAATGTGATTCCGTAACGCCGGAGTGATTTCTCCCAAATCTTGTCTGGATTTTTCTTAGCGTACTCATTTGCCCATAGGTTTCGTGCAGCACGTCGTTCTGGATTTTTCATGCGCTCTATTGCTTGTGCAATTTGACACGCCTTACACTGAACCGCCTTGCCCGACTTTTGTCTCGAAGGATAAAAGGCGTCAAGCGATTTTTCTTCCCCACAAGTGCGACATGTTTTCACGCGGGCAAAACCTCGATCATTCGATTACCGTGTGGGCACGCGAAATCTCCGTCGTCTGTGTCCAGATACTTGCGCGTCGTTCGTGCGATGCACCCACACTCGTCCGCCTCAATCTTAATCATCCTCGTAGTCTGAGGCTTGCGCTGAAGCGTTGGGCTCAGAGCACTGTGTGGGTACTCTCCAAGCCTCGTGACGACCTCTTCTAGCAACGGATGCAGTAGTTCAGCATCTATGCCAGTAGCCGTCCACGGACCTACCATACCCGCAGCCTTAGCCGTCTTCACGAACACCCCACGATGGCCGTGCTCACACTTGTCCCATGCGTGGATCAACTCGTGCATCAGCACACCGAGAATTTGAATCGGGTCCATCAGAACAGGGCTGATAAAGATTTGGCTCACGCCATCTGCCGCAACCTCTGGCTTCCAGCACTCACCTACCCTACGCTTCTTCATGCTTGTGCCACGAGTGCTAGGCCAACCGGTAGACACCCGAACCTCGGGCACCTCGATTTCCGTCTTATCCAGCAGGATAGCGCTGACCTCGACAACTGCGTCTGTAAGCCATGTCTCCCTATTCATCACTTCACCTGCACAGTGATAGCCAGGTTGGGATATGTGACCGAATCGCCCTCAAGCGTCCAAGGAAGATCGTCCAGCAGTTCTACGAACTCAACCTCTTCGATGTCCGTGGGGTACTGTCCGATCACATATTCGACAGCCCACTCCACATCAGCGATGCCATTGCAGGGGTAGACATCATCAGTGATCTCGTCCTTGACCAAGTAGTTAGTCATATCACGCCTCCTTGGCGACGCGGGCAGCCGTGACCATTGCCGCTACCTTGCGGCTCGCTTTGCCTACGCGCTGCGCCTCGTGACGCGAGACGTTCTGCTCGTGCATAATCCGGGTGGTATCCGCCTCGCGCGCTTCCGCCTCTGCCCGCTTGGTCTTGCGGAGAGCGCGTCTCGCGCCTCTACCTTGTGAACCGCTGAAACTGCTCATTGGGTTTCCTCCTCGGTGATTTCGTATGGGTTGTGTGGGAACTGAGTCCCAGGGTACACGCCGTGGTTGCCCCTGTCAACGATTGAACCTGCTCGTGTTCTCCAAGGTGCTCTGTGACACGTCTTGCATGTGCGGCTCGTATGCCCACGTCGTTTACGAGTCCCCGTATTATCTGGCGTGAACTCGTGTCCGTTTGGGCAGTGGGTTCGGAAGACTGTAACACGTCGAACATTCTCCCAATGCGTCACTGCTTCAAGATGGGACGGCTCGAAGCAATCGTGGTAGACACATCCACGTTCTCTGACGTGATCCACGTCATATCCTTCTGGTATTGGGCCAATCCAAAGTTCATATGCAACCCGATGTACCCTCTGTGGTCCGGAGTGTCCCGAAACCTTCGCATAGCCATAACCACGGGAATTATGAGCGCCCGTCCAGCGAAGACATCCCGTGTATTCATCACGCTTTGACCGCGAAAGCAACTTATCCGCAATCGTCATCTTCATCGTCATTATCCTATTCTGTTCTGTCCAGCCCAGGGACGCAGTTGCTCCCTGATGCCATGCCCATGCACACTGTCGCCGGACATCGGAGTCTAGGTCGTCAGCGTGGCTCACAGGACGCTCTCAGCATATGCCCACACGTCACTCGTGTCATCGTGTGCCACGGTGACACGCTCTTCCCTGTCCTCATCCTCAGCCTCGTCAACCTGCACTGACAGGGTAGCCCAAGGACCACGATCCACGGGCTCGGGCCGGATCAAGTTGACAATGCTCATCACAGCCAGAGACAAAGGATCGCCTCGAAGTGGGTTACTGTTGATTACTTGATCGCTCATGCCACACTTCTCCAATCCGCATCTAGAAAAAACTGAACGGGACGGTTGAATGTTGAACGGGTGTTCGCAGCCAAGAACACATCGACAGTCGGACCCGTCGTAGAACCAACGTGGATTGAGATTGCCGGATCATCGAAGATGTGAAAATCATTGGAACCTATCAAGGCCGCCTTCTGCGACCATACGGAATGAAGGTAGGATAACTCGTCATCGGTAAATGTAGCACCAACCTTCTCTGCGAACTTTTCGGGACTGAGGTTGCCAAATTTTAGGTACATTACTTGGCACCACTCAAACTACCCGGACGCCTCGTTCCTGGCTTCACTGACTTATTCTCGTTGTCATAGTCCTCGCGTCGTGACTCAAGGGAGCGCTTGATCTTCTTGCTTGCCTTCATGTCAGTTCCCCTTTCTGTGCTTGCCTAGGGTAGTGGCGTAGAAACCATCTAATGAGGGTTCCCGGTCGTCCATTCGATGTGCTGGCATACGAACGACGGCACTTACGTTGAATGCCAGGATGCCTGTGTGTCCCGAAACGTGAATGTCCCAGTACATGTCATTCCTGTCGCGTATCAGTTCTGCCTGATGTGGTCCCTCCCCATACCAGCCGATGTCGGTTTCGTGTACGAACTTCACGAGTGCCATGTGTCTCTCCCATCGTTTCGTTGTGCCACGTAGATCAGGCGAGCGTACAGGAGTCCGCCGAGCAACACAAGCCCAAACCCTGTGAGTGCCACAGCAGGTGCGTAAGGTAGGGCACCAGCAACGATAAGGCCAGACGCCATGAGCGTCCACGCTACTATGCCTACGATCAGTCTGCCAATCATCACCGGCCTGCCTCCCACTCCTTGAGCGTTGTCTTGTCTGCCCGTGCTACGTGGGCACGACGGATGGCTTCTGCCTTGTCGTGCAATCTGGTCCAAGCAACACCACCAAACAGGCACCAGTCAGACTCGTCAACTAGTTCCGGGTAGAGCGTGGTCAGAGTAGATGTACGCTTGGATCGCTCTGTCTTGATGTCTTGCAGTTCACCCTTTAGTCGAGTGATTTCATCTTCTAGCATGTTTGTGTATCTGCTCATTTCATCATCCCTCCAGTAGCCAGATAGGTCAGTTCACCATGCTTGAACCAGTCGTGCACGCTCTCGCTGAACGTCACATGGATCGGCCACTTATACCCGGTCACAATCTCATCGATGTAACCGATGTCCCCTACGTAAATGGCTTGCTCTCCAGCGTAGGAATTCACTGTAGCCTGCACAGGCGGATTGATCTTCACTCTGTATCAGCCCCAACGTGAAAGTGCTCATCGAGACCAAACCGAAGAGACCGGAACTCGCAGTTCTCTTCCCTCTCCCAATACGCCTGATCCCCGTAGGTTGCGCCTTCCTGCACACGCCACAGCGTAGTGGGGCCATACATACCATCGACGCCCAGGTACACGGTGTCGTCTTGATCCAGGTAGAAGTACCCTGGCTTTGTGACAAGGGCTGTCTCGGTTGTCAGGTGCTTAGCCAGGCCCATCGCCTCTTGTGCCGTCACGGGACGCTTGAGCAGTTCGTGGGTAATCATCGAAACTACCACCTGTTCTTATCAACTGCGACAAAGGGATTTTTCTCTGGCCTCACGGCTCCGATATCTTCCCCGTCGAGTGCGTAGTAGATTTCAGAATAATTGCCTGTCAGTTCACCTAAGACCCACTTCAGGTATTCGGCCTCATCCCTGGTGAGCGTCAGTACGTATGTCGGATCAATCTGGATTGTCTCAACGGTTGCCATTAGTTCTCCTCCATAATGATCTCGGTGATGTCGTCAACCAAGTAGGCATAATCCCAGGCAATCCCGGTACTGCTCTTGAGCGTAACGTTCTCTGCCCACAGTATCATCCGTGCTGTGATTGCGTCGATCTTCTCGGTATCGGTCATATTTCCTCCCTTTTCGGTATCTTATGGGCGTCTCTTGCGTCTTTTTAGTTCATCGTGTAGTTCTTGACTTCCCACACGCCATCGATCTCTCTGGCAATGACATACCATGTCACACAGTGTGTGTCGATGCGGTATTCTGAGTATCCATCAATCGGGTCGTAAGATGGGCAGGAGTTGTCCAGAATCTTTGCGAACAGGTAATCGAGTGGTGTCATTGCATTCGTCCCGTCTCTTGGAGGATGTTGATAATCGCGGAATGCAGGGACTCGTATCCAACCTCACGATAGACAGTAGCAATCCGGTCGAGTGCCTCATCTCGTGGGTCGGAGATTAGTTCCAGTTCAGCGGTGTCATAAATCATGTCCCGGTAGCCATTCCATGTGTGCCCCGGAATGTTCACGATCCATTGGGTAGCACCATACATATCACCAAGTATGCCTTCGCTACCAGTGGGCGCGTCACCCCAGATAGCGAGCGTACGTACTCGGTCTCCCGCCTTAAACGTGGTCATCATTCCTCCACTGGTCCATACTTGGCGAATCTCTCGTCTTCGGCGTCTGCGTATGCCCGTAGAATGTCCCCATAACCCTCGTACACGCGCAACAGGTCGAGTGCATCGGCTACCCGATAGCAGTTGAGGGGTGACGGCCCGGCGCTACTAACTGTTAGCGTCACTGTGTTGTTGGTTGGGACAATCAGTTCCAACTCGTCCGTGTGATAGTACCAACCTGCCTCGCTGGGGGGTTTGCGCGGCTCATCGTCCATCAGCACATCCCAGCCCCTGTCGAAGTAGTTACCTGCAACTGTCCCGACACGTCCTCTCAGTGCGCTGCAACCATTCACAAGGGTCCGAACGCGGTCTCCTGCCTTGAACTTAGTCATCAAATGCCCCTTTCTCTCTTGGCACGATACACCCAAACAAGCATGGCTCTTGCCTCCATTTGCACATACTCAATCACGTCATCAGCATCAATCGAGTTGTGGGGGAGGTACTGACTGAAGATGTCCATACCACCCAGAGACACGTCGATGATCTTGTCACCCTTGTCATCCCACACTCGGGTATCGAACGCCTGAGTCACCTGAATACCCCCTTGGTCCTGGTGTGGAAGTCGTCTGCTCCGTCATAGTACACGCTGGTCATGTTCGGGTCAACCCTGAACAGTGAGGCCAGGAACCAGCCCCACTGATCGTATGTCGCAGCGTACTCATCCTGCCGAGAACGATCTTGACTAGTGCCAGGGTTGCGGCGTCTCTTGTTCGTGGTGCCATCACCTTCGAGACCTACCTCGAACGCATGGTCACGCTTGCGACTGCCGTGTGTATCAAAATGTCCGTAGACGTATCCCTCTCCGTGCTGGATGGCAGCCGCTCGGGCGACGTGTAGGTCATCCCACGTAATCACGTCACTATGAATCCTCATTCTGTGCCTCCCCTCTTGATCTCAGACTTGACCCACGCCGCTACCGCGACAGGGAACAGAGCACGTCCGAGTCCTGGAATCTTGGCCCACTCGGTGATCCCATAGTTCTCAGCAGCGAACGCCTTGGCCTTGTTCAACATGCCCTCTTCTGAGGTTCTTTCGTAGATGTCGAACGTCTTCTGCCCCTGATCCTGCCAGTGTGACTCAGGATTAGTCTTGCCGGTCACACTGATTACCTGCCATGCGGCAGATCGGTACCATCTTCCCGTATCCTGTGTGCGACGTGACAAGTAGATGCCATTGCCGACACCAGCATGTAGAGCCTGCTTTACAGCATTGTGAGGATTGTAAATGCCAATTGCTCGAAGTGCGTCTAGTGCTTTGCTCATTTCTCATCCTCCATCTGTGTCTTGATCTGCTGGACCAGCGGGCTGTCATCTTGCCATGCAATGACTTCCTTGTGCAATGGGCTACCAAGGTGTTCTGTGGCAATGATATGAATGGAGCCGTTGGGTCGGACACAGAACGTCAACCACCCAGAATACTTATCGCTGTCCGTCTTCTCTAGTGCCGTCAGCGCATCCGGTCGAGTGAAATCGTCCCATGCCTGCACCGTGACTGTCCAAGCAGCCCAGTCATCCGGGTATCCACCCTTTGCATGTGCATCAGGATTCGGCACAATACGCAGCATCGACTCGATCTCACTCGTGACATTCACAAGCGTAGCCTTCTTGTTCAGGATGTCGTAGATCGTGCCTCGGTCCTTCGTCCCGTACTCTTCCGCGATCTTGGTCACGGGTACTCCTGCGTCTCGTGCGGCCCAAATGGCTTGCTCGATTGCCGTCCGAGCACTTGCTGATCTTGCTGCCCACTCGATCTCTTTCTCTCGCTCAAACTCAAATCGCAGCGTCTTCTCAAAGAGACGGGCCTTCGTGATGGGTGAAACGATCATGGTTTCGTGTATCTCCTTGGTGTCGTATCCGATGGTAGTCTACAGCACCCCTAATATAACACATGGGGGTTAGTGGCAGGGCGAGGACCCCGAAACAGGCGATGTGGGTGGTCTAGATGTCCGGTATGTACCCTCGAACGAACCTGGAAGGGCTAAAATCCTACTGTCTACTTACCTCTTATATATATATGTGTATATACAGAGGATACAGAAATACAGTGTGAGGAGAGATGGGGGAAGTTTTTCACTCTAAGTATCTTGACGTCAAGATACTTTCACCAGATGATGTACCCGTTCTTCTGATACCAACCAAGCATGTAGTTGTTGGCTCGGTAGGTGGTCAGAATCTTGCCCGAGCGAGGTGAGATGACATGGTGCCAGCCTGCTGGTGCGTCGGTCATAGTGTGGTCCCTCCTGCTGGATGTGCCCTGAGCGGGCCAGAGACGGCCCTAGGAGCGATTTGGGGGTCTGATTGGGTATGGTGAGGCGGGGTAGGCTTTTCGATCATGGGCAGAGGCCGTTTCCTGCCTGAGACAGCGAGATGCGGAACTTGTGACGTGTAAACAGGCGTCATTCGTCCGATTCCTTGACGTACTGTTCCATTGCATAGACGATGGCATGCATCGCCTGTTCACCAGACAAATCCTCTATATTCCACAGTCTCACAATGTCATTTACCCGAGAAGCGAATGTAAATATGGGATTCATGGCAGGAACACCAACCTTTCTCGATGTGTGTAAACGGTCTCGTCTCTTGTAGTGAGGACACGAAAGAATCCATCACCTTCATAGGACAGGATTCTGACTCGTCCTTTGCCTCTTAGGTATGCAGAGAATGGAATCATGGTCGCGTTAGTCGTCTGATAATCAGAGGACCAATTTGCCATACCTGCAACCAAGGACCACCGTTATAGTGGTGAACGTTAGGGGTCTCCCAATCTACCCACATTTCCCAATGATTACGCATATCACATTCTCCTATCTCGTATGCTGCGAATGTCACGCCTGGATATAGGGCACACCGTAAACAATCTGAGTGCGTTCCTTCTTATGCAGTTTCATGGTGGGCCTGTAGTACCATCGTGTTGACGGTGTGGGGCCACGATAACCACACCCCGGTCTACTAAGACTTACGGCTGAGGCGTGAATCTCTTGCGCCCTTGCTGCTGCGTCGGTAGGTGAGTTTGCGTCGATACGAAGTTCGCCCCTCTTGATTCCAGGCGCAGAATAGGGCACCACATAGCGTACTGATGCATTCGACATAGTTATCACCTTATCCTTTCGACCGTTACTCTAGGATATGCCAGACACGAGGCGACGAAAAACACAAGGAACAGGACGGAATATCCCTCAATGAGACAACCGAAAGCCCAAAGCATCATCATGCAAGTCATTAGCAAACGAAATCCGCGCATAGTTCTCCCTTGATAGGTCTTAGGCTGAGCAATCATCTTCCGGGTCGTGGTGCGTAAAACAATCAACACACCATTCCTTATCGGCGCGTCTTGTCTCACGTACGCGGTACTCATCTAGATCGACGACGTTACTCATTCTGGTCATCCCACCACAAGTACACGATGACAAGCACCCATAGAATCACGATAACGGCGGTCACGGTGTCACGTTCTTATCGCAGCAATCCTTAGACGTATGGCTCTCATCACAAGCGGAGCATTGCCACCACTCCGGTAGGTCCACGATGGGCGCTAAGGCGTTGGCATTACACACTCCACAACCGTGTGCCGCAGCACGGGGCCACGGGGTCACAGTGTCACGCTCGCAGCATACTTAGCGCTGCGTACGCTCTTACGGGCCAAGGTCTGCGCCCGAGCCTGCGCGCTGTTCTTGCGCGTGGTGTACGTCGATAGTGATACCGTGATTGGTCGATAAGACTGAGACTGCGTAACGTGGGACGTGATCTGACGGTGTGACATGGTTCCTCCATTGTGTGAGACAGACTTTAGCCTGCCAGCACGGCCCTTAACCCTATAGTCGCCTAGGACGATTTAGGTTGCTTGATCCTCTTAGGTTAAAGGCCATGCAAGCGGTCTAGCGTGTCTTACGCGAAATGGTGGGAATGTGTGGACGCATAGATGCCACACAACGGGTCAATCAAACGAAAGATAGTGATACGTGTTCCACCATTGTATGCATTGACAATCCGCACAAAACCTTCTCGCCCCGTATTGCGTTCGTATGCACTCCAAAACGCATTCCAGCGCCATTCTTGCTTTTCCATGACTTTTTCCCCTCTTATCTCGTCTTAGCCTGCGGCGATTAGTTCGGGCTCAGTGACAGTAAGCGCTATGGCAGACTGACCATAGTGCCGGGCAATCCGCGCCAGGTCAACAGTCAGAGCCCAACGGTTTACCCAAGACACATCTAGCACCGTGATATGGGCAGATTCCTCTACGAAGTCATCCCAGAGTCCTTCACCCTTATGGGTTTCGATCCAACGGTCTTCGCCTCTTGTGTGTTCCCAGAGTGCCGCGTCGATAGCACGCTGAAAGTTATACCAAGTCGTTTTGTACATCGAAACGCCAGGTGACGTACTGCGGCCAATCGAGACCTGTACCTGTTGCATGTTCTTAGCCTTTCATCGTGGTTAGTCTGCCAGCACAGCCTAAGAATGGACGCTAGGTAATGACTGACGGGTCATTACCGGCTGTCTTTTGTACGTAGGCCGGTACTCCCGGCACACGGTCTACAGAGTGCAGGTCATCCCTGTATCTGTCACATTCTTAGGCTATGCAAACGGTCTAACGGTCAGCCGCCGATACCTTGCGGCGTGACGAAACTTGCGGCCAACCAATCGGAGTCTGACTCAGGCTCCGGATCGGGCTCTGAGTAGGTCTGGACGTGCAGCGGGTGCCTCTGCTCTTGTCCGCAGTAATCACAGTCACCGGAAGAAGTCGGCTCGTACTCATGTGGCGCATACCCGATTGGCCCTGGGGAAGTCTGGACGTAGGTTCCGGCGCTCTCGACGTACTCGACGCCTGCACGCTTTGCGAATGAGTTGCGCATCTTGTCACGCTCCATCTTGATCGGTCTTAGGTAGTGCCAGGGTTGGCACTAGATCACCTAGGGATTTTACGCCCTAGATAATCTGGCGTCAAGCCTAAGAACGTCCAGTCTTTTTGTGCCATGTCACGATGTCTTCCCATCGCCATAGGGGAATACCTATCACGCCTGGGAATTCGAGCGGAGAAGGGAAGTTTTCATAACGCTCTCTCCAGTTGGCAACTGCACTCTTGCCTATCCCGAGTCGATTGGCAATGCCCAATGTATTCACTAAGTCCATGATCTTTTCCCCTTCGGTCACTCTTATGGATTCTGGCGTCAAGCCTTACGCGAAATGGTTACGGCAGTCTCCATCCAGGTGATACGGCGAATCACACTCGGGACACGTCGGGGCGAATATCGTGTCACAAGGGCACACATAGTCTCCTGTAGCCTCTGCGACGTGCTCTGTGACCTTGTAGCACCGTTGGCACGTATGGTAGCCCTTGGTCGGGTCTGGCGTGTCTATGGTGTACCAGATACCGTCAGAGAGCCGCACGAGCCCGTGCGCAATATCCGCGTGCGCGGGTAGGTTAGTCACGCCGCGCTTGCATATCGGGCAGAGAGAATGTCTCTCGTCCATGATCTTTTTCTCCTCGTGTCGGTCTTACAGATTCTGCCGAACTAGGACCGGTCTAGATGTACCACCTAGGCCGATCCTGGCCTGCCAGACTGTCAGACGTACGTGCGCTCAATCCACACCACGTCGTCACTCGTGAGGGTGACCCATTGTCCACCTTCAAAATGCACGTCCCGAAGATCAAGGCGTCCACCGAGCGGGGTGATGCTCTCCACCACACCCGTCCAGCGCGCCGACCAAGTAGAACCGTTGACAACAGACTCAGCCACAAAGTCGTCAATGCGAATCTTTCCGGCTGTGCTGCGGAACAGTCTCGTTCTAGGCATAGTGCTCCCTTTGTTGCCCTTGTGCCAATGGTGCCAGGCTAGGCGACCAACACTAGCCCCGAGCGTGTCGGGACCAATGCAAGCCAACTAGGCGTTAGTGATGTGGAACGTGCGAATATGGCGCGTCGCGCGGTTCGGGCTCGTGCTGACCAGACGCGTCACGATGTACCCGAATGGGGTATAGGACCGCTCGGCATACTCCGAACCACCAAGGCGACGGAACCACGAGAGCGTATCGGCACTCGTAATCTTGCGGTGCACGTCTTCGCCGTAGCACTCATCTGGTCCAACGTCCCGACGGTCCCAAGGGAAGGATTCAGTCTCGACGGAATCGGCAACGGTGCGCCAGCCCTTGCCGGAATCCGTGCGGCTGTGGACAGACTTGGTGACGGTCAGCGTGTACATAGTTCTTACCCTTTCGTAGTGTGCTGATATTCCATGAAAGCCTAGGACATATGCGCGTATGCACGTGTCTTAGGCAATCAAAGCGTGTCAGCGCTTAACGCTCGCCGTAGTGCGCTGTGCCGTGCGCCGTGACATTCCAGCGCGTGATGTGCAGGGTGCCTCGGTCATAGTTCGGCGCGTACCGTTCCGTTAGTTCGGCCTGGATGGCACGCCGCGCAACCGCTGCGTCCTTAGCACGAGAGCCGGACAATGGCACGGAAGCGTGCCAACGGCCGAAGCCATCGGCCCAAGTCTGAATACGGTAAGTCGATTCCATAGTCTTACCCTTTCGCTTGTGATCGGCTGGGAATGCTCAGTGTTCCATCTGTTCGGCGCACCACTGCGCGTAACTAGATTCAGGATCAAGTATTTTGGCCGTGACCTGTTCACTTGTGCGCGTGTCATTGTTGCGGGTAGTACGGTCTGGGTCACTGGACCAGATATCGCGTTTCATGATTCTAACCTTCCGTTGGTTGGCATGTCATCACGTCCCACGGTCACCCGTGAGACATGAAAGCGTGTCAAGCATGCTAAAGAATCTCCCCACATCCGCCGCACTGGTCACCTTCACTGTCGGATGAGAATATGACCTTGGGGAAGTCTCCCGAGTCATAGGACGATTCGTCCATTCGATCAATGCCGAAAGCGGCTGCAAGTTCGCTCAGGTTGTCCTCCGGTGACATGTTGCCGTCAACTTCGTACCACCCATCGAATGTCTCGCCATCACCCATCGGCAATGCACTCAGTGTGCAAGCGGGACAAAGCGTTTCGGCTTGGTAGGTGTATCCGACAACTTCCCAAGCCTTACGGCCGTAACCCATTGTCTTATCCTTTCGATTGGTTCGGATTCTGGACAAATTCCGGCGCTGGGCCCCCGATAAAACATTGGCAAGGACCGTCAAGGTGAACAAAGCACGATCCGGGGCGAGCGACGCAAGGGAACATAATGCCTCCATTAGACGAGATAGGTGAGAAAAAGGACACGAGACACGGGTGAACGTGTCTCATGCTCAATTGCTCAGAGTGCAAGCCATGTGGAATGTGCGGCCCCGTACTGCTGGGTTGACTTGTGCGTGGCACGCCACGCCACCATGTAGGCGTCGAGTCGGGACTTCTCTCGCAGTACGGCGTTGGGGTAGGTCTGAACATACTTGCCATCCTTCTCCACGAATTCGACACCACTACGGGGTGCATACGAATCGCGCATAATACACTTCCATTCTGTTAGTTGGATTCTGAGAAAAAGGACACCGACACCGATTGCTCGGGGTCGATGCTCAATCGCTCATATCTGCCAATCACCTAGATAACGCTCGGAATCTCATTCCCCATTCGCTTTCGAGGCTAGCGGGTGAGTCAACGTCTGGCGCTAGGTGATTGGTTGGTGTTGGGTTGGTTAGTACAGGATCACCCGGATACGGGAGTACGGGGCGCAAAACATGATTCGGTAGATACGCTCAGCGCTACGGGCGTCACTTGCTTCAATGGTGCGGGAGATACCAAGGTCGATATCCCTAATGGCAAAGCGCTTCATGATGCCTCCGTTAGAACGTGTGTATGATCGTGTGCTGAGAAAAAGGACACATGCCACGGGTGAACCGTGGCACATGCTCAGTCGCTCAGGTGTTGTCAGCGATCCATTGGCGAGCGGCATCCTCGCCTCCGTCGTCCAATTTTGCGAGAACGTCGCCTAACGCCTCTAGGTATCCCGCGCGAAACCATGCTCTGATCCTGGGCCCCATGATCGTTCCCCATCGTTAGAACGGGTGATGTAGTTGCCACGCACACCGGATCGTGAGTCCGCGCCAAACGTTGCCTCGCGTGAGGCTAGTGGAGTGTGGTGGTAGAGCGGCGCGGGATTGACCCGCACCCATACGAACCGGAGTGACACTCAGGGAACCACGCCGCTAATCCGTGGCGCTGCACGTGTGGCCTGAGCCGGACCGTCGTCGCTGTGCATCATCGGGCCTAACCTGCCCCGGACTCTGGTCGCGGTCCCCGTTGGTCCTGGGTTGGGGCCCTACTGCGGCTCCTGCTGTGCACCCAGGCCAGCCCCGGTAGGACGGCCCATCGAGATCAACGTATGCGTTACAGGGAGAGCGTGCCAAGTTTACACGCTACGAATATGTATGCGTGTATGCGTATAACGCTATGACCTGCGTATATAGATGGATGTGGATATGAGATTGGGGTACTATCCCATAGGCTGACATGGATGTATCCCATATGCTGAGCATCGTCCCATGACCATAGGCTCCCTGGTATGGGTAGGTATGTCCTCATTGGGTACGGTTACATACCCTGCTAGGTACAGGGTAGTGGTGCTGTGTGCAGGGTATAGGTAAGGGGAGGCTAAGTATGGGGTATCAGGGTGTAAAGCGTGCTTGACAGTGCACCCCCACACCCACACTCACGCGCACATGTGACCCCCCTCCCCCCAGGGCACGCCCAGAAACAGGCCCTAGCCATGATCAAATAGGGTTTTAGGTCCGATCACCCCAGGAGAGCATGATGATCATGAGTACGGGCACGTAAGCACATATAGATCATGGTTACTGTGGTGGATATTAGGCATATGTCCACATATGAGTAGCGGCTGAGCACGGGCGCGCGCATACGAGGCCAGATCACGTGTCCACTATGTGAGACAGATAGTCTCATGATGTGGATTGTATAGTTACCTGAGGTAAGTATCGGTAGTTACCATAGGTAAGTATCTACATACCTATACCCCGTAGGGTATCCGTCCACCATGTGGATTGTGTCCAACATATGAGATGTGATGGGCTAGGGTAGGGTACCCCGGGGGGTATGCTGATCGGCTCACTATGTGAGACGAATCGTATCAGCATGAAAGACCCGAAATCATCGAACGGGTGTACGAGCCAGGGATGGGGTACAGGTTCGGACGCAATTTTTTCATTTCCCCCCTACCCAAAAGTCCGAAACTCTGATACGCTGGCATCATGGGAGAGAAAGTAAAGGCGAAGGACATCGTTAGGTGCTTGGCGCGGTACTATCCGCGAGCCGCATTCGTCACCGAACTGACGCTGACCGATGATACAGTAGCAGATGCGTGGATAGCGCTGAGAGCCGCAAACATTGGTAAGGATACGGTAACAGAGGCACAGAAGACGATGTGTTACAAATTCGTGCCACGCGAGCGTAGGATTGATTTGCTGATGTACAACAGCAACACGTACACGGCTATTGAGATCAAGGTCAGTTATGCCGACTTCAAACGAGAGACCGAGGAGAAGCGGAGGGGCTGGCAATCGGTCACGGATCGATTTATCTACGTGTGCCCTCCTAATATTATCCCGGTGACTGAGGTTCCTCGTGGTTGCGGGCTCTGGTATGTTGATGTCACGGCCCCCTGGTTCGAGCAGGTGAAGATCGTCAAGCGGGCTACGATCAACAAAAATCGCCTACCGTTCCCGGAGCGCCTGTTCAAAATTTTGATGTATCGCGCGATGAAAGTAGACAAGTCGAGATAGTGATACGCTTATACCAATAGCGCCCCACCTAGGCTAGAGTTGGCTGACACCGTTCATTATTTGTTGAATGGTGCAACAGAGTGCCAGACATCCTCAAATTGGTGGAGCCAGTTTTGACTAGTGGATGGGGCCGACCCCTAATGGCGGGGTTGCGACATTGAAGGCCACGACGACGGCCACGTCCACTGCGTCACGTTCATCTCGTTACCCATTGAGTTCAAGTTTGCCAAGACCGGTTCCGCCGAGAGGTCCAGGGCCGGTCATCACTATGTCACGATATGATGACATCACTAGAATGTCATGATACGGTTACATCTTAAAATGTGATCGCACTGTGCTACGCTGGTATAGATGCGTTACCGGGCAACAGGCTACGGTGCGGTCATACGAAGGAGAATCAGAAATCATGCTAAACTCGATTCGCGTTACCAAGATCGACCAGGCGATAAACGAGTTGCTGACATATCTACCAGACTACGAGCCAACCCGCATGGAAGACGTTGGAGAACTATTTTTCGACTGGCGGGGTCTATATGTCCGCTATCGCTCTGAAGACAAATTTGTATTGGTATTCGACTCTGAAGACCCCAAGCACACTACCAAGCATGGAGCCAAGGTTCAAATCAGATTGGCCCTGAACAAGATGTGGGGCGGGTCTACTGATGATGTTATCAAGTTTTCGATCTTCAATCACGGGTACAGCGTTGAGACCCAGACTGATGTGTTTCAAGGTGATGAGGTAGTCCACGAGATCAGGGTTGGTCATCTCATCTCTGACAACGGGTACCGAGCATGATTGAGAAATGGGAACGAGACGATAGTTGGACGGTTGAGGTCGTGGTAGACGATGATGGAGCAGTGAAGGTCTCCCACCTCCCCCAACTCGTTGTGCCGCCACCCAATCCGCTGACATACGGCTACGTCGTGATGGCGCTAAAAGCACACGGGTATGGACTTGTCACCCCGCCACGCAGTAGCCAAAAGGGTATCAAAAGTGAGACCCTTTTGGTAGACAACTACTGCTGCGATGCCTGCATCATCGAGGGTCGCACAGCGGACCACATGCTGAGATGGGATCGTCACACGATTGAGGTAGACCAGGAGACGTTCGTAGCCATGCTTGATCCGACACCCGACTCGGCACCAAGACTGCGGGCTCTGATGCAAAGTCGTGGATCATCGAGAAGCCTGATAGAATATTGGACATGCATATGAAAGAGGTATTGTAGTGGCCCTCAATGGCAGACTTCCTGACTCGATGCTGGCCTATCTCGGTTGGCCCGAGGTGGATCACTTGCGGTTGCGCCCTGACGCTGCACACTGGATGAACCTACTCGCGGCAGCATTCGAGGCTGAGTTCCACAAGCCTCTATATCTCAGTGATGCCTATCGCACCTACGCAACACAAGTTTCCCTCAAGAAGACCAAAGGCAAGTTCGCCGCCACACCAGGAACGTCCAACCACGGATGGGGTATTGCCATTGATGCGGCCTCCCGAGTCAATGTGGACGGCAGTGACGAGCACAAGTGGTTCGAGGCCAATGCCCCGCTTTATGGGTGGATCAACCCAGACTGGGCTAAGGATTACAACTCCAACAACGGCGAACACGAACCGTGGCACTGGGAATTCGTAGGCACTCCAATGAACGCCCCCACAGCAACAACACCCACGACCACATTCACAAAGGATGATGACATGATTCCCCTGATTGAACGCACTTACCGTGACCTCTGCAACCGCACCGGGTCACTCGATGAGATCGCAGGCTGGTACGACGCCACTCGCGGCTGGACCGCAGCCCGATTCCTCACCGCGTTCCGCGCCAACCCGGCCGAGACGGGCACCGTACGCGCCGCCTACCACACACTCCTGGGCCGCGCCCCGACATCAGCGAATATCATGGAGTGGCAGAAGGGCCGGACCATCAAGCAGGTCTGGACCGAGATCGCGGCCTCACCCGAGGCCAAGGCTCGCCACTGATCTCATTAGACACCGGTCCCCTCTGTTGGCCTTAGCGGCCATCATGGGCCGGTTTTCTTTGTCCAAATGCTGAGATAGCGGTTGCGGTGAGGCGAGGAACCTGCTAGCGTAGGATCATGACAACCCGTGAGCAGCAGATCAAGGAACGATACGCGCTGACCGTGCTATACGTCGCGGAAGATGGTACCAGAGAAAAGGATGCCGCGTACGATACGGTATACGAGGCCCTAGCCCGGTATCAGGAGGGGAGACCATGATAGAGACACTACTTGCATGTTACTTGCTGGGCGGCGCGCTCACTCTTATCATCGGGGGTGCAGCGGCTGCGTCGTACATCGACGTAGAGAGAAAGTGGGGCGCACGGATAGCACTTGCGTTTCCGCTGTGGCCCCTCACAGTGCTCGCGTTCATAGCGCTGGGCGTAATATACCTTATAGACGAAGCGAAGGGATGACCATGACCATGTGGACGCTGGGCTGGATTCTTTGGATAGCCATGTTCTTCGCCATCGAGATTCCGGCCGTACTCAACAAGGAGAAGGACGACACGCTAAGTGAGCACTTCCAGAGGTGGCTCCACACTCGCAAGACGTGGGGACGTTTTGTCTGGTTTGGTGTATTCGGCTTCTTCGCTGCCTGGTTCGCCTGGCACATCGCCGCCGACTTCGCCCCGATCCCATGACAGAAGACATGTACCCGAACCGGGTCGCTCGGATTATCGCTTCCGGATGCTACGGAATTGTAAAGTGGTTCACTATCTGGATAAGAGGTTAACATGGCAACGGTAAGACTAGAAATGACTGTGCAGGGAACCGACCGAGCAGAGATGGAAGAGGGTGCTTGGGCAATTGCTGGACTATACTACGGTGACGACGAATACGAGATCGTCAGTTCGTCGGACGCGCGGTATGTAAACGCTCTAAATGATTACTCCGTGTCCTACAACGCAGGTCCAAGTGGTTTTGAGGCCGATTTCATCTTCAAGGCAGTCCTCTAATGGTCAGTAGAGACCTACATATGTACGTGACGGTTCACCTCAGAACCATCCCTTTGCGGTACCGTATCAAGGCAATTTTGGACTCTTGCTACACAGATGAGGAAGCGTTAGACCGAATTATAGCCACAATCGAAGACTTCTACAGCCAGTGAGTACGCAGTTAGTAATTTTCTGAGCACGAGATTTTTACTAACTGCACACTGACAGGGGTCACCTGGGCGGTTCAGGAATACGAAATGGACTTGTTTGGCAACGCAAAACAGATTGTTTATAGTTCGCGTAATGACCTACTCTTGATGCAATAACGTCAATTGTGTATCATTTTTGATATCCTATTGCCCGCTAACGGGTAGACTAGTACCATGGACAACGACCCGCATGCGATGATTGAACAATTGATCTTGATGTATGCCATAGCCACTGGGAAATCGGAGTCCGAGGTACGATTACAGATCGGTTACACGCCGTAACGGGATAACTTGAAGGAGGATGAGATGGCACGAGTTAAGGTTGATCGTTTGACCCGAGAAATTAGAGAACTACTTGTAGATTGGCTCATGGCAGAGGGGCTCAGCCCTGCATCTATTGTGGATGACGGACGATTCAGCATTCACAACGGGCGTGTGTCAGGAAACCAATTTGTATTCGCGTTTGCCGATGACAACCCCGAGCACAAACTCATTTGGCGGAAAGATGCAGTGGCAACTCATTTCAACGTTCCGCAGATAAACCCACTACCCGAGATACTCAAGGAGGCTCTCCAATGAGCAAAACAGTTGTGACCGAGGAGTTCGACGACGAGGGCAACCTTGTTAAGCGGATTACAACGACCACCGAGACTGGTGACGCATATACACCGTATTACCCCTACTCGTGGCCGTACGGAAACGGTCATTGGTACAATGACGGTAAGATTATCGTAACTAGTTGACCTCGACCTTCGCCACAGGAACCCCTGCTTCGGTGGGGGTTCCCTTTTGTTACTGATAGACTAGGCGTGATGTGTATAACGCACTCAACAAAGGCCCTAGGAGAATATCGTGACGTTAATAGGTGTGCGCCCATGAGCGAAGACATGTCCGCCTCCGGTAACGTGCGACCCATCCCAGACCCGACCGAGCGCACCGCCGAGCAGATACTCCTCAACATCGAGAACCTGGAGAAACTCACAGCGGCGAAGCGCGACGGCGAGGTTCGGGTGATCGGGTCGGAGATCGCTGCCCTCAAACGCGAGTTGGAGATCAAAGAGACTCACCGCCTTGAGATGAAGGCCGATCAGGCGCAGCACCGCCTGGAACTAAAGGCTGGCGACGAGAAGGCCCTGTCTACCGCCATGATCGCCGCCGAGAGGGCTGTGCAGGCTGCGTTGGCAGCGGCCGAGAAGGCCCGCGATCAGCAGACCATCGCTTCGCAGTTGGCGACAGAGAAGGCCACCTTAGCCGGTAAAGAGCAGATGGAGCAGCAGGGCACGACCTTCTCTCTCGCTATCAGCGGTCTCACCACTGGCCTCAATGATCTGAAGACGCTGGTAAGCGAACTCCGCACCGAAAAGAAGGTCACCGCCGATACCACCGTAGAACGTCGAGCCAGTAACTCGCAGATAACCGGCTTCGTCGGTCTCTTCAGCGGCGCACTCCTCGTTATCCTCGCTCGAATCTTCGGACTTTGACGAGAACGCAGTCGCCGGTTTTCTGGTAGTGTTGATCTAACAGAAGGAGGCTGTTCCTTGCGTTGTGAAATTTGCAGTCAAATCGACCCAAACCTATCTAACGTAGCAAACGCCCACTCCATCGGAGTTGGAGAGAGCACCATCAGACGGCACAAGCAACACATGCTGGAAGATGTGGACTCGGTTTTTGGGATTCCCAACGCGATCATCACATCCCGAGGGCGCACCCTGCGTCTCGCAGATGGCAGTTACGAGAAGATCACTTACTCGCCTGCCAAGGCCGCGATGCTCGAAGCCTTGTCCTATGACGACTTCGATCAAGCCCTCACCGACTACGTTTACACGCCCACCTCATATCAGCCGACGAGCAAGACGTTCGTCCTGTGCATGACCGACCTTCAGGTGGGTAAGGCCCACGAGATCAGAGGTGGAACCCCTGAGATGGCTATTAGGGTCTCAGAGTCGTTGCACAAGGCCGTAGAACGCATCAAGATCGTGCGACCGCAGGAGATCGTGCTCGCAGAACTCGGTGACGTGATCGAGAACTTTATGAACACCAGTTCACAACGCCAGACAAACGACCGAAACCTCACGGAGCAGATCAGGATTGCTCGGCGTACCGTTCTCGAAGCGATCATGCTGCTGGCTCCTTTGGCTCCGAAGTTGACGTACATCTCGGTGCCCTCCAACCACGGCTCTGTGCGAATCGGACCCAAGTCCCCCGCATCGACTGCGGATGACGACTTCGGACTAGAGATCAGTTACCAGGTCGAGGACGTACTTACTGGACGACCCGGTTTTGAGCATGTTACATGCGCTCGCCCGGCTCCTCTGATGGAGTCGTTGACCATCGAGACCTCTGGGACCATCCTGGGGGCCGTACACGGTCATCAGGCGGGTGCATGGCACTCTATCGGTAAGTGGTGGGCTGGACAGTCTCATGGGCGCAGGAACAACATGCAGAACGCGGACATTTTGCTTGCAGGTCACTGGCACAGCAGCACCAAGTATCAGAGTGGTGGACGCTGGGTGTTCATCGGACCTGCGTCGGACGGTGGTAGCACTTGGTTCGACAACCAATCGGGGGAGGGCTCACAGCCCGGTATGCTGTCCTTCGTGACTTACGATGGTCAGTTTGAAGACGAGCGGATTCTCTGATAGACTGAAATCTCTCACTACAAGGAGGTTCTGAATGACGATGACATTTGACTTGGCTGCCGTTGTGCAGTTGCTGGTGGCCTTTATCCTGCCCGTAGGAGTGGGGCTTGTCACGACCCAAGTAACTTCGGCGGGTCGCAAGTCGTGGCTGCTAGCAGGTTTAACCCTTGTTACATCATTGCTGGTGGAACTAGGACGCTCACTAGGAGCAGGCGAAGTATACGATATTGGTGTAGCACTAATTACTGCTCTACCTGCGTTCGTCGTATCCGTTTCGTCTCACTACGGTTTGTGGAAGCCTACCGGTGTTAGTGGCGCTGCTCAGGATGCGCTGGTGAAGCCCCTCGTCTGAGGTGGTGATTCGATTCTACGAAGCGGGGTCTACCCTTCACGGTGGTAGGCCCCGTTTTGATGTGCTAAGGTAATTGCATGGACCTAGAGGAGTTAGTAGATAAGTGGCAAGACGTGCTGTCGTGTGCAGACAGTTACGAGGAGAAAAATCTCATTAGTGAGTTTCTCGAAGACCTAAGGGATATTCGTGGCTGAGGCAGGTTTAACACTTAGGGATGACCGGTTGCTTCGTGCTGCCGCAAACGGTTGGTCCGGGGAGGATATGGCAGCCGAGTATGACATCACAGCGGCACAGGCTATCGTTCGGGTCAAGGACATTCTTGCCTCACGCGACCCTTGGACTCAGATCGAGAAGAAACAACTTCTTCTACACAGTGC
>Ga0209585_10000017_pt1 | contig 63705 bp, 89 predicted proteins | sample NGEPerone_FD_185491 | JGI IMG/M metagenome (GOLD analysis project Ga0209585, IMG submission 185491) | Arctic peat soil microbial communities from the Barrow Environmental Observatory site, Barrow, Alaska, USA - NGEE Permafrost154B-one... | ecosystem: Environmental > Terrestrial > Soil >... | reverse complement strand
TCTTTGCCCTGCTGACTGGATAATAGTTGATCTAACATGTTTTATTCCTTACGAATGTATGCCAGAATCAGCACCGGCTGGTACTGAGTAAGTGAAAGCGGTTGCGCCAGAGTTTAATGTCCAGACATCCCCGACGTTATTCATGGACACCGCTGCGAAGAATGGGCCAGTGACCGGCCACGATCCTGGCAACGTAGTACCCTTGAGCACGTTATTTACCCGAATAGCCATCTCTCCAGTGGATCCATTAAGCACAATGCCAATGACATCCCCCGCCACATAGCCGGTTCCATAGGTAGTCACTACGCTGCCGCTATAAACTAGACCGGAATCGGACTCATAGCCAAGGCTACTGGTGAAACCACTATTGCCTAACTCGGCAGCCAGATTCTGAGACGAGTTGGCTATGCCGACACTTTGGTAAGTCCCGCCAGAGGCTGTAAGTGTTAATTCAAAATATGGATTCCCGCTTGATTTTCCGATCGTGACCAGTACAGTTTTCCACCCTGACGCGGTGCTTGTAGCCACCATGTCGCCACCACTGAGGGTTATATTCGATCCCATATGAGTAGGATCAAACCTGGCATAGGTACTGGAATCAGGAACAGTTAAACGCGCAGCATATCCGCGACCTGTTGCCCCTATTTGCTGGACAGTGAAGTCAAACGCGCCTGTGAAACCAAAGTCGGTGGTCTGTTGAGCAGCGGTATAGTTAACGGTATTGGTAGTCGCAGTCAAAGTCCTTAACACGGTCGTCCCGCCGACAGCATAAATATCAATCGCGTAAGCCTCGGTAGTCTCGCCAAGAGGAACATCTGAGTAATCGACCCAGTTTCCGCCGATGCGCGTGCGTCTAACCCATTGGAGCGTGATATTTCCCGCTGCGTCTCGTCCCCATCCAAGATGCACCGGCGCATAGCATTTTTTCGATACGGCAGTATTCGTAAACACGAAAGCATCTGCGTCAGTGATCATCTGGCCGAAGGTCACGGCCTTGTAGTACCGTGGCAGGTTGTATTCACCAGATGGCGCTGATAACAGGTTGATGGTAGCAGGATCAAGCAGGACAACTGTCTCGCCAGCAACGTGCGTAGATTGCCCCCAATCCGTACCGTGACAACCTCTTAACATTCCCGATAAAGCATAGGTGTTTGTACCAGTCAAAACGCAATTCTTGGCCTGCACAATTTCGGAGCCAATCAGGAAAGTATTGGCGTTATTGTTGAAAATATTCGCTGCTGTCGTGCTGGAGAGTGTGCCTTCATAAACAGTGACTGAAAGTACGTTGGACTCGTCAAAGAACTTTCCGCCAGTCCAATCGCCCAAAACTCCGTTTGTATATCCAATAACAGCCGCGTGGAAAAATCCATTGCCATAGCTTGAATAAGCGCTGTTATCCGTGGATTTTAAAAGATCAGAACCAGACCATCCTGAAGCGTATCCACACGCCACACCGTAGAATCCAATACCATCATCCTGATCCCGTAATAGCGGAATATCCATCAGCACGCATTTGGTGTCACCGGTAAGAGTGACTGTGGTCGGAGCAGGCAGCATCAGCGCTGGAGCATTTGTCTGGGTATAGACCGAAATATTTTCTGCTGCTGCGTCCAGACTGATTATGCCCTTGGCATCATTTCTGTTTGTTCCGCGCAGGGTGTAATTGATATTGCCCTTTGATGTTTTGAATACATCCGTTGGCGTGATATAACTGTACTTGTTCCCCAACGATATTTTATGCGTATTACGTCCCTGCCAGGCATTCGCCAGTAGGATGTCCGCGACCTGCTTCCCTTTGGTGGCGCTGATCGCAACGGCTAACGGCACGTCCATGATCATTTTTGAGAGGGTGGTCAAGCGTCGGGCATATTGCGAGCCGATCAGAAAATTGTTGTCCTTGTCTGGATATGTGACATTCACCTGCAGCGGCAGTTCCATCTCCTGCTTGCGCGTGCTGTAAATCTGGTCAGGCATGGCCGAGCCATACTCGTGCGCAGCCAAGTCATCCTCTGGAATTGTGACTATCGAACTCTGCCCGCGCTTGACGAAAACTACTTTACCGTCGATTTCAGCTGCATCGAATTGAGAGACAGGCATATGAGCTTCAATCGCGCTCCGTCCTGTTCCTACGCTGCCGAGCATGAAACCATAAACGGTATCGGCGGTAAGTTGGCTGACGTCTATGTCGCCAGCAGTCAATCCACAATCAATGGAAATGTCAGTGACGAAATCGGACAAAGGCACAGTGCCGTTAGAAAGTGTTTTGCTGACGAAAAAACTACCCACTTGCCACGGAGTTCCTGGAATCGCGCCGTAAAATACAAGGCTATTTCCAAATACGTTAAATTTCGGCCTTGGCGCAGAATCAAAATAAAGTGCGGGAGAAGTCGAGAATGCCTTTCCAACTGCACCAGTAGATACCTCTTCAACTATCCCGCTATAGGCTATATAAATCGCAGAATCGGAAACTACTTTCAACGAATAATTGGTTGATCCGCCTGAACTATAACTATAAACCTCCCCAATATAGGCGTAGGTCGATTTGTTGTATTTCAATACCTTTGTGAGTCCAGTTCCCCCACTGTGGCAGCAAACGTAAATATAATTATCACTGCAATCAATCCCGTCTACCGTATAGCCAGAAAGCATGCTGAAGACGATATCTGCTGTTATGGCCCCCGCCGGCAGAAGGTAAACATCTGAAGCGAGGAAGTCGGCTATGAGTAATACATTCTGATCATAGAACCAGGTCAAATTGTCATTATCACTGATTCCGTTAATGTGAAAATTGCGCACAAACCACGGAGAGGTCAACCCAGCCAAAGAAGCTGCTGTTTCATCATAAGTTAAAAGCGTATATTGATTGGTCGTATTACTGTTGTATAACGTACAAATACAATTGGCATTGCCACTCGTCAAAACGAGAATATAGGCTGAAGAAACAATCTGATAAGGAACTGTCGTGATCTTGACAGGCGTACCGTTCGGTAGCAGGTCATAAATCCATACATTATTTGTCAAATAACTGGCATCCCAGTCGCCGAAAATCCCCCGCATTTTACTGGCATTCGGCATGTAACTAACTGCGCCAGATGCCGTCGTTACATTGTCGATTGGTCTGGGGCAGGTATATGTAATAGCATCGGTATAAGTCCCGCTCTTCACTACCACCACTTCAAAATTAAATGCCAGTGGCAGAGCTGTGACGTCCATATCCGTGATGACCAGGTAGCAACACCCACGATAAGCCGGTGTCAGCGTCACACCTAGATCAGCCTGAATCGTGCTGTTAGGCAGCTGAGTTTCGTCCCCAGGGTAAAACTGGATATTGGCTGCTCCAAGTGCGCTAACCACCTGGGTGGGGATGTCTGCCGTGCTGCTCATATTGTATACGAGCGCACCATTCACGAAGATCTGAATGAACCCATCTGCTACGCCCTCGCAGATCAGATAGGCCATCGACTGCGTGTAGGTGTAGGTCTTGGTCGTCTGGGAAGGTTGCGCGCCCTTACCGCCCGTCGTATCTTTGTGCTCATGCTCGATGCGCTTAGTTGACCAGATCATCTTGGTGGCTAGACGTTCAGTGGCCCAGACTTTCGGCACCATCTCACCGTAATTCGCAGAGACGACCTTTAGATCGGTCTGCTTTGGGCCATATTGGGTAGGTGAAGATCCTGGGAATAAAAAACTTCCCGCAGTCGAAAATATAGAAAACCCCAATTGCGCAGCAGCCATCGTCCCAAACGCTTCAAAACCGACGCCCGCTCCGATAGCGCCTAAAGCCAACGCGGCCATTATTCTTTGATCCTATAGCAGCCCGACAGTTTCGTCAGCCAGTAAGTGTCAATCGAGTTTTCAGTGACTTTTGAATTTTTACGATTCAATTGCGCCCAGGCGTGGATCATCATCAATGGTTCGATGCTCGAAACAATCCCGATGTGCTGTGCCTCTTTTTCGAATTTAAACATGACCAGATCGCCGAGCTGTAAATCTTTGAATTCAACTAAATTACAGTGCTTTTTTACTGCCTCTAAAAAGTAACCGTCCGGAATGTGCGCGTAGTTGCTTTGGTCTTCGATCTTGAAGCCAGCCCGGTTCGCAGGGATGACCACGGTTCCAGCACAATCGATGCCAACCTGTGGAACACGCCCTTGATGATGGAATGGCGTGCCGATAAGTTCCCGTGCATAAGCTACGAATTGTTCGGTCTTGCTCATGTCGCACTCAACAATCTGTCTTGTCCTGGCACTGAATTGAAGCCACGGAAATTGACGATATTGTTGAACTTCGCCGCGCAGGTTGTGTCGATTTTGTTGCATCCGGCGTAGACCGAATACGTATCGCCAACCTGCACGAGATTCGGCATCGGTTCGACCAGAGCAAAATTACCAACCAAATAATTTTTCACTTCTTTTTTGTAGGTTTTATTCAGGCCTCCCGTCCACGTCAACAGGCCGCCATTAAAATAATAGTCGGCTTTTGTCTGTCCGGTATCCGCAAAAGCAACTGTTCCATCAATAAGCGAAGTCACCGTTCCGGTAAAGGTATACGCAGCCAGCGCAATCTTACAACGAGCATCTCCAAGATCAGCGTCGCATTGCGCGTTGATGACGCGACCGATGCTCTGCTGATACGCCTGCATCAATCCGCGCAGCTCAGCGATGAACGAGATGCGCCCGGTAGACACCTCGCCGATGGTGCCCTTACGCATCCACTCGATGCCCATCGACAGATCCATGTAGTTGACGCGGAAGATCTCAATTCCAGCGTAATCCCACAACCCAGCGAGCAGATCAGCATCGGTGATGGTCGCGGAATTGAGCACCGAGTCCACCTCCAAATTGTCTACGTTCAGTAGGTCTGACGTGGTGATGTTTGACGCGGTGAACCCAGTGGCTGCTAGGTAGGTGCGTCCTAAATAGGATACATCCTGATCATGCTCCGTGAACGTGAAGATGGTGCCGTCCTGGCGCGTAACCTTCCACATGAAGCAGATCGTTGTGGTGTCGCCCGCCATGTGCGCCTTGAGCGCGGTGCTGGTGCCTTTCATATTCGTTTCTCGTAGAGGGTGATCGAAGTCCAGTTCATCAGCCCAGCAGGATCCATCCCGATCTGCAACCAGTCGTTATCGTTGCGGATGGGGATGTCAAATTGTCCTGCCCAAGTAAGCACATCTGAGGTTTGCGGGTATAGATAACCAGAACCGGACACGCTGATCGCCTTGCCCAAGGTATTGGTGCTGATCGTGTATGCTGGGGCAGCCGAACTGATGACGGTATGGGCAGTGTTGTTGAGCAGCGCTGCATCGTTGCCGGTCATGCCAGACAGGTAAAGCAGGTTGTGTCCTGCATTAGCCGTAAGCGTCGGTAGATTCGCGGTGAGTGTGACCACGGTGTTCGCGCCCACCGCGATATTGGCTACGGAGGAGGTTGAATCAGCAACAGCACTCACGATGCCCGTCGTATTGTCGATGCTGTACTGTCCTGCGCCAGAGCCTGCCACCATCGGCGACGCGTTGCGGTATGGCACCACGGTGCCAGCGACCGGCTTCGGCACCTTGCTCTGCGTAGTTATCGCGCCCGCGATATAGTTCTTGTAGAGTTGGTAGGTTGGGCATCCTGTGCCCACTCCTGCTGTGCCTAGGACGCCCGTTGTGACGTCTACTAGGTAATCCCATGGAATCTTTACGCGGAAGCCGTTACCGCGTCCTGCGCAAGCCCGAAAGAAAGCGATGGTCGCCTGGATGTTCTTGATCTCACGCAGCCCGGCGGACAGGTTGTACTTGCGCAGCGGCATGCTCCAAATGATGTTGACCTGCTCGCCGCCGCCGTTGAGCACGACGATCTCGCTGGCAAACACCTCGCCGCCAACGAGCCAGGCAGCGACCTCGTCCGGGAAGCGCGGAGTTTCAATGAAAGCCATTACCCGTTTCTCCCTCGCGCGACAGATAAAGTCTGCGCGACCATGTTAGCGAGTTGCTGCCGTGTTGTCAGATCCACCGCGCCCGACACGTTGAAATTGTTGTTGATGACCTGACTGCTCTGCCCGCTCTGCCCACGGTTGTATTGCGCCGGGACGACGGCTTCACCGCGATGGATGACTGCCAGCATATCGTGCGGGACGAAGTTGGTGCCTGTGTCAAAAGACGGTACGGAATTAAGAACCCCTCCAGCGTCCACAGTCGATGTATTCAGCGCTGGAATTGCTGCGCTACCACCAGAACCGCCCGCTGCTCCCATTAAAGAGCTAATCCAGCCGCCAAGCCCTGTACCGCTTTCCATTTGGAGTTGGAGCTGCGTCTTGATCCAATTCGTGATCAACTGTACAGTCATCTTGTTAAACTCCAGCACGATGGAATTGCACATGTTTTTAAAACCGTCATGAATGGTCGTCGTGCCCTGGATGATGCCTTGCACGGTAGTGTCGAACGCCTGCGTAATCGGGTCAAGGAATTTACCAATCTGGTCGGCTTGTGCCTTAGCGATGCCCGTGCTCGCATTTGCCATATCTACAGCATGCTTTTCTGCCATCGCAGCAAGCTTGTCGTATGCTTCTTGCTGCTTCACCACATCATCATGGATACGATCGGCATCGTCTTGCGCAGCCTGATACTTCAACTGGTATTCTTTTTCCAAAAGATCTTTCAACGCGGTGAGTTCTTCCACGTCACTGATCTGACCGATGTCTTTTTTATGCGCCAGTGCTGCTTTTTCGAGTTCTATGTCGTTGAGCGCTGCTTCTGCGACTCTCGCAGTATGCAGATCAGCCAGCTTGTCCATCTGCTTCTGATGTTCTTTGGCAGCCTTTTCGATCTCAGCAACAGCTGCTAGGTATTCCTTGCCTTCATAGCCGTATGCCATGCCGACACGGTTGGCAATTTCAGTGGCAATTTTAATACGTTCTTCGCCTCCGGCCTGGGCCTGGGCTTCTTGCAGCTTTAACGCTTCCAGATCGTCTGCTAGTTGCTGATGCGCTTCGGTCTTGCGTAGCATATAAAGTTCATGGTCAATAGCACGGCTTTCCGCGTGAGCAGATTTCTCAATCGCCAGATATTGCTTGGAACCTTCCTTAACCTTGGATAACTTATCAGCCCAGAACGCAGCAGATTCAGCCTGTTTAGCCGTCCAAAATGTGATCTCCTCATCCGTTGAGGTCTTGAAATAAGCTTTTTCCGCTTCGAGTTGTTGCTCAAGTTCCGCCTTGTAGTCTGCCATATTGCTTGGTTGGGATGTTGCACCCCCAGCGCCCTTTTTCGCTGTCGGAGGAGCTTGCTTCCCAGGTTTTGCAATAGGACTTGTGTCGCCAACCTTTGCCGTAGGGTTGAGCAAACCAGCAATTTGATCGTGTGCAGTCTGAGCTTCTTTGACCATCTTATCGGTCATAGCTTTAAAGGCTGCGGACGAATCGCCAATACCTTTCGCCCAGGCTGTTTTTACGCCTGCCCAGTCCAAATGGAACGCTGCAACAGCTATCGAGGCGTAGAACTTAAGCGCTGAAGCGCCTTGTTCGAGCGCGTATTGAATCGCAGCTAAAGCAATTATGAAACCCGTGCGGAATCCAATGATCGCAATTTCTAACACGGTGACCGTGTTACGGAAAAATTCCATCGCCGTAACACCCTCGCCGCCGCTGCCAAACACGGCATTGATGACGTCACCAATAGCACGAAAAGCGGTCGTGAGTGTATCCCATAATGCCACAACAACCTCTTTGCAGGCTGTAAGCGCTATAGAAAACCCATCCGCTGCAATGCTTCCAATCTCGAAAATGGTCTTGCCCTGCCCCAAAAACCATTCTGCCATGCTGGTTAGAATAGGGGTGAGTTCACGCCCGATGGTGATATAAATACCATGCAGCGCTTCGCCCATGAGCGTAGTGCTGAAACTGAAGTCTTCCGCAGATTTTACGTCATTCTCAGTAAGCACTAAGCCAAAGTCTTTAGCTACCGACGTGGCTTCCGCCATGCGGTCTTTGGTCAACTTCATCAGGTCTGACACGCTGATGAACGAACGTCCAAGCAGTTGCGTGGCTACCTTATTACGATCAGCACCTGCTTCATACTCACCGAGCTTATCAACAATTTCGCTGATGATTACCGAAGTCTGCTTGGTCTGCCCGTTAGCGTCCTTCATGGAGATGCCAAACTTTTCGTAGGCTGCTGCGCTCTTTTCCATGCGCAATGAAACACGCTGCACGATGCCCTCATACTTTTCAGCGCTGATGCCGACAGCACCAAGAGCAGTGTCAAGCGTCGACAAAGATTCGGTCGTGCCGCCGATGATGCGCTGCATCTTGCCGATTTCTTCGCCGTAGTGAGCGAAGGCTTGATAAGACTCGGTCAACGCTTCCTTAAGTTTAGCAAAAGCTTCTTCTGCCAAATTAGCAATAACCATCCCTAACGCTACGGTGATAGCATTGAGGCCAGACATTGAATCGCCCGCTTTGCCCATCGAGTCCTTGATGGTGTCGCCTAGACCTTGAAACTTATCCTCGGCATCGGAGGTGGTCGCACCTACCTCAATCTCTACTTTGTCGTCTTGAGCCATTCAGGTATCTCCGAGTCAAATCCACTGCCAATTAAACTTTGAAGCTCGCCGGGGTCTTGCGATAGCTGCTTGGGCTTTTGGCCTGCACCAAGATACGCCGCCACAAGGAAGTGCAGCGGCGGATTGATCTTCCAGTACTCCGCCATTTCGGTCAGGCGGGGAATCGTCATGAAGTCGTCGATGTACTCCCACGTCCATCCCGTGCAGGCAATGATGTGGGCGTACAGCTGCCCCCACTTTACAGAATCCCCGCTTGCGCCTCCCCCGATGACACCAGTCCGCTCACCCCCATGATGGCGGGCACGATCAGCTTCATGTTGCCGAGGTCAAGCAGATTGCCCACCTGTTCCTGGGTCAATTCAGGATAATTGCGAGACAGCGCCACGAACACGATCTCCGTTACGGTGTCGAGCTGCTTAACATCCGGCACACTTCCCATCTTGGTAAGCGTTAACAATTTCGGCTGAAGGTTACGGAGTTGCTTGAATGAAAGCGGAGGGACAAGATACTCTGTCCCTCCAAGGTTAATCTTTACGCCATCAATCATGATTATTCATCCAAACTCAAGGTTCCGACATTGTTTGAAGCATCAGCAAAGGCTGCGAACTCGAAACTTGGAATGGTGAAGTCTTCCAACTTAGTCGCCAGCGTCAACTTGCTAGACATGCAAGCGTTCAGCACCATTGTGAGCTTCTTGCTCTGGAACGTGTTGGTAAATACTCCGATAAACTGTGGCGCAGCACCTAGCAACTGATTGCTGATGCTGATCTTCTTGCCGTTCGCTGCATCGGTGTAGTTATAGCTCACCAAGACGGCCACGGCGTTCTGTGCGCTGTTGAAGGTGTACACGCCGCTTGTTTCATTGCAAACGTATTGCTGCCCGACTGCATTCGCTGTGACGCGGGTGTACGGCGTGCCGTCCGACGCTTTCACCACGCCCAAATCAGTCGTATAGGTGCCGTTATTGGTGGCAGTCACGATGTTCGCCGTGACTGTTTGCGCTTCACCGACTGCGGTAACAACCTCGCCCGTGCTTGGGTTGGAAAAGCCGAAGAACAGGTCGTTAAAAGCCTGCGCATTGAACTGCGCGAAGTTGGCCTTGCCAGCAATCTTGCCCGTTCCACGCCCGAGGGCAACTGGGAACTGGTACGAGCTGTAAAGCTCCTTGGTGGTGAATTGGATATCGATGGACACATCCTGCAACGCACCGAAGCGCACAGGGGTGGCCGGAAGGTTGGTCGTGCTGCGACCGTACAAAACTCCTGCACCGAATGAATATTGCATTGTGATTCTCCTTTACGTTGGTACGATTACAGTGAGAGGGACAATACAGACTGCCTGGTCCCCGAGATTCCCTTCAAAAATATTTACTGCGCCATCAATGTAACAGTGCGACACCAGACCTCCCAGTGTGCAGGCGTCGTTCATGATGTCATCAATCGCGAGGGCTGCTTCAATCGCGTCCATCAGCGGGTTGAGCAACTGCGAGGGCACGATGCTAGGGTCGTTATTCGCCTCGGTATTGACGTACAGATAGAGGTCAATGGTAAACGTCCACTTGGCCGGCAAGCCTTTTTGTTTCCGGACTGTTTCTGTCTTCTGAAGCTGGAGCAATGCCGGTTGATCTTCCTTGGGCACGTCCTCCCAGACTTTGAGCTTGCGCGTAGCGGTCTTGAATGCAGGGCTGCCGCCGATGGTCAATCCTGACCAGTAGGCGAAAAGTGCTGCGTAGATGTTCTCCCTAACCACGGAAAGCCTTCAGCGCTGCCGTGCGGATGTCTTCCTTGATGCGCGGCGTAAATTCTTCTAGGGTTGGTTTGAGGTACGGGCGCTTGTAATTGCGCGTGCCGGGCGGATGACGCTCGAAGTACTTTGCCAGTGCGTTGCCTTGCAGTGTTCGCGGGCCACCACGGGCACCAGCTCCAATCTTGCGCGTGAAGCCTTCTTCCCACCCGATGCCGTAGCCCAACGTGGTATAAACCCCGCCGAAAATGCCGTTATTTCTCTCCATCGCAGGGTCTTGCGTAACAGAGCGCGCCAATGTACCGGTCTGGTGCTTGAGCACCTGGCCGTCCAACTTATTCAGCACCACCGAACGCTGCATGTCCAGCGTCAACCCATTGATGGCATCCGTCATGGCGGCACGCAACCGCTGCGGCATATCATGCAACTTGGCGATGACCGAATCGGCCTTGATGGAGACGATGAGTTCCATTACGCCACCATCATCCTTCTGTACGGTTGCAGCATCTGGATCGAACTGTCGGTCATGCCCTTCTTCTCGTAGGTCACGGTCTCAGTCGCGAGGTTCTTGCTGTTGATGCCGATGTTGCTGCGCTGTTGCAGGTCCAGCCCGACCATCTCGATCACGGCTTGTTCCACCGGCGCGGGGACGTAATAGTAGTCCATCGTCACGCTGTGGTTGTACTGCGCGGTATTGAACGTGAAAACACCCGCCGAGAAGCTGTATTGCCCGCTTGCAGGCGCGTTTCCCGTCTGGGTCAATGCAACCGCCCCAGTATTGTCGTAAACGCTGACTGCATACGTTGCAGTGCCTCCCGTGGTAGGCGTTAACGTCGGTACGTTACCCGTTGGCACGAAAGCAGTCTCCGTGGTCTCATATCCGGCGACCCATGAGCATTGCAAATTCTGGTTTCCTCTCGGGAAGCGGTCTCCCCACAAGCTGCCACCGATGAGGTACAAGCATGTGTCGTCAAACGTGAACCCGGACTGGATCGCGTCAGGGGACGACGTGATGGGTGTGCCCATGATTGACAGTGCCGACACGGAAAGGATCGGATTGTCCGGCAGTGCCAGACGCGTTGAGCCTGAACCGTTCAGCCGCTTGTTTAAGTTGCTTACGAATGGGAACTTGCGCCCTGTCCACTGCTCAACCAGAGCAGACTCACGCGCAATGAGCGCGGTGATCAATGCGTCTTGGTTAGATGTACCAATTGTCAAATACGACTTTACTGCTGCTAGGGTAGTTAGATTTGACATTTAGCACTCCTGTTTAGAAAAAACCGGGCGATCATTGGAGGACGACCGCCCGGAACCCTCAGTACTCTTTTTACTTACCACCAAGTCAACTAGCCATTTGCAATATTGTACACGACGCCTGATGCCGGGGGAAAATAATTCTGCAACACACCGTCTTCATAGACACCGTACTGATACTTACGTGTGATCAATGGCCATTCGATCTGGTAGTAATCACGACGCATACGCATCTGCAAGATGTTGGTCACGTTCGACAGCGGATAAGGCAGACGCTGTGTGGTGAACAAGATCGTGCCAGCTGGCATATTTGGATGCAGGCGGATCTTAAGCTCCTGGGCTCCGTCCATGCCAAACTTGTTGAGGTACGTACGCACCATAATGCCACCACCGACCATGCCCTGATCAGCATTGAACACGAAGCGCTGGGCTGCATTCGCTGCACCGGCCAGGATCTTCTTGCCGATGTTGTTCATCTCTTGCGAGCTTACCCACAGGGTATCAGGGCTGAGACGGTAGTTGTCCCAGAAGGACTTCAGTGCTGCATCAATTTCAACGATGCCACCCGCACCATCGCTGGTGAGAGGTGTGCCTGTGCCATTAACACCTGCTGGCATCGCAGCTTGATAGCTGTTCAGTCCAGATTGCGAGGCAAAGGTCAGCAACCCGTCAAACGCCAGCGAGTTGCGAGACTTGTCCGCAACAACCAGCGCCTGGAAGTTCGCCACACCGCTGCCAGAAGCAGTACCGGTTGCATTGGCGGTTATTGATACGCTGTTGATGGTGGTGATTGCGCCTAGCGTCAAGTTGCCTGCGTTAGCGCCCCAGAACCAAGCGTAACCTGCCGCACCTGCTACTGCTGCAACCGTTGCGGAATACGAGCATACCGTGCCGGTATTGGCGTTGATGGTGTTGGCCTGTGCTGCAAAGTTACCTGTGCCGCCGTTGATGGTGTCAGTTGATGCGTCTGCGTTGGTACGGACGTAGGACTGGATGATGCCAGTGGTCATCGAGGAGTTGAGATAACCCTCGAAGGTCAGCGGCACAACAGCTACCCCGAAACCCGCGTTGCCGGTTAAGCCGCCGCCGGTATTGGCGTTGGTGATGGTTGGTGCTGCGGCTGTGGTCAGGGTGTACGAATTGTTGCCGCCCAGGATGACCTTTTCTTCCGCGATCATCATGGCACGCAGCAAACCTTCGACGGCCAGTGCCTTGACGTCTTGGAAGTTCTCGGCAGCATAATCAGCTTCAAACGTCACTGAGTCTTCCAGGCCGAGACCCTTGTAAGCAGCGGTGTAATCTTGCGTGGTGCTGGTAATTACCCCGGAGCGGTTGCCGCCAGAGACGTAAGGCGAGCCGTTTAGCGCAGTATTGACGCCGGTGACTGCACGCCAGGCTGCTTGGATGCCTCCCTTACCGCTTACGCGGGGGATTTCATTGCGAAGTGGGGTGATGACCGGATAAAGCTGCTTCGCAGGCGCTTCGAGGTCGTAGGCGGTAATGCCGGAAACGGCAGAACCGGATTGTGTCCAGGCCTTGGTTAGTTCAGTGTCAGGACTGCCTTGTGCTGCTTTGAGCAGAGCTAAAGTCTCTGCTGTGGTTTGATTACCCATGCTGTTTTCTCCTAAGAGATGGTGCTGCGTTGATAAAGGTTAGTTGATAAAAGGTTAGCCGCGATACAGCAAGGGCTTACCGCCTTCAGAGATTGCTTGCTTGATGAGGGACGCGGCAGGGTGCACTACACCATGAGCATCCTTCACCAAATCAGCTTCGGTGGGGCCAACGGTTATTGCGCCGGTGTCCTCAGCTTTCGTGACAGCGCGCAATGACACGCGAGGTGCTGCCGGTTGTTCTTCTAGCTTCTTGATCTTGCCGTTGGCGTCATCCAGTGCTTTTTGCAGCGGTTCGATAGCGTCGGCGACCAACTTGGTCAATGCATCAGCTTCCATCTTCTGCAGTTCAGCAGTTGGTTCGACCTTTGCAGCCGAGCAATCAGCACCAAGGTCGACCGCAGCGGAATGGATCGCGTTCAGGCGGCCTTTGTCCGTAGCACTGTTGCGCGCACCGACCTTAACCAGCGGATCGGCCAGCGCTGCTTCGAGTTTGACTAGGGCTGCTTCGCCCGCAACCTTAGCTGCGGCGTCAGCGAGGTAGGCTTTCTTCTCAGCAGCCGTCATCGCGTCCCATTTTTCTTGAGAGCAACCGTCTGGCGCGGTGTCAGCCGCTTTAGCCAGATCAATTTGTGCTTGAGTGGCAGCATCAACTTCACCTCCAACCGCGACGTTGTTGATAACAACGTCGCCCTTGGCGAAAGTGATAATGTCAGCCAGCGACAGGCCTTTTTCAGCCATAATCTTGGTGAGCTCGTCCACCTGGTCTGGCGTGCCTTCGACCGTACCGCCTTCGATTTCATCGAGCTTCTCGATGGCAGAGGTGACAGGGTTTTCTTCAGGTTCCTTGAAATCGACCTTGGCTAAGGTGCCATCGGCTTTTTGGACTTCGAAGAACTTGGCTCCATGCATGCACGGCGAATCAACCAACGAACCCTCCGAAGGTTTTGCGGTATACCGCTTTACATCCCTGTCATCGATCTTTTCGACCTTTTTTTCGCCGACGTAAGAACCACCGATGGAAAATCCGCGATAAACACCTTCTAGAACCTTCGTCCACTCGTTGTCGTCAATAACTTTCGCCACGACGTCAACAGTTTTGCCAACATCATCATAATTTATTTCTATGAATTTTCCGGCAGCGACTTTGCCGTGCATTGCACGGAGCGCTCCTAACGATTTGCCGTCGGTGTCTTTGGCGAACTCATCCGACCACGCCTTAAAGTAAGGCTTGGACGACGCATAATCCATAATTTCGTCGGATTTATCAGCAACTTCCTCTGCAAGTCTGCCAAAAACTAAACGTTTTTCAGCATCCACTTTTGTCAATCGGGCAAACATATGTGCATTCATTGTGAATCTCCTAAGTTGATTTTTCTCTCAAACGTCTCAGTTTTTGCGCCGTGATCATCCGCAATTTAGTTTCATCCGATGCCTTATTGCCGAGATTGTTCTTGTTTCCCATCATCCGCAAAGATTGTTTAGCACAAGTTTCAGCGGATTGTTTATACCCAAGCGTATATTGATTACCTTGTAATCGCGCGGATATAGCTGCGCATCGTTCGGCAGATAGTTTTACGCCTGTGTGCGATTCAGACATCTTTGCGCGAGTTTCTTCCGTATGAGTTGAACCTCGTCTGTAGGTATTTCCTCTTTTTCGCAGTCCATTGGCGATTTTAAACTCTTCCGTGTGAACGCAGCCTTTATGTCCCATTCCGCCTTTAGCTATTGCCGCTTTATGGTCTTCTGATAATTTACGCCCAGTTGTGGCTGCAATTAGTTTTACGCGCAAAATTGGATCATCCCACATCGCTTGAGAATTAACTGATATTTTCACAAGTGACTCTACAGAATGCTTAAATCCGCTAGAACCTTCACCGCCATCAGTTTTGTTACACAAACTTGCCCCTGTCGCGCGTAAAGATTTGATTATCAATTGCTCCCGCAAAAATGCCTCTGCTTCTGACCTGCAAGGCATGATCTCAACGAGGATATTTTCTGCTCCATACTTTGCAACGACATTTTGATGGTGCTTATTGCGTCCAACAAAGCTATGACTCCGCTTTCCATGTCCTTTACCGATATAAAACGGCGAGCCATCAGGGCGCAGATGCGCGTAAGCGTAAAATTGCTGTTGCATCAAACAACAGCGCCGGTGGTCTGATGACGCCAGGAACCGCTGCCATCCCATACGACGATGTACCCTAGCGTGGAATCATGATAGGTGACGCCAGGGAATAATCCTGTTTTTGGGCGCTGCGCGGTGGTGCCGGAGCCGACAGACTGCGCCCCGCCGGAATTGATCCAGCCGTTGGCTGAAGCGATAGCGGCGTCTTGGTCAGGCATCACAACAGGGGTGCCAGCGACAGCGGTGTATGCACGACCATTGATGGTAATGGTTTTTTGCGCGGTGCTTGACGGCAACATATTTTGACTCATGGCTTGCTCCTTGATCTGACTCGTTTAGATTTGCGTCGTTTGCTGCTGTAATCGGTGATGCCGGATGTCGCGCTGGTGGAGGCTGCCCATTCCTTGTTCAGCAACGCTGCCAAACTTACGCGCTGCGGCGCGGGGCACTCGAGCCTGCTGTAAAGCAGCGCAGCAAGCTGCATTTAAATCACGTCGCCCCGCGTGAAGTACACGGTCGAGTTGCCGGCGCTGATCAGCGTCACGTTGGTAGCGCCAACAGGTGCCTGTACGTGCAACGCGGGTTGGTTGGCGAATACTGGGAAACCGCCGCCGACGTTCGCTGTTGGAATGCCCGCAGGTCGATTAGCATCGCTGGTAAACGCGCAGAAAACGATCTGTGGCCCAGCGTTCTGAATCCGCCAGACCAATCCGCCGCCCAAGGGGAGGTTAGCGTTGGATGCTACGCCATTGGCGGTGAAAGCAAACGTACCGTTCATGCTCGGTGTTAGGTTCATGTGTCTTCCTCGTCCATATTGCGTACTGATAAGATGCTGCATTCGCAGCGCGGGTGCAACGGCGGACCATCGCCGCCATCATTTGGAAATTCTTCGTCCAGCCCGACGATCTCGCCATCCAGTTCAGCGCAGTCGTCGCAGCAGCCCTCGTAGGCGTGCCATTCCTTGCCTTCCACGATGCCGGTCTGGCGCCAGCCCTCCAGGTTGCCTTGCACGTGGGCGTCTGCCAACTCCGTGCGGGCGATCATCTCTGCCCGACTGTCGCTGAAGGAGCCTAGCTCCTGAATGCTGTTGGCCAGCTCGCCGGGGCTGCTGCCGTTTTCAATGGCGTCTGACAGCACACCGCGCATCGCGTCTTCGGTCGTGCCCGCCAGGTCCTTGATCAGCCCGCCGCCGTGCGCGTCCATGTAATCCAGCGCCCGCTGGTTGATCATCTTGCCCATGGCGCCGGTCGGCGTCAGGTTGAGCTGCGCCACGCCCATGATGCCCGCGTCCTTAAATGCTCGGATCAATTCTGGCGTGATACTGTCAACAATGTCGACGCTTATGTCTTCCAGCGCCAGCGCATCGAGGATCTGCTGGATGATCTTCTGGTCTTCGTCAGAGACTTTGGCGAGCTTCCCCTCCAGCAGCTTAACAGCCTGCTTCGCGACCCGCTCACCCGCTGCGTTCAGGATGGCGTTGATCTTGCGCTGGAGCTTAGGCGTCTTGGCGTCAAGCAGCTTGCCGACGTTGGTCTTTGGGTGCGCGGCTTTGGCGAGCTTCTGCACTGCTCGAGGCAATATATATTCAGCCTCAGTTATTTTGCCTTCGCCAAGGCTATGTAAATTTAATACCGGGGAGCCTCTTGGCACGCGTATCTCTGTCACATGTTGACCAAACCGCACAGCACTTTCCCTATTGCTGGACGCGGAGATAAACGCTTTGTCAGACTGGAATGCTTTGTTCGATCCACGGTACAGCACCAGATCACGAGGAGCGGGCGATCTTGCAATCAATGCATCCAGATGCTGCACCTGTCTATCTAAGAGGTAATTGAAATGTCCTGTGCTCGCATCGATACGATTGTTGCGAAGATAGGCATTAACCTCCGGATGGTCTGTTTGCACATAAGCTTGAACTGCTTGTCGTTCAGCAGAAGAAACTTCTTGTACGCCTCCCCCATCCGTCCATTGATTCCCGTGGAACTCGTGGCCTGGCAGATCGCCTTTGCACAAAACAGCTTTCAACAATACGTTCAATCCGTTCATGCGGCACGTCTCCATTCCTCATCGAACAGCATTGCCGCCGCAATGGCGAAGGCCTCCAGCTCCACGTCTCGGATCTCGCCCAAGGCGCTGCTGGTCTGGCTGGCTTGCCCTGTCGTCATGCTCGCGTAATACGGGTTGATGATGTACCCGATGCTGGCGGTCGTTTGCGGCGCTTGCTCCGAAACAACAGCTCCGAGTTGCAGTGGAGGGAGCACCAGGCCGACAGCAGTAGAACCTTGTCCCTGCGCCGTCTTGGCTTGTCCGCTGTGACGCACGCGATGGTCAGCGACGTACTCCAGGTTGTGCATCCACGACTTGTTGCCGACGCCGACCCCAACGCCATCCATCCAGGTGGAAACGACATCGCCACCAATCGCTGTGGCCACGGCATCAATCGTTTGGCTGCCTTGACCTGACGTCGCTGTGCCTATTACTGTGTTGCCGTTTGCGCCTACGGCATCTACCGTTTGGCTGCCTTGACCTGTCGCTGTTGTTCCGCTGAATTGCAGCGTTGATACCGCATCAACTGTTTGGCTGCCCTGGCTGGAGGTCTCCGTGGCAATGAACTGCAACGCTGCGACAGCGTCAGTAGTTTGCGCTCCTTGCCCACTTGTCTCGGCAGCAACAAATTGCAGTTGGCTTGTTGCGCTGACTGTTTGGCTGGCTTGTCCACTGGTTGCGGCAGCGATGAATCGTAGCGCAGCGAGCGCAGTAACAGACTGCGAACCCTGACCAGAAGACGCCGTGCCGGTTATTGCGGCACTTGCGGCACCGGTTGCATCAACAGTTTGGCTGCCTTGTCCAGATGTCGCGGTGCCCGCAAATGTTTCATTCGCGGTGGCAGCAACGCCCTGCGATCCTTGACTGCTTGTCTCGACGGCGATGAACTGAAGCAGCGCATTGCTTGTGCTGCTCTGACTTCCTTGTCCAGACGCTGCTGTGCCAGCGAAGCCTTCTGTTTCACTGGCCGTAATGGATTGAGACCCATTACCACTCGTTTCTGTTGCGATGAATTGTAACAAAACACTTGCTGTGACGCTTTGAGAACCTTGCCCGCTTGTCGTGTTGCCGATGAACTGGAGTGAAGCTGCACTACTGACTATCTGGCTTCCTTGGCCAGAAGCGATTGTTCCTGTGAACGCTTCGCTTGCTGCTGCGCTAACAGACTGAGACCCCTGACCACTTGTTGCTGTCGCTAGGAATTGCAACAATGCAGTTGATGCTGCGCTCTGAGAACCTTGCCCAGTGGCAACCGTACCTGAGACAGCGACGCCGGTGGTAGCCGTCGCATCGACAGTCTGGGAACCTTGCCCTGTGCTTGTATATGACGCATCAAACTCGGCGATGATGGTGGCAGATTTACTGCCGCTGGCACTCCCCCATGTGACCGTCGTTCCGCTGAATCCTGAGTCGCGCGTGACGTATTCTGATCCTGCGGTAATACCGTTGGAGTTGTACCCGGTATTATTTTGTTCAGTCCACCCAGTAGGCGGTGTAATTCCTGAAGGATTTAAAGCATTACCTAAAAATCCGAGAGTAGGATTACTGGTTAAAACTGAGACTCCGAACGCAGGCGCAGGGGTAGCGCCGAAAGCTTGGGTAGTTACTGCATTCTGCCTTACTGCGTTGGCCCCAGTTCGGCTCATGCTAGAAATACGAGCTATTGAAATTACCGCGCCATTAGATGTCCCTGAGCAAGTAAGAGTACAGGTCTGATTAACCGCTGATGCTAGTTGGTCAGCGATAAACAAAAACGTATTACGGGAGGCTGTGTTGAAATTATCGTTACTGTCGCCGTAACTCGAACTGAATGTTAGTCCATTAGAATTAGATAGTGTCAGGGTAATGGGAGTGGTAGATGACGTCACAACCATCACCGCCAGAAGATCACCCGCTGCCGGAGTAAATGCCCCGGTAGTGAAGCCTGTCCCAACTGCGTTATTGACTGTGGTTATGGCGTGGGTGCACGCTGGCGTTGGTAAGGCCGGATTAGCAATAAACTGCAATGCAGCATTAGCAGTAACAGTCTGGCTGCCTTGCCCGGATGTCGCGGTGCCTGTTATTACCGTGCCCGTGGTAGCGGAAGCGGAAACAGTTTGCGAACCTTGTCCTGTGGCAGCCGTACCAGTGATCGGGGTAGAGGCCGCAAGAGGACGTATCGCATACCCAGCGATGGCCCAGGTCGTCGTAATGCCCATGCCTGTGAAGCCCATCGTCACCGAACCGGCGGGCGTCTTGGCAGCGTTGTTGTCTTCGTCCGCCCCAGAACCTAACGTCCCTGCCACGTTATTCCGTGAGGTATTATTGGCAGCAATCGACGTGTCGTTGGCCACGCAGGCCGCGACGACCCAACAATTATCCGCGACCGTCGTTATCGCGACTGAAGCATCGGTAGCAGAACCGGCATTGGTGGCCTGGGCCGAGTTGAAAGCCTCGGTAGGGGCCGTCTGGTGCACCCCGGTGTAGGACTCTGCGGTTGCGACACTCTCAATTGAGGCCGAAAGATTAACCTGAATCGATTTCGTGCCCGCTGTGGGATTTGCCAGTCCCCACATCTCCACCCGACCAGCACCGGTGACGGTGGATTTTGCGCCGATAAAGGCCAGGGCTACGTTGCCGCCGCCAGAGTCATCTATCACGCTGGTGACGGTCGCACCGGTCACCGTTAGTAATTCTACGTTGACTGCTAGGTAAGTATTGCTGCCCGTAACGGTACGGTTAAACGTGTAGGTGCTGGCTGCTGCCTGATCGCCGGAATTTGAAGCAGCGCCGAACGCAATCCCTGTTGCTGCAACGCTTACCCATATTCTGCGTGTGTCTTTGAACAGTTGCCAGGGGTTTGCTGTTAAAGATTTTAGCTCTGGCTCTGTAAGAGCTTTATTAAACGGCGCTAGTAATGCTAAATCAACGGCCGATGCGTTGGATTTATTATTTAAAGTTGTGCCGATATTTATGACACCGCCATTGTCGGCCACAGCAGAAGGCGAACTCATGTAATCTAATGTATTGGTTTGCTTTACCCCGTTGACGTAATGCACGGCCAACGATAAATCAGCCACATTGCCGCTAGGGACTGATACACCCCAAACAAGTAACTTATTGGTGCTAAATGTTTCAGCAGTTTTATACCAACCAGCACCACCGCTGGAGGTTGCTCTGCCGATTTTCAGATGACCAGTAGCGTCGACAAACAACATCCACGGAGTGTTATACCAGTTGGTGTCGCCTGAGTCTTTCAGTGCAAAACATTGGTCGGCCCCGATTGACCGTATTACAAAAACGGTCAGTAAGGTGATTGGGCCTGTAATTGCATATTGTGCATCATTCGGATATGTTAAATAATTCGTGCCTCCGGTCAGGCTTTTCGCAATTACCCCGCCGGACACGACTACTGGGGCAGTATCATGTGTAGCACCAAGCTTGTAGCGCGAAAAAGGCGCAACCAGCCCTCTTGATATCCATTTTGGATCAAGATCAAACGGGCCTGCCTGCGGCTGTTTATATCTCACGGCTTACAGCCTCGTCAGGAGAGTAGGATTCCTCATATCGTTGAACCTTCCTGACCGTAAATTTCCACGGTAATGGAATTGGTCGCCCCATTGGTGATGGTGCAGTTGGCGAACATATGCTGCAAGCCGTACTCACATTCAATGTCATTAACAGAACTATTTACGGTGTCGCCACCGCCCGACCAACGCTTGTATTTTTTACCCGTGGCATCGCCAGAATAAAATGTAACAACAGGCGCTGTTGTTGGGGCAGATGACCCATTAGTTAAGCGAACGATAATACTCCCGGCATAAGCGGTAGACATATTCCACTCAGCCGCGTTGACGCTCGTACTAGCCGCCAACGACTGTGAGGTAAGGAGAACTTTTTGTGCTTTTCCAGCGGCCATGATTTAGCCTCCCAGCCAAGTGCCTGCTGCATCCCATAGAGCGCAGCGCACGTCGAATTCGGTGATAGGGTCAGGTGTTGCGGCCAGTGCCAGCAGAATATCCGCCTGCGTCTGAGTAAATACCACGCCCACAAGCGCCTGAATCTGCCCGCGTGTGGATAGCTTGCTTATGTCCAGTTCGCCACGGTCAAGCAACTTCATGGCCCATTTAACAGGTGCGGATTGAGCAGCGAGCGATTCAAGCGCATTCAACACATTGGCTCCATCAACCGGCCCTAGCGCGTCCATGACAGTGCCGTAGCCAACCATCGTGGGTTGCAGGCGAGTACGGCCAAGGGATACCTTGGCGGCAATTGCGCCGTCATCACGGCTGGCTAGTTCAGCAGGCGTACACTTGGCTTTGATTTCGTCTAGTAGCATCACTTAACTGCCCGAAGTGCTCTTAGCAACAGTGTGCACAAAACTGCTGATGCTCACCTGTGCATTAGCCTGAATCGCAATGCTGTTCAGCACTATGTTGGTATTGGCTGTGCCCACGCTTACGTCCGTGATCTTGGTGGTGTGGTCCGTCTTGTAACAGCGCGCCCAGGTGGCATTCCCAGTCATGGCAGCAGCGGAGCACGCGGTCATCGGGTTTGCCGTGATCACGCCGTTCGCAGCGGACGGAAATGCCGTGGAATTGAATCCTACGGTGCAGAGCAGGTTCTGTGCCCCAACTGCGGTGTCCCCTGTTGCGGCCTGGGTGCCGTCATACAGATCGCAGAAGCCGGAATTGAACAACGCAGCGAAGGCGTCCGCTTCCGTGCTTGCTGCGAGGTTGGTTAGCTGTGTGTTTTTTGCCATGTTAACGCTCCTTAAGTCTTAGTGAGTTCATCTTCGTAAACGATCTTGGCCAGCATTGAGCCGTCCGGCTGACGTTCGGCTTTCACGGTGGTGGAGCGTGGTTTCTCGGCAGGCAGAGTGTTGTTGGTAATGTTCCGCATGTGCACATCCGGCGGTTCAATGTTGACTGTTATGGGACTAGGCTCCGAACCAGCAACGCGCACGAATGTATCCCCTTGATGTATCTCCGGCGTATTGACCGTGATGTTGAACATCTTCTGCACCTCTGCCTCGCCGGATGGTGCTGTACTGGCACTGGTACCAGTCGCTTCAACAGCGGCGGGTGGTGTGACGGGAGGAGGAGGCCAGGCGGCATTGACCTCCTCAGGCGTCAAGGCGTCCATGCCCAGGCGCTCACGCACCTCGGTCGGCGTCATAATGCGTGTCTCAGTATAAAGCTGGTCAACTTTCGCTTGGGTCAATGGGTCCAGCGCCATCTCCATCTTCCACTTGAACTTTACCTCTGGCGTGCCTAAGTGGCGGGAGATCAAAAAGTTCATCTTGTTCTGGATCCAGCGCATCAGGGGCATCAACCCCTCTTCTTTAGCCGTCTCAGCACCCTGCTCGGCTGTGGCACGGTTGTTGGATTTGATGAACGGGGTCGGCGCGATGGAGAACGCGAAGCATACAATGCGCGCCAGCCACTCGTCGTACTCGTCCTTGAGGATGTCTTTACGCGGGAAGACGATGTCTTTAAGTGTCGGGATGAACCGCATCTTGCGCCGGGCTGCCGTGTTGCCCTCATTCATGCTGTCCCAGAGCAGCTGGAAGTCGGCGATCTGCTTCGGCGTCCAGGTTTCAGGCACCTGGGCGATGGCTTCTGGCACGTTGCCACTGGTGTAGAACTCTAGCTGGCTCATCTGGCGGCGCAGGGCGATGTTGACCGTCATCATGACCTGCTCGACTGGCGACATGCCATACAGCCGGTTGGTACGCGGATTGCGCATCATGTAGATGAGCTGGTCAGACGTCAGGTCGTTCGCCATGATGCCATGCAGCACCTGTTGATAGGCTGGGTCGGGCGGCAACGGCGTGCGTCCGGTGGCGTCAATCTTGCGCGTAATGGTCGCCGCATCAATCAGTTCCAGCGCCCTGACCTTGCCGCCACGGTTCATGGCGGGGTAAACTGCAACCGCATCAATGACCAGCAGGTCTTCCACGAACATGCTGAGCCAATCATCCCAGGCGTGCTCGCCATCAGGCCGCTCGAAGAAGTCCGACACAGTCTTAACTTGCGCCGCCAAGGCCTCTGGTGCTACAGTTTCATCGGACGGCACAATTTCCCAAGCGAAGCTCTTGATCTGATCCTTGCGCGTCTCGATGACTAGGCGCAGCAGGTCGTAGCCGTCCGCCAGGTTGCGCATGAGGTAGAACGGATTCGCCTCCGTGCTGCGTGGTTGCAGGCGAGTGTTGATCGCGACAGGGTAATCGAATTGTCGGCCTTCGGTCTTATCCTGTGCGACAGGCGCCAGCGGCTGTCCTGGGCCGAACCAGGCGGATGGGTCAGCACCCGTGATCATGTAACGCAGGCCACCCGTTATGCGGGTGATGACACCTGGGTCTACGTTGCTGCCGGAGGTTTCGCGGGATGCCATTATTTATAATTGCTCGAATGTCCGCCACGATCGGTGGTTGGTGCTGGACCAGAAATGGTATTGTATCGATCAGTGGTTGCAGCAGCAGAAGTGTGACCGTGCGATTCTAGAGATGTTGTTTTTGTTTCATTTGCAAGACGCAAACCAAAAGCAGTTGCCATTTTCTCGTGTGTTGACGCCGCAGAGTCATGATATGCCGCAGCAGAAAAATTACCGTGCGTGCGGGAAACATTTCTAGCGCTTTGGTGTAGCTCTTTTGCCCTTGTGTGCAATGTTTGTGCTACTCTATTTGAACCTGTTCCAGCTTGAGCGCTAACAGCAGCATCATTGGCTTTGCGTGTAGCTATTTCTGCATCTTTTGCAGTTTGTCCTCCACCACCTTGATACTGATTCCCGTGGAACTCATGACCGGGCAGATCGCCTTTTTGCAGGTTGAACAGCGGCGTGCCAACTTCAGGTGCAATAGCTGCCTTGATTAAGTCCACAGCTGCTTGACGATCATGTAGGTTGCTCATGCTGCTTCCTTTGCTTTGGCTGCTTGTTGGTAGAATTCGATGAGGCCGAACGATTTGCTACGCACACGGCGCCAGTTGCAATACTGCGTCATGCCGTCCACCTCATCGTCGTGCGGCAAGGTTGGAAAGCCGCTGACCTCATGCAGAAATGTTTCAATATCTGGATCAATGCCAGGGTCTGGAAGCCACACGTTGCCTGCCTCCTGGCTGGGCTGCATCGCATACGCCCGTGCGGTCTTGCCGCCTTCGGGGTTGATCGCGATGATGCCGGAAATCTCTGACGACAGCGTCTCGATGACCGCGCTGCCGTTGGCCTTATCTTCAATCAGGATGGCCACTGCGTGAGGGTAGAGCGCCTTCATCGCCCGCACCGCGACGACAGTCGCTGCGAAATTCAAGCGCTGCTTGGTACGCTTCAATAGGTAATCGTTCGCGCCCTTGTTGCCCCAGGCTTGAATCGCGACAAAGTCCGATGTTTCCAAATCCTTAAACGTGCAATCCACACTGATGACGATCTCGTCTAGCTCTGGCAATACCTTCCAAAACTTCCAATGGTTGCGATTGAAGATGATACCGCCACGTGGTTCAGGATTTTGCTGCAGCTGCGCAGCGCGATGGTAGGTACCCAGCGTCTTCTCAAGCTCCTGCGCCGATGCTTCCGGAACACGCGTTGGATGGATCAGTTCGCCTTCTATCGTGCGCGGATCTTGGAACCCGATGCTGGTAGTCTTGCGCAGTGCTTTATCGTAGCGGAAGGGCAGCACCAGGTGCTCCCAGCCTTCCTCCTCTGCCAGCAGGTAGCCAGTCAGGTCGTTCGGGTTGAGGCGCTGGTGCACGACGATGGCTGCTCCGGTGGTTGGGTCATTTGCCCGCGTTGCCATCGTGCCCTTCCACCACTCGATGCTGCTGGCCAAAGCCAAAGCGCTGTCAGCATTCTTAGCGGAAACTGGATCGTCCACAATTCTGACGTCGCCGCCGAAGCCTGTGCCAGCTGCGTCGGTGCTGGTGACGATCCTGGTTCCACGCTTGTCGTTTTCATATCGACTCTTCACGTTCTGGTCGGTCGTCATCTTGAACCGGGTGCCATACGCAACCTGGTAGCGCGGACTTTCGATGATACGCCGGGTATCAACCGCATCGCGCACGGCGACATCGGTGGCATAGGATGCCGTCAGATACTGCCTGGAAGGATTTGTGATCCAATCCCACGCAGGAAACGCCTGGCTAACCAGGGACGATTTCAACATTCTGAACGGCATGTTAATTAACAACTTGCGGATCTGGCCGAGCTTGACTGCTTCTAAATGCTCGCAGATCGCGTGGATGTGCCAGTTGTCTTGAAAAGGGGTTGCGGGTTGCAGGACGGGCCAGGCAAACAGACGAAAAAAATGATGCAGGCGGCGTTTACCAAGCTCTGCATCAAGGACGATGTCGGGGATGTTGTCCTGCTGGACGAATTTTCTTGCTGCTAGTGCATCACGGAAGCGCTTTGTGATATCCCGCTGACTTTTTCCCGCAGGAGCTTCCATGCCATTATTTCCTCTTCAGACAGGTTTGCCAGGTCATAATCAACCGGCTCGTTCATGTTCAGGTTGGTATTTTCAGTAATGATCGGCGCATTGCTCATGCCCTTATCAAGCAGCAACTTGGCGGCGGACACTTGAGCAGCGGAGAGGACTACCTTTTGTTCGGTGAAGGTACCGTCACGAGCAAATATCTTTTCTTTATCGCCAGCAACAAATTTCGCTAAGCGTTCAAGAACACTGCCTACCTTGATTTTGGCGCGAATTTCTTCTTGATGACGCGGGTGCAATGTTCTAGCAGCCATGATGGGTACTCCAGGAATTTGGGGAACAGCGGGCTTACGCGGGTGTTGGGAGGCCTCTTTTATATATTGGGCGATCTGGGATTGACCAGATGCACTGTGTCAGCCACACCGTGAGTATATCCTATTTTTAAATAAAATAAAACATTTATTTTTGAGTGATTGATACTACATGCGTCTGTCGATGCCCAAGCGATGCGACACGCGTCTTTCGATGCCCCGCACCACTAGGTCTGCCTTGCCCAGCACGTCTTTAATGATCAGAAAATCTTTTCTAATAAGCTTTTTGCCGGTGCCGTTGCAAACATGACACCTAATGTTGGACAGCACGGGGGCGCCATCCAGCTTGATGTACTTCACACCACGGCACGCTTCACAATCTCCGGCAACCCAATGCTCCAACGCCCTGACAGAGATTTCTTTCGACCAGCGTATCGCTCTGTTATGTAAACTGGCTGCACAGCATGTCCATTGGAAGAATTGATTGCGCGCCCCGGCGAGTGACTCGGCATCACCGAGGTACTTGAGACGGAACACAGACAGATGGCCAGGGTTCCTGATCCCGGCAAAGGCGATGACACGCAACGTGTCGACGTCACAGGCATGTTCCTTCTGCTTCAAGTCTGACGATGTTTCCGCCCTGATTACCCGCACCAATGCACCCATAAACTTCTCCTTGTTTCACAATTATAAACCGCAACTGACACCAAACGGTATTGCTGTATACGTAAGAGATTCTTTTATAAATAATGAAAGTTAATAAACCTCTCGCGCGTTAACTAGTATACGTTTTTAAGTTATTGTTTTTATTATCGTTATTAGTAGTATCAGTATCGTATCAGATACAGTTCCATGTAACCTATTGATAATAATCAATTATATTAGTAATATCAGTATATTAGTTAAAATTCTTTTATTAACTTCCATTGTTTATAAAAGAATTCCTTACGTATATAGCAAATAAGCTATAATCTAACCATGACTCGTCCATGCGAACAAACCACCTACCTCAATCTTGATGTCGCTGCCTTCATCCGCTGGCAGTTCCGTCGTCCAATTGATTTTTATCGGTCGCATCTTGAGCACGTACCCTTACCCGCCTTCTACCGTGCCTTGCGGGATGAACCGGTCACTGAAGAAGTTGCCCAATTCATCGAGTACCAGGCCTGGCACCACAGCTGCTGGGTGAACTTTGCGAGCGGAGAACCGCCCCCTCAATTTCCACGTGGCCGCAACGACTAACTCACCCAGCGTCATCTGGTTAAACTCCCGCGCCCAGCACCCGTTGACCAAGAACGTCCATTCCCCAGCACCCGCAAATACCCACACTGAACCACCCGCCAGTGCTCGCCCGTAGATCCAGGCGATCTGCTCCGGTCTCAAGCCTGATCTCCCGAATACTGGCGTCCCAGCCCGCTTAGGCACCGCTGCAATCGCTTTGAGCTCCAGCCAGTGCTGCGACCCGTCTACCCGCGACAGCAGGTGCACGTCCGGCACCCCGCCGCCCACCAGGTTCTCAATCCGCTGTACGAAGTACCCTTTGGCAAGCCTTGGTTGCCACCGATCCCATAACCGTCGTTCACCTGCCATTAAAACACCCCCATCGCTAACGCTATGCCAGCCAGGACGCGTTATCTCATCCTGCCCTAGATCAGCCTATTCCGAATAAATAAAAACGCGCCTGAGCGCGTTAGATAAGATCGTAGATCGGCGATACCGCGATGTGCACTGATTCCTGCTTGACCTTGTATTCAAACCGCCGCTCTGGGTAATGGTTCGGCGCGTCCTTTCCATCGAACCGGATGATCCGCCCACCAGTCAGCGGCTTTTCTTCTGGTACCTTGCGCTGATATCCCAAGGCGGGAGTAACCAGCTTAGCTGGCGCTGGATAGACCTGCTCCCGGCTGGTATGATACCGTCGCAAGCGACTGCGGTGCGTCCCGCAAGACGCTAGCCACCCCGCCGCCGCCAAAACCGACAGGTAATGACTAACGGTCGATAACCGAAACCCAGTCAGGGTATGAATTTCATGCACAGTCAAAGACTGCGTGCGCAGCATCTCCACCACTACCCCCTTGCGCTGCTCCATTAAACTACGTTGCCGTTGGTGCCGTGTATCCATGCAATTCTCCCCAATTAAGTCCTTCCGTCCGTTCCACCATGATCGGCACCTTCCATTTTACAGCATTCTCCATGATTCGTTTCATTTCTACTAATGCTTCTGTTTCTTCCGGGGTATCACCGGCACTGACGTTAACGTCATCGTGCACAATGTTAAGCGGATATCCCAGCACATCAAACAACCCTGCCTCATAGCAATCAACCAGTGCCTTCTTCATGGTGGTGCCTTCACCATCCTGTGCAAGACGGTTAAGGCCCAGGTGGGTAAACGCCCGCACTGCTCCGCCGGCCTTCCCGGTTGCAGCAAGCACCTCGGTCCGCACCGCCTCTATGTCCTGTGACAGTTTGACCTGTCCGCGTAACCGCCATTCACGTGGTTCATAATATGGAAAGCGGTGGCGTCGTCCCATGATCCCCATGATGTACCCTCGGCTCTGCCCAACCCCGGCGATCCGTTCAGATGTCGCCCGCACGAATGGCATCCCTGTATGGTAAGCCTCGATCAATGGTCGGGCCTCCTCCACCGGGATGCCCATCTCCCGCGCCAGCTTGTCCACGCCCATGGTAAAGGCCAAGCCGAAGTTGATGTTCTTTACCGGCTTGCGCCCAAGGTGCATCCCGGTGGTCTCCGCGATGAGCTCTTGCGCCATGTTGTGATAGTCGGTGGTCGGATCAGCGTTGTATCTGGCCCGGGCCTCACCGGCGCCCTGCCCCACGGCGTAGTGCGTCATGATCCGGAACTGGATCTGGCTGTAATCCATGCAAACCCACCGCTTCCCCTCCTCCGGCAGCCAGATGCCGCGGATCAGCGGACCAAGTTCTGGGTCACGCGCTGGGATGTTTTCTAGGTTGGGAAGTGATGAAGAGAACCGCCCAACGATCGTCCCGCCATCATCCCCACGCAGCTGGTGGAACTGACCGTGCACCCGACCGTTGACCTGCATCTTGAAGATGTACCCGTCGATGAAGGTGGCTGCCGCCTTGTCGTACTGCCTAGCCTGCCGGAGGCAGCGTGCCAGGTCGCTCGGGTGATGCTCCAGCCAATCAGCGGTAAAGGATGGTTTGCCGGTGGGTGTTTTTGGGTAGGCGATGCCAGCCTTGTCAAAGGCTTTAGCGATACTGTCGGCGGCCCAGAGGTCAACCCCGCCAATTCTTGATAGAAGCGTATCGACCTTTTGTTTTAATTCGTCTCGGATGCGCTCTGCATGCGCCAGATTAACCCTGATGCCCTTTTGCCGCATCCCTACCAGAATGCGTGGCAACCTTGACTCCAAAAGGAAGACGGGCATCAGCCCCTGTGCCTCAAGCAGGGGCTTTTGCTTCTCCCACACTCTCAACGGCAGGTCAACGTCCCCCTCCGCATACGGCCCAACCAGGCACGGCGGCGCCCGGAAGATATTGGCCGCCTGCGGGCGCCCGCTGGCCCCGCCATAAGCGCGCTGGCACCAATCATAGAGTACCGTATCGACCTTGTGCTCACCGAGGTACTTGACCGCCAGTGAGTCAAGCGAATAACTGCGCGCATGCTCATCGAGCAGCGGTTCAGCGATCTGCACGTCGATGATGTCGCCTGCGACTGCAACCCCTTCGTGCGCCAACCACCCGAGGTCATACTGCGCGTTGGCGAAGACTTTTGGCTGGTGCGCCAAGCTAAAGGCTTCTTTGCACCACCCAAGCACTGCTTCCACCGGCAGGTTGCCCTCGCCCACCGTATGACGCATCGGGAAGTACCAGCGTTGCCCGTCGTCCGTGCCCACTGCCACGCCGACGACATGCCCCACCCCGCGCCCCCAGCCCGGTCCGTGCGTCAGCAGCTCTGGGTCCCAGGTCTCGACGTCGATGCACAGCATCTTGGCCGAGTCAAGCCGAGGGAAGGTCGTCGGCGAGCGCCACCCAGTCGATGGGATCGGTGGAAGCCCATATGACACCCGGCGCAGATCATCCTTGCTGGCCCTGCCCAGGTAGGGATGGTCCGAAAAGAGCTCCGTCGTCAGATCTTCTGCCATATCCGACCAGAACTTTCCCAAAGAAACTGCGAATCGGCATGCGGGTATTCATTAAGAAAAACGATCCTGCGGCAGGCGGTGTTCAGCAGCAGTTTCGTGCAGGTGATGCACGGGCTGGTTGTAACATAGCAGGTATCGATCTGATAAACATCGTGGCACTGCAGCAGGGCATTTTGCTCGGCGTGGACCGCGTAGCACCCATCTAGGTTTGTGCCGCTTGGCGAGGTCGCCCCAGGACAGGCGAACGGATAGACCACCGGATAGATCACCGGGCCAAAACCGTCAACATCGGGTTCGTTGCAGTGCGGCTGTCCTGCTGCCACGCCGTTGTACCCGGTGGCCAAGACATGCCCGCGGACATCTAACAGTACCGCCCCGACTGAACGGCGCATGCAGGTCGATCGTTGCGCAGTAAGCAACGCCAGCTGCATGGCCCATTGGTCGCGGCTGAGTCTCATGCTTCCCACTCCCACCACCGGAGGACATCGCCGGGCTGCGTGTTACGCAATGACTTCAGCGTCTGCATCAGGCAACCCGGATCACGAAATAGCTGCTCCGGGGTAGCTACACCCGTTGAAAACAACCCGCTATCAAGGCAGATTCGCGCGGCATCAAAATTGGTTTCATACAAGTGGCTGCTGGCAGCCGTTAGATACAGCCGTCCAGGCTCGATGACCGGGTCGTTTAACCGGGCGCAGATCAGGTGCCCAAGCATGCTGAAGTTGAAGACATCATACGGCAGCCCCAGCCAGACGTCGGATGAGCGCATGAAGACATGGATGTTCAGCTTGTTCTTCCGGATGCTGGCAAAGATCGCCACCGTACAGGGCACGTCCTTGGTCGTCGGTGGGTTCTCACGCCAGATGGTGAGACCGGCCTGGCGGCTGTCCGGATCGGTGATCAGTTTATTCACGACATAATCCAACTGACCGACGACCTTTGGCCCGTAGGCCCCAAAGAAGGTCTGACCGTCATCACTGAACTCAGCGATCCGCTTATTCCATGGCGCGATCCCGGTGACGGTATCATCACCGGATAGGATCCAGAAGGCTTCAGCTGCCATGAATCGGTGGTTGAGTTTACGCTCCTTGATGGTCAGCACAGGATAACGCATATCAACCTTAACGGTGTATTGTGGCAACTCCAGTGTCGGTATGCCACGCGGGCTGACGTCAACCCCGCGGAGAAACAGATCACTGATCGTATCGATCCAGATAAAGTTTAAGGTTTGCATATTACTCCTGACCAATAAAGAATCCAGCATAGTTGATAATATCAAGAGCTGTATCACGCAAACCTTCAAAATTAGCATCTTGCCCGTGCATTTCTTTTAACACTAACGAATTAAACCGTTGTGCTTTTGTATGGATCATTTGTGCATAACTTACTGCACCGAATGGGAAATATGAGGATCGATCTACTTTATGAGGGTCCATATTGCTTGAATTTTGATTATAGTCTTGGCTCTTTTTAATACAAAGCAAAGCTGCTTCAGCTAGTGCCCCTGGATGACCACCGCGAGATTTCAATTCCTCAAGTAATTCAACTGTTGGAAATTCTTTAAGGATAATCGATTTGCAATTGTTCTGCACGTCGCACCTCCCCGTCATCGATGCGTTGCTGGTTTACGTCCCACTTGGCGCGCAGGGCCAGGGTCAGGTCCTCCGCTGTCAGGTCCATGGCTAATGCCGCATTGGTCAAGAATTGAAAGATGTCAGTAAGTTCTGTAGCAAGTTTAATCCGATTAACGATCAATTTTTGCTTTTTCCAATTTTTGAAGTTTGTTTCATTTAATGCTTCAACTATCTCGACTATAGCGTGTAAAAGATTTTCTTTGCAGCCAGCTTCACCATGACCGTTAGGCCAACCCATACTGGATTGTAAAGTTCTTTGAGCGTTAAACATTTCTTTAAAATCTAAAATCTTTTTCACTTGCCTTCTCCTTAAACTTAAATATCGCCTCTATCGCATCTTCAATTTTGTTAAAATACCCGACATGCCACTGCTTACCATGAATTCTGGTTTGCGCTCTCCAACGTGAGCTTTGTGGATACCATGACACCCCAATGACACCGCCAGAACTTGAGTGTAATGTACATTCACTGTTAAGTTTATTCTCAGATGAGGTCACCCACCTAAGGTTTGTCAATACATCGTTAGTTCTAACCCGATCACGGTGATCAACGATGAATCCCGGTTTTAATCCTTCAAACGTTTCAAGTACCAATCTCGCCACACTACGATCGCGTAATTCAGACCCCAATCGAATAAAATTATACCCGTCAGGTCTATTCATAACTAACGTCAACTCTTTAATCCTTCCAGATTTTTGAAAATTCAATGACCTCACCTTGCCAAGATTTGAAACTTCATATCTACCTTCGTAGTTAACAACCGGTTTCCAAAATTCTATCATGGTCGATCACAAATCCAAAGGTTGTTCCTTGCCGAATCTGGGTAAAGTGGCCCAAAAATATTGGAAACAGCGTCGCTGTCAAAATACTGTTCAAGAGCTTTACGAACCTCAAGGATGGCCGCTTTTGATGCCCTGTCAGTATCAGTTTTGCCGATATGCTTTATATCCATGAAAGTTCCATATCGGCGACGCACTTTGAACCCTGCCTTCTCAGCATGCTTCTGAAGTTCAGCAATGGTAAACTCATGCAAATGATTGGCGGCATGGCGAACACCATCGTAACATGGGGTTGACATCAGCATGATACCACCAGGTTTCAGGCAAGTAAAGCATGCCTTCAAAAACTTATCTGTAAATTTGATGTTGACGTGCTCAATGACCTCGAAATGCACTACCACGTCAAACCCTTCAGGCTGAAGCTTGCGCAGTTCCTTATAACGCTCCACGAAGTTAAACTCGCCGAGGAACGTCAGGCGCTGCGAGGCGGACGGATTGAGCTTGTTCAGGTCCACGCCAGTGTAGTGGTTGACATGCGCTGCCGCCCCGCCCGTCAGGATCTTGCTCAATGGCTTATCTTCCCCGCAACCCACCTCAAGGATGTTGTCTTTTGCCGTGATAAAGCGACGTGCAAAGCTCCAGCGAAAAAAGTGACTTGAATAGTCTCTGTGCAGGGTTCTACCATGCCCAGCCTCATGCAGCTGGGTCAGATCGTAGTCGCGGTCATCCCGTGCTTTTTCACGTTTAATCATGACAGACTCCTTTACAGCATCCAGCCCAAGAATCAGGTTTTCGACCCTCAAATTGTGCTACCGTGTGCTCGGCTTTTTTAACGTGAGACATCCCATACGGATTTCCACCATGTGAGCCAGGTAAGGAAGCCCATTTTAGAATTGCATAGGATTCAGAAGGGTCCATCTTTTCTCTTTTAACCATGTCAGGCTCCTTTGCGTTTGTTGAGGTAGTTGCGGTACCATTGGACGTAGCTGCGCTTCTTGTCGTCCAGGCTGAACTTTGCCTTGACCGCCGCAAAGATCTCGTCATCGTTCAGCTCGCCCGCGATGATCAGCGCCTGGAACATCCCCGCGACGGTTTCTTTACGCGGCTTTGGCGTCTTGATCGGTTGCTTAAAGTCAGAATCAGGACGGGCGGTTCTACCAGGACGGTGAGAAGCAGCCTCAGCAGCGGCATCATTCAGTACAAATCCGCCATTCTTTCCTGGTTCTGGCCACATCTCATTCGAGATGAAATCATCCGCGTTTTCCAGCAGCGCCGGGTCGATCTTGCCGAGCGCACGCTTGGCGTCGGACTTGCGTGAGTAGGTCTTCATAATATCCTCCAATAGTTGTTGGGCTTCAGGGGTCACGGTAGCGATCCCCATGACCGGGTGCAAAAACCGCTCGGCAGCCTGCTTCATGCCTTGCGGGTATTCAAAGTCCTTGCCGCAATCATCAAGCATCGAATTGCTGACGCGTTTGACATAGATGTGCTTCGCGTCGCGGGCGATGATGGTTGACCACTTGCGTGCCCGGGCGACCTCGATCACCAGCCCCAGCTTCGGGCACTTCAGCACGCGTGGTTCAAAGGTGAGGGTGTTCATTCTGCCTCCGCATGTCTCTCAGCGAAGGTTTCCATCCAGTACATAAGCACCTCACCAGCTTCCGCTTTTGAGAGTTCTTCAAACGCTTCCATCAGATACGGACGTGCGCCGAACATATTAGTAGCGCCTGATTTGCGCAGACAGTCCAGATATGCAAGATGCTCGTCGGTAACGACTGTTGGTTTGGTCTTCATTTTCATTTCTCCTTAAATTGCCTACTGAGCTGGTTTAGCGTCCGCTCGGTTCAAGACGTTACTTGCGAATCCAAACATCACGATAAGTGTTTGGAAGAGCAGTAGCACCCACTGATACCCGTACCAGTTTATGCGTTTTCAGTTTCTTTTCCAATTTAGCGTCAAGGATCGCGTGGCCTGCTTCTCTAGCAGCCTCAAAAGGTACTTCCTTGTCATTCACGAAAAATTGATAAAACGGAGACGCAGCCGGTTCTTGACAATAGCAAAGTGCATCAAGAAACTCATGCACTCTAATAGCAGGATAATCAAGCACCTGTTCGCCCAACTGAATTCTGAACTTCATTTCTTTTCTCCTATTTCTGGTCGGCTGCAACGCAACCGATACACTTATTATAATGATAAACGAACAGAATAAAAGGTGTTTTTCTATATTTTGTTTTTATATGAGCGAACATAATTATATGTTTCGATTATATCGTTACCGGTTTCTTTTTAATCAGTCCGCGTTCCCACTTAGCGGCTAAAACCGCAGCAATATGTTCCGGTGATTGTTTTCGCCCCTTTAGCGCATGACCATACGTATTACCCTTATTACGCACCAATAAAATAGCATATTGTTCTGGCGACATTTTGAATGCCCGCGCCACTTCTTTCTGCTTATCGCTGTTTACTTTACCAGCTTGTGCTTTTGATATGGCCCTACGATGCTCTGGTGTAAGTTTATTCCCTTTTGCGTATTGGTTTCCTAAATTACGTTGGCGTAATTTTTCACATACAGCGAGGGGCATTGGACGACCTTTTTGGACGATGCTTAATGCCAAGCTATGTTTTTTCCTCAGCCATTCATACAGTTTATTCTTACGTCCTACTTTTGAAATAGTCATCATATACGCAGCAAAAGCTATTTTATGGTTTCCTGGGTACATTTTAACAAGCAGTTGATGCGCGATATAGTGTTCTGCACCGGTTAATAGTGCACGGTTTCCTGGCGTATCCTCTCCCCCTAAACATTTAGGAACAATATGGTGCCATTCAGTATATCCAGCAGGACGTAAACGTTCTTTAGCCCGCGTAATAAGTACTTCATAGTGTTTGGAATAGTTCATATTTGAAAACTTTGTGGGCTTTTAGCATCTATTAAATAAAGATTCATTTTAGCACGAGTAAGTGCAACATAAAAAACACGGCGTTCATCATCCGGGAAGCGCTGGTACCCCTGGAACGTCTTGTAGCTCATGTCCAACATCACCGTCACGTTGTCGGCCTCGCCGCCCTTGGCGCTGTGGATGGTGCCTATCTTCACCAGCGGCGGCGCATGGAGCTTGCGACCGGCCCGCAGCACGGCCAGGTAGTACTCGCGGACGTCCAGCGCGATGCCGTCTAATGCGTCGTGCCAGATGCCCTGCGCCAGTAGGCCGCATTTCTCCCGCAGGTGCTTATCATCGTACAACAGGTCATCCAAAAACGCCGTAGCGCCCTTGAACCCGCGCTGAACGCCGGTACCCGGACGCAGGCAGTCGTAGATCCGTTGTACCGCACCGCCCGATACCGATTCACCTCGTCGAAGGCGCTCCCAGTTGATAATAGCGAGGTAGTGCGCCTGATCCACCGACGGGATGCCACGGCGTCCTGTAAACACGACGCCGGAGCGCCGCAGCATCTCCTCCGCCTCATTCAGCATGTACCCATTACGCGCCAGGATCAGCCAGGTGCCCGGTGCCTCGAAGTCCATGGTCTCAAGATGCGGCAGGTGTTGAACCGAACCTTCCTCATTTCTGGCGCTCCACTTCTTTTGGAAGCGGTGCCCCACGCCCTCAATGACCCGCCGGGCGGTCTGGTAGACGGAGCGCGGCAGCCGGTAGGAGGTTTTTAGCACCTCCTGCTGGCCGCCGAGGTCTAAAAACTGTTCTACATCCGCCCCGCTCCATCTATATATCGCCTGATCGTCGTCACCGCCGATGAAGACGCGCTTCGCGGTGCTGAAAAGCTGCTGGCACACCTGCCATTGCAGGTTAGACAGGTCTTGCGCCTCATCAATCACCACCACGTCCACGTTGACCTGCTTCTTTTCCAGCAGCACCTGTTCCAGCATGTCCGTGAAGTCTAGTCGCCCGTGCTCCGCTTTGTATGAGGTCAGCGCTACGGAAAGGCGCTTCAGCGCGAACAGGTCGATATCCGGGTCGTTCAGCTGATGCCACTGCTCCTCTAGGCTGACGCAGCGATTGCGCGCCAGTTGCGTGACGAACAGCAACCGGTCACCTTCATTACCGCCCACCGGGAATCCTTCCTCCGGATTGATGTCATGTGCACCGAACGTGTACCCCAATTCATCACCCAATGATAAATAGTCTGTTCGTGACAAGACATCGCCCCGGCGTAGCCCAAGAAGCTGGAAGCAGAGGCTGTGCAGCGTGCGGAAGTAAGGCAGCTGCGTAGCCTCTAGCTTGAATTTTAATTTGGCACGGTCGGTCGCCTCCTCCACCGCCTTTTTGGTGAAGCTGACGTAGGCGATCTTGTTCGGCTGAACGCCGTTGATCAGCTCCTCCTCGACGATGCCAAGCAGCCGCGTGGTCTTACCGGTGCCCGGGGCCCCCAAAATCAATCGTTGGTTAGCGGCGATTTGCATGCTAGTTTGAAAAAACTTCAAAGGTAGCTGCAATAGCAAAAGGGACGGTAAATCCAGCCGCATTCCTATGTCCACCGCCACCGTATTTTTTGGCAATTTCGGAAACGTCTATGCCAGTATCAGTTGAGCGCAACCCGAATATCCGACCTTTCGGTGTATCCCAATAGCAGCCCGCGAACGGCTCTCCCTGCGCCATTTTGTGAGCTGCATCGGATACCAGCGTATAAGGAAGATTAGCAATAGGGACGTTATAACCGCCAATATTCATGCGCCGTTGAACCACATCAAGCAGTTCTGCGATGTCCTTAAAATGTTTTCGTTCTATGGCTTCACCTTCAATTGCCAACACAGCAGGATCACTTGCCATCAAACGATCCCAAACAGGAAATTCATACGGGTAGGAGAAAATATTCGCCTGAATCTCGCGCGTTTTCGGCAACGCGAAGCGCCACAGATCGCGATCCTCAACGTGCAGCAATACTGGCGGCGGCGCTTCATTAGGGAAGTAGTAATCCCATGCGATCTTGCTGCCAGCGCGTTCCATGTCGAAAACTACTTCTGCACCAAGAAGCCCGAGCAAATCTTCCGCAGCAGTCTTATGATGATCCAAGACCAGCACGGAGCTCGCTTCAGCGATGATTTTCTCCATGATTGGGCGCTTGTACGAAAAATCCACCAGCACCACATCGCGCCCAGCTACGTCAGGCGGTGGCATCTGATACACGCCAGCATGAAAATCCGTTGCATCTCCGAGCGCCCTACGGACAACCCAAGCACCCGAAAATCCATCAGCACAATTTCCATGATAAATACATAGTGTATCCATAGTGTATCCCTTCATCAAAAATCCGTATCTCGAGCAGTCTGCTCGAATTCTTCGGTTTGCCGCGCATATTCAGGAATTGACCAGCATTGGCAGCACCTGTTTTTTAAAGAAAATTGCTCGTGTTTCGCCCCGACCTTGCTGCGCAACAATGACCACGCCTTGCGCGGCGTTAGGTCTCTAAAGTTATGCTGGAGTAAATACCGCATCAAATCTTCTGACCGAAAGTAGTGCCGCCCGTTCTCCGTCCACGGCTTGCCCAGCAGCATTTCCTCCCGCACCCGTGCGGGGGCGCTGATGACGCAGAACTGCTCCAGGTGCCACATAAACCGTCCCTCAGGACTGGCTTCTTCAGGTGCCGCGATGATTTCAGCATCATCCAGCCGCTCTTGCACCAGCTTCTGCCACACCGCAGGCTTGACCGGCGGTGGCCAGCGGTTGATCCTGTCCACGCACGCCTGGGCGAATTTGCCCTGGCTCATCAGCTCCTCGGTTTCTAGTTCAAACCGCACGCCTTCCACGTCGATGATCCAGGTTGGCGGGCTGGTGCAGATCTTAACCAATCGACTGATGTTGACGGACGATTCTTGGTTGCCGTGCCCGATGCCGAACTCCCGCTGCATGCATAGCGCCTTGTTGCAGCACGATACGATCGGCGGGCTGGTGCAGGGGTAGAAGTAGTCCTTCCGCGAGAGCGAACTAACCAGCCCGCGGATCTCTCCCATGGGCAGCGGGGGTGAGATAAATGCCTGGTTCAGCTCATCCAGCTTGCCCTCCCAGCCCTCCTTGTATTTGAGCCTGGCATACACGCCCATGGCGAACATCCCCATGTTACGCGAACCTACGGCAATGCCCTGCCGTGCCAGCGTCTGGAGGCAGGGCGGCCCATCAGCAAAGTGTTCACCCGTGGCGCAGGATAGCGCCAGAAAGTCATGCGGGTCGCAGCGCAAGACAGTGGCGAGGTCAAGAAACTCTTCAGCCGTGAGGTCTTTGCCTTTGTATACTGCACAGCGCCGGGCATTGAAGTAAGGCATGTTGAGCCAGTTACCGGCATCGCGTTCGCTGGCGAGCTGCACCTGTTTCGGGTAGATTTCAACACCCGCATAGCCCAGCGCCCCGGCGATTTCACTCATCTTGGCGCGCATCATGCGGGCGTCAATCGGTTCTGTGACGTAGGCGGTGACGTGCACGCCACCCGATTTGGTGCGCAAACAAACCACCGGTAGCTTCAGGGCGCGGGTCTTTTCCTCCACCCCCTCCAGCAGCCCCTCATGGTACTCGTCAATGTCAATGGCACCCCAGCGGCACTGATTGTCTTCATTGATGGGTACGATGCCAAGTCCGATGGTACCGGACAGGTGATCGCGCCACATATCAAGCGTCGTCGGCTCAAACAGCGTAACCGCCTTGCCGCCCATCTTGCCCTTCTTGGCCGCATCAGCCCCCGTGATTTTGTAGGTGCCGTGCGCCCGCTGAAGTCCTCGGTAAAGCTCCTCAAATCGCGCTGATAAATCCGCCAATGCGTACCCCTTATGTTAATACCTACTCAAAAGCACGCTCACGAAAATTCTCGGCTTGCAACAAGACGTGCTTAAGGCTAGATACTTAGGCGCTTATTAATAGCCATGTAATTATCTAACTACTCTCTCGGGAGTTCCTAAAAGTTCACGTCGTCATCATCAGCACCGGGTTCGTACCCCGGGCCCGCCTAACTTGGGCTAGCCTGTGGTGCCTGCTCGCGCACCTCACCTGCTGCCACAGAATCGCGGAAGGCTTTGGCTTGACCGTATAAAGGCATTTCGGCCAACGGATTACCCGTCTCGATCTTCCAACCGAACCAACTACCCTTGTCGTTGGATTCTGGGATGGTGCTTAAATGATAAACGTGACTGAACATCGGCGGCGTGAAGATGGTGCCGTTTGTCCGGGTCATCTTGAGCCCGTTCATCTTGCTCATCCACTGGCGAGATTTTTTTATCTGCGTCGAGGCAAAACTGATGACCGCTGGGGTGAAGCCGCCCTTGCCGTCTAGCACCAGCACGTAGTGCGTGCGGGTATCGGCCAGGAGGTTGCCTTCGCTGTCGACCTGCTGGCCGTCGGCGTTGGTCTTGGCGGCCGCCACCTGAGGATCGCTAGGCATCAATTCACCCTTGAACCCGCCACCGCTGTCACGTGGAGCCCATTTTATAAAAGAACGCTTGTAATAACAGGGAATGACATCAACGCCATCGGTACCGTCCATGACCTGCTGCGTGACGGTGTTGAACAGGTGCCCTTCCTCTGCGCCCTTGATGTAAGCGCCATCCGACTTCTTGACCTGTGGGCTACCTGATTGCAGGATACCTAAGAACGGAATCGCGTAGGCCGAAGCATCCGCCTGTTCAAATCCCGATCCGGCATCCTCTTCATACATGCCAGCGAGGGATAGTTCGGTACCTGGTTTCTGTGTTACTTGGGTCTTGCTCATTTTATTTCTCCTTAAAATGCCGTGCCTGTTTAGCGTCCGCACAGCTCATGACGTTTACTATTTGATGATCGCCTTGGTAAAAGGCACCACGCCAAACAACTCAAATGGGACGTTGGTACCCTTGGCGAGCTGTTCCTTGATCAGCGCCTTGAGCGTTTGTGGATGCACGGACATCTTTTGATCCGCTAGCTGGCGCCAATGGTGCTCGGTCAGGATGCGAAGAAGCTCGTTCGCCTGCTCGTCCTCGCCCTTGCCGAAGGCCACCGTGACCGCGTTCTTGATGACGTCACCCAGACCTTGGTTGCGTAACCAGCCAAGGGCTTGGTCAAGCCTATCCTTAGGGATGCTGGCAAAGATGTCCTCTTTGATGCTGACCTTTTCACCTGACGGCAGGGTGATGGATGACACCCCAGCTTGCGCCATCGCGTTGGGCAGGTCGATCTCCTGCACCTGACGAAGACGATCGGCTACGTCTTTCAGCAGCAGCTCGGCTTCTGTTACTTTCTTCTGCCAAAAGAGCTGGTTCGCTGCTAGCGCAGCGATCTCGGATATTTCTGAATTGGTCGGCATTGCGTCCATACATTTCTCCTATTTCTAAGTACTAATTATAAGCTTAAATTGCCCCGCCCGTTACGTCTATTTGGATGCACAGGTAACGCCCTTCCTGCCTGTCCCAGCGCAGCACCTTCATCCGTCCGTTGTTGACGGACGCTGCGATCGCTCCGGCGATCATCATGGCGGATGGATCACCAACAGGAAGCAGATAATCATCATCGCTAAAATCCGCAAGCTTGTCGCGCATGGTACGCACTGTCGGCACGCTGCTAATGAGCGAGTTGCCGGCAGGGATCAGCACGGTCAGTTCACCGAATTCTGAGGCGGGAGTCAAATTAAATTTACTTCGCATCCCGCCACCTTCGGTTTTCTCGTACGGTTCATTCGTTACGAATACTCTACTCATGGTGGGGTACCTTCTTATCAGACCAAATATATGGAGAGTACACGCTAGTACGATCCTGTAGCATCATTACAAAGTCTGGTTCAGCAGTATCGTAATCAGGAACATATTTACGCACTAAAAGTTTAAATTCAGCAAGAAATTCATCCGCTTTATCTAGCTTCTCATCTAGGGTCATTTTAGCCATTCAGTCACCTCATCTCCGGTTATTAGTGCAGCGACGTCTTTTTTGCTGCGCAGCGCTGCTATTATCTTACTGTCCACGGTACCGGGAACTTCTAAATCTATGATCAGGGTGCCGGTCTTTTTTTCAAGGTTTTCAGCCCGATCTTCCGACTGGATGCGGTGGTATAACGAAAAATCGTTTGAATGGTAGCAGATAATATCAGCAGCATGCAAGGGCAAGCCAACCCCGCCAGCTCCCTGCTGCCCCACAAAGTACTGATACCGCCCTGCTTGGAATCCATTTTTTGCCTCTTCTCTTTCATCAGTCCCGATATCGCCCCAGTACCGTGCCACCAGCTTACCAGTTGTCTTTTCCAGCAGGTTGGCGATCTGGTGCAGATCAGATCGGAATCGCGCCCAGAATACGATGTTGGCGTCCGGGTACTCTTCAATGATCTGCAGGATTGCCTGCAAGCGTGGATTGTCCTCGAGCTTATCAAACATACTACGATTGCTTTCCTCCCCGCTCAACTGCTTTGGGATTAGCCCGCACAGGAGGCGTTGGTAGTACATCACCGCACTCATTTTCTCCACCGGCTCGGGCGTCTTACCCGTGCGCAACAGGTCAAGGTAGTACTCGACCTGCTTCCTGTGCTCAGGTGGGTATTCCACCTCCCAGCGTTTAGGTATCTTCTGCGGCATGTCCCCGCATTCCGCCCGCGTAACGCGGTAGCAGCACTTATCCACCCACTCCTTCAACTCCGCCAGGTTCTTGTACGCCGGGCTGCCGTCGGCGTTGCTGGCGAGGATCTGCGGTGCCCAGCGGGAACCGGTCTTGCGCATGATGCTCTGTACCAATGCGCTGCTGGCCGGCAAAAAGTCCGCGTAACGGTGACGAAAGGCCACGTAGGACTGCACCGGCACCGCATAGTCATCCAGGAACAGGAGTTGGCTGTACACATCCAATGGGCTTTGTGTAACAATCGTGCCATTTAATATACGCCGATATTTAGCGTAATCCCGGAGCTTCATAACATTTTTTACTGTGATAGCACTAGGATTTTTAATACGGGTACTTTCATCGATCACCCAAAGGCAGTCTGTACTTTGCAGGAACCGTTTAGCAAATTCAAATCCTTTTCGTGTTCCTATTGCTTCGATGTTCATCGATAGAATACGTAGATGTTCCCCACGGTCAAATAATTTTTCTAATGCTTCTAAATTCTTTTTAGTAGCTGCATTTGACCAAACAGCGGTATAGCGCTCAGTCCAATCTGGCAGGTGCTGAAAAATTTCATCGCTGACCCAATTTCTTTGAACTCCCGATGGCGCTAAAATAAATAAAGAGTTGATGCGCCCCATTGCATGTAATTGCGCTGCCGTATCACAGATAATTTTACTTTTTCCGGTCCGTTGTTCAAGCAATAGGCCAAAGTATGGACGGTCCCACGTATCTTCAAAAATACGTTTTTGATGGGCATACGGAGTGGTTTTGTATTGAAAATCCATTACCCGATCAACCTCTGGTTACGTGCAATCGTTGCCACGCGCTTTTCTGCGGCAGCAGCTACTTGTTCCGGTGTTCTCCGTTGCTTGGCATCACTTAATTTTTTTCTGTGAATTTCTGATAGGGGTCGACCGAGCAATTTTAAATTGGGAACACCTACCTTAGATGCAACCATGCGAGCGATGCTCTCGTCTGATAGCCGCTTCCCATACATGGGATTTCCACTTCCTGAATTTAGTTTGGATAAAATTGCTTTATGCTTTGGCGTACATTTCTTACCAAGATGCGCCTGCCTATTTTTTTCGTTCGATGCAGGAGTGTGCTTCCGTCCAGTAGCTAACAAACTCATTTTAGCGCGTATTTCTAGTGTTAACCCAGCGCTAATTTTAGCCCTGGCAGCAACAGAATGCAGTTTACCAAACATGGGGTTCTTTTCGCCGGACATGGCGATTCGCATCTTTTCGATATGCTGCGGGGAATGTTTTGTTCCTAAATTAAGTTCACGCATGGCTTCTGCATGACGCTGTTTTATCCAGGCGTATACTTTGTTATTGCGTTGCGCTAACTTATTTGTAAGCATAAACAACGCAACGCGCAACTTTGGCTTGCATGGGTACATCTTCACCAGCAACTGATGTGCTACGTAGTGCTCTTCTGCTGTTAAAACGGCGATGTTCAAGGAAGCGTTACTACCCCCCATACACCTCGGAATAATATGGTGTCGCTCAGTATATCCATCAGGACGTGTACGGTTCTGCGCCCTAGTAATCAGTCGAGCATAATGGCTTTTATAGTCCATCAGCGCCCAAGCACATCGCGTTCATAGGCAGCTTTCTCGCCCGGTCGCCACTCACGACTGGCCCATAGCCCGTTGCCGGTCGGGTACCAAACGCGATTCGGAGCACCGCAAGATATTCTTTTCATGTGACCTCTTTCTAAAATTCTTATGCTAATTATAAAGCAAAGCAGCCCATCTTAAAATAATTTTTATTCCGTCGCCGTTTGCTTTATAATTATTACATCGAAATTGCATTCGATCAGAAATAGGAGAAACGAAATGATATTAGTAAATGGTAAGCCAGTTGATTATTCAACCTTGCCAGAAAGCGCCCAAGGCACCATGCAACGTTATATTGAGCATGGCATCCCGCCAGGAAGCTTTATGGAAGCAGTCCTGTCCAATGACCTGAAACAAACTTGCGAGCGGGCTGATTTCTTCAATCGTTATCTGTTATTTGAATATGTCCAGTGGCTTTATAACTATGCCCCGCAGAATTGTTTCGGTAGTTGTGAAAACTATAGGGACTGGTTAAACAGCTTCAATACAAAAGAGGCCACACTATGAAATACTTATTCATCGGACTGTGCATCAGCGTGGTTTGGGCCTTGGTCGTTGTATATGCCGGAGCTGCATGATGAGCTACACCGACTGGAGCAGTATCCTGCTGTTCGCCGCCCTTTTCCTGTCCATTTACCTGATATGGAGTGTAAAACATGGACACTAACAAAATCATTTTGAACTGGATAAACTTTTGCGGTCTGAAGCCTGCCGCCGTGCTGGCTCATAACGCAGGCATCGAGTTCGAGCATTTCTACTTGGTAGCGTTTGGGCGGTATCCGAGATGATTTGATTAGGAGATATGGAAATGAAAAAAGTCACCAAACTGGATTGTTGCGGTTGCCAGAATAATTTCTACAACGGTAACAACGCATATGGCATCAAAGAATGTTGGTCATTCAAGACGGCTACGCTTGTTAAGCGCCTACAAATTCATGTTGACCAAGCGCCTCCTTATTTGCACGTCAAGCCTGAGATGGTGCCGAATTGTAAGCGTGTCGAACGATATGTGATGGTTAAGCCTGAAAATATCACGAAACAGGGATTTTGGGCATGAACACCCCAGACCACGAACAGGCCATAACTGATGCCAAGGAATGGCTTAGGAAATATGAAGCCGGAGAATTTACCTCTGAGGAAATGAGCAAGATGTGGATTGATATTCACGAATCCAACAAAGCTAACGGGTTTAGTAACGACTAAGGAGATCAGCATGATAACGATTGAAGGCTGGATTTACGGCCAAAAAGATTGGGACGGTACTTATTGGTACACCTTTTTTAGTGGTAGTGGGTTTGATATGCCTAGTTACTTCAAAGTTTGTCCTTTCGTCATCAATGCAGAATTACCGGCAAATCACGATAACTATTCCGCACAGCTTGAAACTCTGAAAGCCAACAAGCAGCGCGTACTGGCTGAGAATGAAATGCGCGAGCAAAAGGCCGAGGAGTTTATTCAGCAGCACCTAGCGATAGAAAACAAGATGGAGGCTGCATGAGTACTGTATCTAAAGAAATTGCTGATCGCATTATTGCTGGCGAATATCCAACAGATCATGCAGTAAAGATTGTTGAATATGACAATAACTGGAATGGCGTTGGCTACGGCGTGATATTCCGTGGAGGGGATCCGGATACCTATGAAGAAAGTGATTTTGTCCACAACCCTCGCGTGTATTGGATTGCGCCATGAACAAGCCACTCATAGAACGTTCCGGAGACCGGCGCAAGCTCTGCGAAATCCCCGATGTAGCCGCGTTCAGGATTAAACAACTTGAGCGCCAGCGGGATGAGCTTCTGGCAGCTTTGAGAGAGGCAATGGGATGGAATTGGCTGGATGATGATATGCCAGCAGATGTTAGTGGAGAGTTTGAATCACTCATCGCCAGAATCGAGGCCGGCCATGATTGACTACAAACCAAAATCTCAGTACCAGCCCGGATATTTGGCTGGGGTCATTATCGGAGCGCTCTTTGTTGCCGCGCTATGGTTCTTCGTCTCTGCGAAAGGATTCTAAATGTTAAACACCACACAAGTACAAGCCCTTATCGCACAGCACGAACAGAATCTACTGGTCGAGAAGTACGCCCGTATCGTTGCTTATTTCCAAAGGTATCCGCTGCGTCCGGTAATCAGGCGGGCGAAGGCAAAATGATCCGCGTTCTCATTCCCGACATGCCCAACCACGTCGACCTGCTGCCCTACCTGCGACGCATGGACGAGAGCCGGGTCTACGTCAACCATGGGCCGCTGGTGCAGGAGCTGGAAGCACGGTTGGAACAGATCACCGGCGTGCCCTGCGTCACGGTTTCGAGCGGCACAATCGCGTTGGAGCTGGCGCTTCAGGCGACAGAGGAGAATATGGTCTATGTGCCAGCGCTTACCTTTAGCGCTACAGGGTTGGCTGCGCAACGCCTTGGTTATGGTGTTGTGCTGTTTGACGTAAACTCTGATACCTGGCAACTTAAGCCGGGCGACATTCGCTTGAGCGATTGGAACAGGGGCGTGGTCATGCCTGTCGCTGCTTTTGGTTGTCCAGTGGACATCGACCAGTGGGAAGGATTCGGATTTGAGATGCCGGTCATCATCGACGCCGCCGGAGCCTTCCCAGCGCAGTCTGTCAGCAAGGATCCGAACATCACCACGTGCTTCTCGCTGCATGCGACCAAGTTCATCGGCTGCGGCGAGGGAGGCTTTGTGGCCAGCAACAACCCGGAGCTTATCGCCAAGGTGCGCGACCTGTCCATGTTCGGCGAAGACGGCACCAATGCCAAAATGAGCGAGTATCACGCGGCTGTCGCGCTGGCTAGTCTGGATCGGATGGGCGAAAAGCATAAACGAACGCATCATGTTGCACAATGGTACAGGGACAGCTTAGATAGTTGGGCAGATGTTTCTTGTCAGTCAACCATGCTGAATATCCTGCTGCCGCTGCCAGCTGCCGAAGTAATCCCAAAGATGTTAGCAGCTGGCATCGAAACCAAGCAATGGTATCGCCCGTACCTGGACGAACGTACTGAGTTTGGTGCGTATCAGTATGGACGCTTACCCGTAACCGATCACCTGCGCACCCATCTCTTGGGCTTGCCGTTCCATAATTTCTTGACGCAGCAAGACGTCACGCATGTCTGCGATACCTTGAGGAGCATTTTGAAATGAATAACGCGATGCGGGAAGCGTTTAATAAAAGGTGGAAAAGGAATGTTGAGGTTCCAAAACTTCCTTGTGACGAGCCGATTTTGAATAAAATGAAAGTTGAATTCGAAGCTGGCTGGCAAGCAGCCCTAGCATATCAATCCGATCGGGCTGAGTTAAATCGGAGTAAACTTTGAAACTCCTCGTGACCGGCTGCTGCGGCTTCATCGGCAGCCACTTCGTAAAGCACGCCATCAAGCTTGGACATGAGGTGATCGGGATTGATTTATTGACCTATGCCGGACGAAGTAAAAACATACCCGAACTTAATCGAGGCTTGCTGGATGGCGGTCGGCTGTTGGTAGGAGATATATGCGACGCAGAATTTGTGCATGCTGTAGTGGACTGGCATCAGCCAGACGCCGTAATCCATCTCGCTGCTGAATCGCACGTCGCCCGCAGTATCGAAAGTCGCGACGAGTTCCTGCGCACCAACGTCATGGGCACCAACACGCTGCTGGAAGCGTGCTTAAAATACTGGCGTGGTGGCATACCGCTGGAAATAGGCGGTGAGTTTCCTGTAGTCAGCCAGTTCCGTTTCCTTTACGTCTCCACCGATGAGGTCTACGGCTCGTTGCAACCGAACGAACCGCCTTGGACGGAGCTATCACCCTACGCCCCGAACAACGCCTACGCCGCCAGCAAGGCCGCTGGCGATCACCTCGTGCGTGCCTATCACAAGACCTACGGCCTGCCGACCATCATCACCCACAGCGCCAACAACTACGGCACCCGGCAGCACCCCGAGAAACTGATCCCAACATTGATCCGGCAACTGATGCATAATGAATCAATGACGCTGCATGGCGACGGCATGAACATCCGCGATTGGCTGCATGTCTCTGACCACTGCCGTGGGTTGATGGCCGCGTTGACCTACGGCCGTCCAGGCACGGTTTACAATTTTGGCGGGGAGTGCGAGCGCACCAACCTGCGGATTGCCACGACAATAGCCCGCGTTATGAGTAAATCGGCAAATATCGAGATGATGCTCGACCGCGCCGGTAACGATGCCCGCTACGCCACCAACAACAGCCATGTGCGGCAAGCGCTAGGTTGGGAGCCTGGGCCATCCATCGAGCATCGCATCGCGGATGTCGTGCAGTGGTACATCAATAATCCGGATTATGGAGATGAGTATGGCAGCTAAATATCGTAAAAAACCAATTGTAATTGAAGCATATAAATTCAATCCGGCTGAAAAGGCTGAATATATCATCATTTTGGAGCATGCAGATGGCGGCACTGGAATTGACAATAAATGGGGGATAGCAACTCTTGAAGGTTTGATGGAGGTCAGATTGGGTGATTGGGTGATTACTGGTGTTAAGGGTGAGCACTATCCTTGCAAGTCTGATATTTTCGAGATGACATATGAGTTGGCAGCTGAATCGAATCCGCCTCCCCCGCCAGATACAGGCGGCATCACGAAGAAAGGGTTGTGATGAAGAAAAAACCACATCCAGTAACGCAAATCACAAACGTGCAGCTCGAGACCTTCGAGAAGGCAGTCTATTCGCACGACTATGAGGAAGCTAGCCGGTTGCTGCTGGATAGTCTGCGTAAGCTGCGGGCTGGCGCAGAATTTATCGGCTATCCCGTTGATCCAAACACCAAAGCAATCCTCTATACCCGCTTCTGTGCCGCGATGTTCGCGTTGCTGGCTGATCCAGATTACCGTTTGTCGATAGAGGGCTACAGTGCGCTGGCGGCGGAGCACGCCATCATTGACCTGCTGTTTCGCTGCTCGGCGTTCGGCAACAGTGACCACATGATGCCGCAGATGAGCGCTGATCCGACTGAGAAGGATCAGACCAAGATCAAGTTCAAGGACAGTGCTGGGTTGGCCAAGTACATGCTGACCTACTCCATGCGTTCGGGTTTCCTGATGAACTTTGAGGAAGCTTTCAAGAAAAGCCCGCAGGTGATGTTCCCGCTGTACGTGGGTTTCTTGACCAGCATGGTGGCGTTGTCGCAGACCGCGCACGACCGGCGCGAGTTGCTGCTCGGCATGGCGCATGTGTTTAAAGACATCTCACTCACTGATCAGCTCATCTCCTCCATGTCGGATGCTTACATGTACTGCTCCTACGGGCAACGCCCAGACAAGCATGATTTCAAAGGGTTGGTGCATGACCTCTATTCAAAGATGATGCATGCTAACGGGTTCACCGTTCCGAAGTTTGCCAAACGGACAAAAGGTAAGCCTGTGATCCTGGTGCCGGTTGAATGGTTCACGTCGTTGCATGCGATGTATCGCTGCTACGCACCGGTCATCCGGCAGCTCCGCACCAAGTTCAAGGTCATCGGGATGGGACGCCCGCACGCTATTGACAAGGATTCCAAGAAGGAGTTCGACGGTTGGATTGAGGTGCCCGAAGAGAACATCGCCTTGAGCACGCTGGTCGAACAGATCAAGCAGGTGAAGCCCGACATTATCTATTACCCCTCGCTGGGCATGGACTTGATCTGGGTAGCACTGGCCTCAGTGCGCCTGGCACCGATTCAGATGATGACGCTGGGGCACCCTGCTTCCAGCCATTCCATGGAGATTGATTATGTGGTGTGTGAAGAAGGCGACATTGGCGATGTATCACTATTCACGGAACAAATTATTGCGTTGCCACACGGCGCATTATTCCGCTTCGTCATGCGCCTGGATGCGGATCTACCCGAACCAACCGTTCAGGAGAATCCAGAAGTCATCAAAATCGCCATACCCGCGATGGTGCTTAAGCTCAACGCCACGTTCCTTGCGACCCTTAAAGAGATTCAGGAAAAATCACAACGTCCGGTGGAGTTTCACTTCTGGCCGAACATGATCACCACCGTGCTGCTGCAAACCGCTCGTGAAATCCGCGAATACTTGCCAGGAGCCTTTACCTATGAACGTAACCAGTATAACGATTACATCCGCCAGGTGCAGAAGTGCCACATTCAGCTCGGCACATTCCCGTTCGGCGGCACCAACAGCAACGTGGACGCTATGCTGCTCGGTATGCCGATGGTGGTGATGGAAGGCGCGGAGCCGCATGCCACCTGCGACGCCAAGATGCTGCGCCGTGCGGGCATGCCGGAATGGCTGATCGCGCATGACCGCGATGAATACGTCGAGGCTGCCGTGCGGCTGATTGAGAACGATGACGAGCGGGTATGTTTGAGTCATTACCTGATCGATGAGGCCGACATCAAGGGCAAGTTCCTGAGTGCTCCGCCGGACGCGTTGAAGACCGCTTTTGTTGATGCTGTGTGGAAGCTGTATGAGGAGGCACGATGAAAAGAATAAACCAATTGATACGGGATTCGGTTCGTATGTACTTTGCTCCGCTTGTTGAAACATTCAAAGCGTTACGCAAATGGATCAGCAGGAGTTGGAAATGAGTAAGCCACTCATCATCTTCGGCACGGGCAGCATGGCACGGGTACTGCATTCTTTCGTGCGGCACCAATACAAGGTAGTTGCGTTTTGTTGCGATGATGATTTTCTCGCGGATCAGTTCGCTGTTCCTGATATACCACAAATTCAGCACAGCACTCTAGTTTGGAAGTATAAACCAAAGGACCACTGCATGGCAATTGCCTGCGGTTATCACCAGATGAACCGCATACGTCAAGCGCGGTTCGAAGAATTTAAAAATGCAGGGTACGAGATGGTGGGCTACGTCAATTGTGTGATCTTTCCGCATCTCGGAATAGCCCTCGGAGTCGGAGTCGTGATCTACGACGGCGTCGCGCTTCACGCCGGAGCATCTGTCCGGGACAACGCGTTCATCAGCAGCAATGTCTCTGTCGGGCATGACTGCGTGATCGGTGCGCATGCCTGGATCAATTCCGGCGTTACGTTGGGTGGTAACGTATGGGTTGGAGAACGGTGCGTCCTGGGGATGAACGCCACAATCGCGCAAGGCGTCAAACTTGGTGAAGCGACCTTCGTCGGGGCGAATACCTTGGTGACGCACGACACCTTGCCGAACAGCGTGATTGTTTCCGAGCATGGACAGGTGATCGATATGGATAGCGAACGCTTTTTGAAGTTAACGGGGCAGCCATGAACGAAGAGCTAAATATTGGTGATTTGGTAGTTGTGGTGAAGAACATATCTAAATTCAATAAGCGGTATGACTGTTACATCGGATTGATAGATACGGTGCAGGCTAAACTAGGCAGACAAATCTGCTGGGATGGTCCTAGAAGGCGGACACTAGGTGCTGTTTACATACTAGTTTCTGTGTCTAACGATCTCTGTTTTGCGCGTGAAGAGCTGAAAAAGATTAAGCCCCTAAAAGAAAAACAAGAACAAACTACCGAACTTTTGGAGGTTGCATGAAAAAAGGAATGTGCGCACACTGGACACCACAGGGTTGCGCCCCTGCTGTGCTGTTCAGAGGGACGACGAAATTCTGGTTGTTCCATTCGGTCACGTGGCCGATACGGAAGATTATGGGACGGTTATGAAAACCATCAGCGAATTGTTCTTTGAGCAAGCGCAGCGTCAGCCGCACAAAATCGCGCTGATCCTGGGTACCCGCACCATAACCTACGCTGGGTTGCTGGTGATGGTGGAGCAGCAGCGCGTCATCCTGCGTACGATCGGCTTTACGCGAGGCGATCACCTATTGACACAGCTCAAGAATGACATCGACTTCATCGTTATCCTGCTGGCTGCGGCTGACGCGGGACTGACGGTGGTGCCCTTGAATCCTGCCATGCCCCGCGCTGCGGTAGAGAATATGGCGATAGCTACCGACAGCACCTATCTCATCAGCGAAGGGTTCGAGGAAAACTCCCCGCGCTCCGGATTGAAATTTACCGGACAGCCAGATGACCTCTTCCTGCTGATCACCACCAGCGGCTCGACAGGCGATCCAAAGCCGATCATGCTGAAGCAAGCGACGAAACTGCGGAGGGTTATCGCGCTGATTGAACTGTACGAGATCACCGAGGACGATATAACGCTAATCAGCACGCCGATGTACCACTCGATGGGCATGCGCGTCGCGCTGGCGAGCCTACTGACCGGAGGCACCTTGGTGCTGATGAAAGGGTGGTCAGTTGGCGAATGGATCCGCTTGGTGGCGCAGCATCGAGTGACCTTTGCTGTTCCTGTGGCTTCGCAGATCAAGCAAATCGCGCTATCTACTTTGACCATAAAATACAACCTAGTTTCATTACGCTGTTTGGTATTTTCATCGGCAGCATTGGAAGCTAACATCAAGCAATTTATGCGGGCACAGATAGGTTGCCCCCTCCACGAATGCTATGGCACCACGGAGGTCGCGATCGTGACTAGCGGTAGTTCAGACCATGCTGATTATGGTGTTGCCCCTGCCGCTTCTTGTGGGCTTTCAACCCTTGGCGTTGGCGTTGCCACAAATGACGAAGGCGAAATTCTGGTCTCTACATATTTGCTTTTTGACGGTTACTACAATCTACCAGAGTTGACTGCTGCTACTATGGAATACGGATTTTTCAAAACAGGAGATCTTGGTCGGCTAGACCACCTTGGAAACTTATTCTATCTCGGGCGCATCAAGGAACTGATCAACGTTGGCGGCACCAAGGTCTATCCGCTGGACGTCGAGGCCGTGCTGAATCAGCACCCGGACATCGAGGAGTGTGCTGCCTTCCCGCAGGTAGACGAAACGCTGGGCGAGGCGGTCGCGATAGCGGTGGTCGCCAAGGAGGGGTTGCTGTTGGACCTGCGTAGTCTTCAGAAGTTCTGCCTGCCGCACCTGACTGACGAGCAACTACCCCGCGCCATGCATCAGGTGCTGGCGCTGCCTAAGACGGATTCGGGAAAGCTTCAACGCGTTAAACTACAGGAGATGTTTAAATGACTCCGTTGAAACTCGGCTTCATCGGCGGAGGCATCAACAGCGCCGTAGGTCGGGCGCACTACTCCGCTTGCCGCATGGATGGCCGGTTCGAGGTGGTGGCTGGGTGCTTTTCGCGAGACAAAGCTAACAACGTCGCAACAGGCAAGGTGTTTAATGCATACGTTTTTGATAAAGTGGAATGGATGCTTGAAATGCGTAGTTTGATAGATGCAGTTGTCGTACTCACACCTACGCCGTCACACTTTGAAATTGTCCGCGATTGCCTGATGACTGGCGTCCCTGTGATCTGCGAGAAGGCACTGACTGCAACCTCAAAACAAGCAGCGGATTTGATTGAGTTTCAATGGGAAAAACGATATTCTGTTCCGGGTGATACTAGCGCAAGATTTCTCGCCGTGACGTACAACTACACCGGCTACCCGATGGTGCGCGAACTGCGTGATATTGTACAGACCGGAGCACTCGGCAAGATCATCAGCATCCAAGCCGAGATGCCGCAGGAAGGCTATCTGCGCATGGACGCTCATCCGCAAAACTGGCGATTAGAGGATGGTCGGATACCTGGCGTGCACCTTGACCTTGGCACCCATCTGCATCACATGATCTACTTTTTGACGGGGCAGCACCCAAAAGCGGTATTAGCGCATCAGCAGAAGAGAAGCGAATTCGGGGTGGTCGATGAGGTGAATTGCCTGGCTGAGTATGAAGGATTCAATGCTAATCTGTGGTTTGGCAAAACGGCTCTTGGCCATCGCAATGGCCTACGCATCAGGATATACGGCACACAAGGATTAGCAGAGTGGCATCAGATGAACCCGGAGGATTTGCAACGAGCGATGCCTAGTGGCAATCGCTTTACTGAGGATCGGTCATCAATCGGCGTACGCATCGCCAACCATCAGCGCTACCAACGCTTCAAGGCAGGACACCCCCAAGGCTGGCTAGAGGCGTTAGCTAATTTATATACTGATCTTGCTGATACGTTAGAACTGCATAAATCTGGCATTAGCATCGTGGAATCGTCTCAGAGAGGAACTATACCTGAATTGTACGGCGCCGAAGTCGCTCACGCAGGACTTGTGATGATGGAGAATATGGTTAAATCAGCGAAGGAGCGGAGATGGGTCTGATCCGCGTCTTCCTGTTGAGTCGGCTTGGGCTGCCTGATTCTGTGCTAGACAGTTACGACTACCGCGCTGGTGGGGACGTGGACTCCATCGAGTTCGTGCGGTTCATCTTGGAAATTGAAAAAGATTTCGGTGTTGCTCTGACTGATGCGGATATCGAGTCGCCTGGAGTCAGCACCATCGGTGGATTGGTTGCTATTATTGAAAGGTTAACAGCATGAAATTTTCCATCATCATCCCAGCGTATAACGCTGCTGAAACGATCGAAACTTGCCTGCGCAGCTGCGCCTTTGAACCGGACACCGAGGTCGTTGTCTCGGTAGAGGACAACTGTACGGACGGCACCTGGGACGTTATCCAGGCATTAAGCTTTCCTTCTGTTACTCATATGATGGAGCGTTGGCCAAACCACGAACGCAAATACCAACCTCATGGCCCAGGCGTTATGCGCAATGCTGCGTTGAACGTGGCCAGAGGCGACTGGATCATCTTCTTGGACGCTGACGATCAGCTGGCTCCTGGTGCCTTGCAGAAGTTGAGCGATTTCATCAACGCACATCCGGACGTTGACACCATCGGCTACGACTGGGCGTGGGCGCACGACCCGACCGTCAATCAGCGCAAGGACGGCAAGTATCTGTCACTGAAAAAGAACGCGATGCTGAAGGAATATCTTAGTCTGCACATGGATGGTAGCGTGATCTTTACGGCGATACGGAACGAGTTTCTTCGTTTTCGCGGCGGGTTGCACGAAGATGTGCCTTTTCTGTTCAACGTGTATCAATTGGCACATAAGGTTGCATATCTGCCTGAAATTCTTTATTACAAGACAAATTGGCCTGATTCAATCGTCAATACTATTTCACAAGCGCATATCGATGGTTTTATCGCCGCTTGGGGAGAAATAGGCCGTCACGTTCAGGGAACAGATTTATGGCAGGACTACGAGATCGGGATCATCGGGGTAGTCGCGACGCGGGTGCGAGAGATTTACCGTAAGGCTGAGAATAAAAATTTGTTGTATCAGCACTTTTTCAATGTTCTGCCTGTCGACTGGAAACGCATCTGTGCTGAAAGCACGCTCGACACTCAATACGCAAAAATCGCCAAGCTATTCGCCAATGGCAATCCAGCGATAAATTTGGTCAGCGGTGTTGATGTTACCTTATTCAAAAAGACCTGGAGCTGCGTCGATCTGCAAGGCAGCCTGTTCCTGGCGCCAGGAGAGGTGAGGACATGCTGTAAACGGTTTTTTGTAGACTGTGAGATCAGGGGTGACGTGAAGTTGGTGGACGCGGAGCACGTCTCTGTCGAGAACATTCTGGCAGCCAAGCAGGAGTTGATCGACGGCATCAACAAGGGCGAGCCAACTCCCTGTTCCGGATGTCCATTCATGGAATTTAAGGAATGGGAACCTGTCTCGCCGCTCAAGATCAAATACCTCTCGTTGGAACACCATTCGGTGTGCAACATGCGCTGCAGTTACTGCGATGATACATACTACGGCGGGAAGCAGGCGGAGTATGACGTCACTACGTTAATAAATGAACTGCTGAACGACGGTGCTGACATGAAGCCTATCTGGGATGGCAAGAAACAGCTAAGTCACACCAACCTGCTTGGTGCGTTAGAGGGCTGTAGGACCATCGTTTGGGGCGGAGGTGAGCCAACGGTAGGCAAAGACTTTGAAAAGCTCGCTACGGCGCTTAAAATAGCGTTACCGCTGGTGAAGCAGCGCATCCTCACCAACGCTTTGAAGTATTCTCCACTAGTCCAGAAGCTTTTGAATGATGATACGGCAACGATCGTCACTTCCGTCGATGCGGGCACGCAGGAGACCTTCACCAAGGTGCGCGGCATGGGCAAGTTGGAAACTGTGCTGAAGAATCTTCAAAGTTATGCGTATGACAACCCACAGGCTGTGACCATCAAATACATCCTGACCGAGGACAATTATGCTCGCGCAGAGATTGAAGCTTACGTTGATTTGATTGAAGAATACCAGCTTACGAGGTGCAATTTCCAGATCAGTTGTGATTTCAAGCAATCTGTGGCCACCGTTGGGCAGGCCAGAGCTGCATTGCGCCTACATTACGGGTTAAGACTTTATTGCAAGGTCATCTTCTTTGACGATCTGCTGATGCAGCGCTTGGTTGAAACGGACACCATAAGCATGTCCGGCATCGAATCGCCGGATGACTACCCTGACGGCATTGTGCTGTTCGGCACGGGCGCGATGACCGACTGGATGCTGGAGCATTCGATGTTTTTGACGCATGTCAAGATCGTGGCGCGTGAACACGTTCTATTCATTGGCATTCAAGAACTGCCCGTGCTGATCACAGGCTCGCAGAGTTATCCGGAGACCTACCGTCGAGCGCTGGCGATGGGTGTGCCAGAAGAATTGATCATTCGAGGAGTAGTGTTATGACCACGCTGATATTTCCCGCCGTCAATCAGGCCGCTGTGGAGTACATAGAAGCAGCCGAAGAACGTGGCGAAGACATCATCTGCGCATCGTCAGACAATCGGCTGAACACGTGGCGGTTGTCCGCTATTCACAACAAAGAGTTTGCTAACGATTTTATCGTGTTTAGAGAGCAGTATGACATCACGCATATTTTCTGTCCCGTCGCCAGCGTCCATTCATTTATGCAAAAGTTCATCGCTGATTACGGACTGGACATCCAACTCATCGGCAAGTCGCCCATCCAGCAGGAACTCGACCGGCACAAAGCGCTGATGAAACGCGCAGCGTTGCTCGCACCAACGGCTAAGCTGCCCGTGATCGAGGTCGCTAGCATTCTGCGCCAGGCGTTTAACATCTATGGAGAATCGAACGATGAGAAGTTGGCAGCGATGATGGGCATCTTCGCAGACATGCCAAATGGGGACGTGGTGGAGATCGGGTGTCTTGCTGGGCGGTCGGCGTTTGTGCTGATGTGGCTGGCTGGCCGGTATAGCATCGGCGCACAACTAACAGTCGATCCGTGGTCGGCGGCGGAAGGCGCACAAAAAGATTCGCCTCCGCTGCTGACAGAAATGTCGAACGCGTGGGACTGGGACGCCTTGGCGGAGATTTTCTATGTCAACACGTTCTGTTTTATGCGTCATGCCCACTTACGTTTGGCGTCAGAAGACGCATACGATCGATACTTAACTTCACCGATGCTTTCGCATATTCAATTTGCCAAGAGCATCGCGGTCATCCACATCGACGGCAATCATGACTACGCCAGCGTCAAGCAAGATTGTGATCTGTGGTTGACACGAATGGCGCCGGGCGGTTGGCTGATACTGGACGACTACGTGTGGGTGCACGGCGACGGGCCATGCCGGGCAGGGGATGAGTTGCTGCTGGAAAAAGCCGACAGCATCGCGCAGCACTTCGAGTGCGGCAAGGCGCTGTTCGTGCAGTTTAAATAGGAGATCGATATGACTGACTTATGCGACAGACTACTTCAAGCAAAGATTGCAGAGCTTGAGCGCGAGAGGGATGAGTTATTGGCTGCCGCAGAGGCAAGGATACAGGAGCCTGGAAGTTGGATATGTTGGTTAATTGAACGCAACTCGATGTTTGGTGTTGAATGGTTCGCTGGTGAGTGTGGATGGGTTAAAGAGGCAATTAACGCAATAAAGTTTCCAGACAAAGAAACTGCTATATGGGTGCATACCAAATTTTATTGGTTAAGAGAAAATCCTAGTTTTCCTTATATTCTCCAAGGTGGCGGAGATTGGGAATATACCCACACAATAACAGAGCATATGTTCATTTCTACCACCAACAACGACGCACCCCTTAATCCTGCAATTCTTGAAATTGGAGTAAGAACCCATGAGTGATTACACAGAATTTCGTGGGAAATGCAAAGAATTATCAGAAGAGGCTATCGCACAAGACCCAACTCTCATATTGGTTAGAGGCCATTATCATTGTCCTGTTTGGGGTGAGCAGCCGCATTGGTGGACAGTTAAACCAGACGGAACGATATTTGACCCGTCTGCCAGACAATTTCCATCGAAAGGAATTGGACGGTATATCGAGTTTGATGGGGGCCTCGCTTGCTCTAATTGTGGAAAAGAGATGAAAGAAACCGACGAAGTTGCTCAATTTGAAAGTAATTATGCTTTTTGCTCAACGCCATGTCATATGAGGTTTGTTGGATTATGAGAAATTTAAAAAGTTATACCCCACTAGCTTCTGCTGAATATGAAACAAAAATAGAAGTCTTAATGCAACAGCGTGACGAAGCCAACAGCGAAAATACTCGCCTGCGCCTGCGTGTCGAACAGCTGCGGGGTCTGTGCAAATCAGCCGTAGGTATGCTGAAGGACGATTACCCGATGATGGCCGAGGAAATATACGAGCAAATTGGAGATATGGAAATATGAAACATGTACGAATATTTGAACTAGCTAAGGAAGCAGGGTTAGATACCTACAAGCAGGATGTCGCCATTGAGCGCTTCGCCCAAGCAGTCGCAGCCGAGTGTGTACCTAACCTCGCCGCGGAATGTAGTAAGGAATCTGAAAGGTTGAGGTATTGTTACGAAAGAGCAATGGCCTCCCTCATTGTCCCTATGATGACCCATGAAGAATGGATTATTGCTATTGATGCGGTCATAGACTGCGAAAGGAGTAAGCCATGAATGATGTAATGTTTGAGCAGTGGTATGCAAAGACGTATGGGCTGGATTCTCCGCCACATCGTGAAAGCTGTAGAAACGCATGGAAATTCGCCCTGGCATATCAAGCCGAGCACGAGAAGAAGTTGGTGGAATTCACAATTTCCGAAACTCTAACCATCATCGGACAGACAGACAAGCCTAACATTTCACCGGCTGCCATTATCGCTGCGTTTCACTTGTCAGCAATCAACTAAGGAGCACCACCATGTTTAAAACCAAAGTAATCTCATTAATAATCTTGACGGCTTTCGCAGGCAGTGCAAATGCGACCGTAGTGCCTGCCGGATCTAATACCAACATGGTTACTGGAATTAGTATAAGCGAGACTAGCAGCCAGCAGCAGCAAAATGCTACGGTGAACAACGGTGGAAATTCACAAGCTGTTACTGTAGCAGCACCAGGATCGTATCGCCCGGCTGTTGATTCAGCTTATGCCCCGACGATTTTCCCAACAGCACCTTGTATGGGTTCATCGTCAATGGGCGTGTCTGGATCCTTGATCGGCCTTTCATTAGGCTCATCTTGGACATCAGAAGAGTGCCTAATTCTTGAAACTGCTCGTGGCTTTGACCAAGCTGGCTATGTAGAAGACGGCTTGAACGTCCGCTGCCAAGCCAAGTATGCAAAGGTTGCACCTTCTTGCAAGGCTTTGCTACATAAAGAAGAAACTAAATGATTGACTGTTGCTAAACGGTGCCGTAGTGACTCGCCCCGCCGACGCGCACTGCATAATAAATTGCCTCGCGCTCTGACTTGGCTTCTGCATCAATTATTGCCGCAATAAGTCTAGGTTCAGTAGATGGAATATAAGTCGCCATCATCCCCTCAAGTAAAATCTTGTCTGAGATGTCACGCGGCAATACGGCTCTGTTGTAATTGTCATCATGCGTCACGAACGGACCTTGCGACATATCACTGATTCGGTCATAGATAACAGGTATTTGCATTACCGAGGCCAGGTCAGTGATGAATCCCTTTTTTGTCGTGACGTTATTCTTCAGTAAATCTGATTGATAGATCAGATCAACTAGCAATAAATAAAGATGCCTACCATCCCTATTTTTTAAAGGGCAGCCGTTAACATCAAGCAGGTACTCAAGATGAGGCTGATTGATGTAATGGCTCATGGCGCAGGGATGACGGGTGCTGGAGCGTTAAGTTTTTGAACGCCCAGGACAACACCAGCGCCTAACGCAGCAGCGCTGATCCCAGGCGAAGCCAGCGCAGCGCCGGCCATCGGTGCTAGGGCAGGCAATAGCGGAGCTAGAACAGCCGCAACAGCAGCTTTAGTGGCCTCGACCACGGCACTTTTGAAGGCGTCGGCGGCAATTTCCTGACCCTTGAAAGCGGCTACCCCCTGTTCCTTCAGATCAACAGTGTAATCGTCACCTGACTTGACGACATGAGCTTCAAGATTGGCGATCTCTTTTCCATTTCGGATGCTGACTGTACAGCAAACGGGGGTTCCGTCTTTAGTCTCGTATGGTTTCACGTCATAGCTGGCATTTCCTGCATATTGCAACGAAGCGCAGCCGGTGAGTAAGCATATTGCCAATGCCAGCAAAATGGTCAGTTTCATGGTTTATCTCCTCTAAGAAACTTCAGGAAAATTAGGCAAATTAGGCGGACAGAGGCGGAGATAAATATGGCAATAAATCGTCTCAGCAAGCCATACTCTTAAAGTATTGCAATAGACCATCCTGAACGGTACTTTATAGCCTAAATTCTTGCTATAAAATGGGAATGATGTTTTTTCTGGTGGCATATTCATGTTAAATCTCCTTCTATGGTTGGTGGATTAGGTGGTTCATTATTTAGTGGTGTGGGTGCCACAGTTGCTGCTAGATTGGATATTGTTTCGTTCTTTACCTTGTCGGCATTGCTAGAACCAAAATAATATGTGATGACCGCCGTAAATCCACCGACCAGAATCATGGTAATTACCGCGCCCTTCATCTGATCTGAGAATCCGCTGCCGCCGATGTGGAGTGTGAAACCGTTTTTAAGGGTAATAGCGAATACCGGGTCGATCAGCACCAGCAACGCGCCGATGATCCCGGCACTCACCAAAATGAGAGCTAACTTGTCATTAAAACTTCTATCGCGTCTATCTATCATTTGTCATCCATCCCATTCTGATATTCATGTAACGCATAAGTAACAGCACCGAGCATGATGTAAGGATTGCAGGCAGCATCGGCGGTTTGGCTATCATTCCAAGCCGATAGCGCCACGCCATCGATTGTGACGCCCACAAAAAATACTGCTTGTATCTCGCCGGACTTTGCACGCTCGAGTGCATTCTCTAAAAGTTCGATAATTCCTTGAACTGGATTAGTCTCAGGCTGCTTGGCAGGGAATGAGAGGAGTTTCATCAGCAGCCTTTCGGATCAACATATTTGCTGTATGAGGTTATCCAGTTGTACGAGAGTTCGTCCTGACCTTGTTGAATGCTCAACTTCTGTGAACAGATCAGGCCGTGGATGACATTCTCCAGATGATCTTTTTTCTCGGCGCCACACGCTGCACCGTAATGTTCCGGCCAAAGATTTTTAACGTCATCGGCGCCCCCATTTTCCCTAGAGATCAGATGATCGACTTCGCATCCTCTTGGAGACTGAGCGCACTCACCAACCCTGTTTTTAAGACCGTAGGCTGCATAAACCTGATTCTTCATGGCTTCGGTCACTGCGCGATGATCTTTCCCCCACTTCGTCGCACAAATCGTTTCCAGCGATAGGCCGCGGGATACGCCTGGCGTGAGTGCCGGATTTGGCACATCAGAGGCATACGCAAGGGCTATATAGCCTCCAAGCAACAGCCCGATAGCCAGATAAAGCAAGTTACGTAAAATGCTCATGCGATTACTCCTCCGAATTTTACGAAGACGCCAAGTAAGTCAGGCAATTTATTGTGGAATTGATTAAGGTAATTCTCGCTGGGCAGGGAAGCCCAAATCCTAGAACATTTATGCACGGCTATTCCTATATCACCATTCGCAATATCAGCTAATGCGTGACACTCTTTAATCTGCTCCATTGCGATGATGTCTTGATTCTCTGGCGAGAAATCCGGCAAATGCATCTGTTTGGAATAGAAGTCGTAATAGCGCTCGAGAAGTTGGTAACGGCCGGCAGCAGTCGAGTAGTCTTTAATGCGCTCAATCCACACCTTCTGCCTCGGATGATCTGCGTAGGAATGGAATAGAGTGCCACCAACGAGTACGTTATATCCATCGTCAGATCCCGCTATAGTCGAGGTTCCTTCTGACCATGCAATCATGGAAAGGAAGGCTTTTTGTCCGGGCGTCATATGATTAGTCCAATAATGAGTTTTATAATCCACGTCAGCAACAGGCTTACACCGATCAACCACGGCACACAGAACGACAATAACGCCCAATCAACCAAGCCTTTAACTGGTGGGGATTTTGTATGTCCTACGGTAAAATAGACATATCCCCCAAATACCCATCTCCACCAGACCGGATTTTTAGTCTCATTGGTAAAATGGGTTACGGCTAAATCTTCCGGCAGAGTATCTGCGTGCATCATGTGCGGGTAAGGGCCAGCCCATGAACGTCTTAGTATCAGATATCCACCGCAAGTCACCCATCTATGCACCGCATAAAACCAGCAATTAGAGATGCGCAGTCTGGCGCGTTTTTCAATCATTCCGGGTCCTGACGCCGACTGCCTGTGGCCCTAGAGTCGCCTATATTCAAAAACCAATTAAAAACCTGGCTTTCATGCTTCTGGTTTCTCTCAGCCATGTCAAGGTAGTACTCTCCCTTGAGACAGCTTATGCAGTTCAGCAAAACCGTTTCCCCGTCCTCTCCACGTCTCTTGAGGAATTCTTCTAATGCCAGCAGCGTTTCCTCGCCCACCTTACCATCGGCGATGGCATAAGAAAAATACCTGCCTCCTCCATTAAAAGCGTTCAGCGAGCGTTGCAACATGATGGATACCGATGATGTCCCTATGTCATGGTCTATCCCCGCCCTGATGACCGCGTACCCGATTTTTTCACTTAGATGGAAAACCCGGTCGAACCGAGGCACGCTTATATACTCGTTGTAGTAGACGCACTGAGCCAACGCCAAGGTAATATTCTCAATCGGCCCCTTGTACCCATGACGTTTAGCGAGACTTAAAGACAGTCCGAAGTTTGGAGTTCCTGTGGCTTCTACAAGGTGTTTGATAATCCCCATCAGTGTTGGAGGTGCTTCTTCCCCAGTTTTTCTTATCTCGCTTATTGTCATTGCGCATCACCGTGCCCTGGGATTGATGTGGTTTTGTGGAGCGTGGGAACGCGACTTGCATTGAAATAGTCACGATTATCATTGCGAATTCCGGCTAGGGTGTCGGCCATGCTTTTCATGGTCACATCCTGGGTGGCCAGGTGAATGTCAATCGTCGCCGCGTGTATTTCCTGCGCAACAAGTCGTGCAATCATGGCATTAAATTCTATGCTTAACTGGCGTTGCTCTTTTTCTATTGCAGCTGCGCGGTCATCTGAAGCTTTAACAAAGGTGGCAGCCCACCATGTCCCAGTGAAAAACGTGCTAGTAATTACTAAAGCAGAGGCCAAAAACCAAGTAATCACTCTTCGTTTTACACCGCTCGGTTCGTCTGTGGCACGTTTAAGTGTCATGGCTGCACCGCGTATTGAATTGCGCGAGAATCAATCTCACTGGTGACAGTTGCGGTTCCGGTGACAATTTTACGTATTGGAATACGACCCGATGTGAATGCAGTCTGGTTGACCGACACGACTCCAGCCGTGGTTGCTTCGACGTAATTGGTCGTCGAAGCAGTTAAGGTCACAGCCCCATCCGCGACAACGCTGATCGTCCCAGATACGTTGATCGTCCCACCGTAATATCCCCAGGTCAAGGCAGATGTAGCTGTTGCATGGCGACCAAACAAAGATGCTACCGATACAGCATCAAAATTCTCATTTGCGGTAATTTCTTTGCCCTGCTGACTGGATAATAGTTGATCTAACATGTTTTATTCCTTACGAATGTATGCCAGAATCAGCACCGGCTGGTACTGAGTAAGTGAAAGCGGTTGCGCCAGAGTTTAATGTCCAGACTG
>Ga0209585_10000015_pt1 | contig 64399 bp, 42 predicted proteins | sample NGEPerone_FD_185491 | JGI IMG/M metagenome (GOLD analysis project Ga0209585, IMG submission 185491) | Arctic peat soil microbial communities from the Barrow Environmental Observatory site, Barrow, Alaska, USA - NGEE Permafrost154B-one... | ecosystem: Environmental > Terrestrial > Soil >... | reverse complement strand
TAAGGTTTACTCTTGAATGGTTTGAATTAAAATTCGAACCATTCAGGAGTAATCTCATTTCAGAACAGGCTATTTAACACTCATAAAAAATCGGTTCCAACAATTATTAATCAATTAATTGTTGGAAAACGTTTTCTATAAGGTCTTCTTTCCCAGTATAATATTTCCCTAAATGTTCATTTAATAAGTATATATAATTCTGGTCCGTGCAACTTACGTACTTAAGTGCCTGTTTTAAAATTATTAGATCAATTTCAACTTTAATATCGGTGCTTATATTATTAATCTTATTTGCTCTAATCAGTAATAAATCACTTGTCAAGGGAAAGATAAAATCATCTCTATATACGTCCGGATTATCATTATTTCGGAATATTATTGGGTAGTCACTACATAAGCTAGGTAACCCTTTTGGAAATGACTGAATCCTTAAGGGAGTCTTACAACCTAATAAGCTTAAATAAGATATGTTTGGGATCCAATATTTCATTGCTTTAATGAAATTAGGATCTTGCTTAAGTTTATTCTCAAATTCTATGTCCCCAAGAGTCTCCCCTTTACCATTATGCAAACTTATTCCGAGACTTTTTAAATCTCTATCTGATGTGAGTTTTCTAACCTTATCAAAGTTTTTTGGGTTTCGCCAATATAAAACAGAAATGAAATATTGCAAAGCAGGCACATCAGAATCTTCAAGACCAAATCCCGGATTATTATTAGAATTTCGAATCTTATCAAAAAGAGTCGAAATCATACTATCAGATTGGCTATAAAAGGTTTCTAAAAAGTCATCTTTACCATTATCTGAAATGATTGAATTACCATCCTTTTCGAAAAAATATGATTCTGGTGAAAAATCCTTACCGTCTTTAATAAATCTCTTTTCTCCAACATCATATATCTTAAATTTATTCTTAGTATTTAAGAATCCTCTGAGGTAGAACTGTGGTATATAGTGATGTCGCCAAGAGATCTCTTTCATAGTTATTAATGGTGTGATCAGTGTTTAATACTGCCCATAACTCATTTTATACGCTACAAACCTTTACTATTGCTTACTAATATTGATGAATAGTAAAGCCATATTGCGTGTATTTTTGTAAACGTACATAATTTATTATGATTCAAAAACATCAAACTATAATTTAATTTTTTTAGCGCGCTTTTTGCCTATATGCCTACAGTTCTGAATAAGGTGAATTTTATGCCCATTAAATCCATTCATTGACATAGGGAAAATGCCAAAACAATCTATTATTTTGCCCAACATTAGTAGCCGGGTTAGACCCACAGTATTCAACCTTATTGATTTCAGGTGAATTAATAAGGTTAAGGTCAAGGGGGGTTTCGCATTTCTAAGGTAAATTTAAGGGAAATAAGGTTTTTAGCCACCCGAATTACTAAAGGACCCCCCTTGGTGTGGATTTATCAGGAAAATTTTATGAATTTAAAAACCACTTATATTTTTGTCCCGGGGGAACTGAGAACAGTATTTTGTTTTTCAACAATCCTATCTAATATTCCTATAATATTCTCACGTTTAATAATTATCATTCCTATTCGCTCTTTCGATACTCCATCCTTCAATTTGAAATCATAAACAGGAGTCTGATCAATCAGTTGAGATTCGAAGCAGTTGAAAAGAATTGAATCTTTATTTTCGAGATTTTCTGCAACCTCCAAAATATGGGTCGAAATAAAAAACAGATTTCCTTTTATTTTAGCCAAAGCAGAAATAATCATCAATGATGCATCATAGGCATCTTTTACATTTGTTCCCCGAAATAACTCATCGAAGATAACGAATAGATTTCGCTCCAAATTAATCTTCAAAACGATGTCCTTAACTCTTTGCACTTCTGAATAGAAATGGCTGTAACCTAAATTCAGGTTATCGGCTAAATTAATCGTTGTAAATAATCCATCAAAAACGGAGGTTTTCATACGCTTTGCCGGAACAGGAAACCCTAAATGAGAAAGGTAAACCATTAAGCCCATGGCTTTAAGAAAGGTTGATTTTCCCGCCATATTCGGACCTGTAATAAAACACAGGTTTGTATTGTTGTGGAATACGAAACTGTTTGGAACAGGATCCGCTAAAAGCGGATAAAATGCATCTGATACTTCAAAAACAGGTTGTGATTCTGAACTATATTCGGGTAAAGTAAATCCGTCACTCTTCATAATCCGGCTTAAAGTCTGAAGAACATCAATTTTATAAACGATGCTTAACAGTTCTCTGAAAAGATCTTTTTTACTTGCCCGTAAAAAATTGTCAAGATTGTTGATTTGAGAGAAAGTAAGATCTTTGATGTCTTCTGACCGATTTATTAATATCTTCTTTAACGTATTCAATTCTACAAAATTTTTGATCCGGTCAAAATCTTCCTTCAGTGTTTCCGGCAATGAGAATGATATGGAATCATTGATAAAAAGCTTCAAATCATTAAGTAACCAAATGGCATGTAATATACCGTTCGAAATGGTCCAGTAGTTTCCATTTTCAGATAGCTTATTGCTTATTCCATTAAAAGTCGCATCGATAATGTTGTTCCGAAGTGGAATCCGATCAACATTCAGATAGTGCTCAATAAAATCAAGATGACGTGACTTTAACTTAAGAACACAATCATTAGAAAAGAAGAAATTAATCTCATCTTTACGACTTTGGAGAAATTCAAGATTCGAAACAGGCGTCCGAAATAACTTATTCATCATCTCCTGACCTCCTTTTGTCGCCGTATGATTATAGATCGAAAAAATAGGTTTGTCGGTTGACCGATCCTGGAATAGATTCAGATCCCGGATGGTTTGTTTGTCTATGTCAAATAGCATAATATTTATGGTTGAAAAGGCAAATTTAAATCATTAAAGATACGACTATTAAGGTAAATTTGAGGAAAATAAGGTTTTAACCGCCCGGGTTAAGTTTCTTGTCGTCCTGTTGGTTGGGGAACCATCCGGATTAACTTTCTGACCGCCAGATTGACTGGTGACCCATCCGGATTAACTTTCTGACCGCCAGATTAACCGGGGACCCGTCCGGATTAACTTTTTGGCCGCCAGATTGACTGGTGACCCATCCGGATTAACTTTCTAGCCTCCAGATTGGCTGGGGAACCGTCCGGATTGACTTATGTAAAGAAATTTAGGTAACACCAATCTTCAGTTGCAATCGTATTTTAAAACTGAGATTGTAAATCACGGGACCAGACAACCGGAGGAAAAAACTTCTATAAGAGCAAGAAACCCGGTAACTTTATTTGAAATCAGTTCCCGGGTTTCTATAATTCTCAGGCCTCAACCTTTGGTTCAACCTTTTCAGTCTGGATATTTTTCCGTTTAAAGTAGGCACTTGTATACCCTTCAAGCCGGTCAGGATTTTTCCAGAAGACATACTTGCCGCAATTGCGGATTTCATCCATTGGCGCCTTCAGGTGGGTGAAAGCCTTGTCGCGGATCATCATCGCCTCGCTGTCTTTCTTCCGCTCGCCATTGGTCGCACCCAGCAAGTCGCCCATAAGGTCCGACGTCAATGCAGCTTCATCCAGAAATGCAGCATCAAAACCAATCGCTTCAAGCAAATCTAAATTGGCTTTTCCAAGTACCGAGAGGTCATTCAGATCCTGCACCATATCGGCATTTGAGTCGCCCGTTGCAATATCTTCCACCCTCGACAGTAAACCCTCATTGTTGCGGAAAGCATACCGAAATGAATGGAGCAACCGGTCACGCAATTCGAAAGCCAAAGGCGACTGCTCTTTCCAGGCCTGCTCATCCTGCTGGCGCGTATTCCGTTCTTTGTTCCACCGCGATTGTGACTCGCGGCAGGCACCCGCGCGAACAGGAAGATTCTCGACATTCATCCAGTCGAGCCCGGCACGGGTGAGTGCTACCTGGTCATCCTGGCACCAGTGGTAGAGATCCTCCGCCTCCTGCACAAATACATCAACAGGCATGGTTGGGATGATCGTTTTTTCAGGTACGATTGCCTGAATTTCATCTAATAATTCTAAGTAATCTGTATTTGAAGACATTTGTTTTAGTTTTATTATTAATCAATAGACCGCAAAATAAAACAAGTGACTTAATTGACAACTAAATCGCTTCAAACGAATGACAGCAAACGCATTCCGGTTGATTTCGGACGGTTGCTTCAAGCAGGTAGTTACACGATTTTGAATGTAGGAATTCACTTTAAAAAGTGTTCGGGATGGCTTCACATCCCTGAGGATCTTACCATAGAGCAGGATTTAAAAGGTTTTTAAAAGGATAAAGGTTTTTTTGTATTCAACCGGTTCGTGCCTTAAAATTACAAACTTTTTAAATATGCAAATGCTTTTCGCCAAATATTATTAAAAAATAAAATATTTTCGATACTTCTGGTTAAAAGGACCCTACTTCAATGGGTGATAAAGGATTTGTCCGGCCAGTATACTCCTGGATGTCTTATGACTTCATAAGTCCGGAATAAGCAGACAATTTTAAAAAACGATAAAAAAGGAGAAAAAAAGGCTAATAAAATGTCAATATTATCTTAACTCCTAAAAATACCAGGAAACCGCCGAGGGTACGGTTGATGATTTTTTCATATTTAAGAAATACCCGTTGAACGTTTTGCTGCGCCAGGAATATGGAGACAATCGTAAACCAGGTAAAGGCGGTCAGGATAATGATCGCAGAAATGGTAAGAATGATATAAACAGGGGTGGAATTTCCGATCACCAGCGTAAATAAACTCAGGAAAAATAACGTCGCTTTCGGGTTGAGCACATTGGTCAGAAAACCCATCCGAAATGCTTTTAAACGCGTGAGGTCGGTCCCGGTGCGCTCTTCTGTGAGATCGATTCTGGAGCCTTTGGCGATAAATGAACTCACACCCAGATAAATCAGGTAAGCTGCTCCAAGTAATTTGAGAATGGTGAAAAGGACAACCGATGTTGAGATAATGTAACCAATTCCGGCTGCACAATAGAACAAATGGACGCAAAGTGCCAGGCTAATACCGAGGGCCGTAAAGATACCTGCCCGCCGCGAATAACAGAGTGAATTCCTCACAGTAACCACGAAATCAGGCCCGGGGCTGATGGCCGCAAGTAAATTTAAAAGCGCGACTGTTCCAATAAGGGGAAGGTATTCCATCGGTTATACGAGTTCATTAAATCCGGGAACATCTTCCAATCGAATCGGCCGGCCACGTTTTAATCCGACACCGATGACTTTTGCACTGGCAACCAGCTTGTTCTCTGGCAACGTGAAAATATCCTGGATGAAAATCAATTTCAATTGCCCCTCCCGGAGGATATTGAGTCGTACTACAAAAGAATCGCCACTTTTGAGCGAGCGTTTGTAATCGACCTCAATGCGCGATACAACCAGGTCGATCCCCTCCGCATGCAACGCGGCAAAGTCGATGTTTTTGCCGATCAGAAAAGTGTGCCGGGTATGTTCGAAATAATTTAAGTAGACTGCGTTGTTGACGATCCCCTGCAAATCACATTCATAATCACGAACAGTGAAATCGAGTTCATACTGGTAACCGGGTTCTGACTTGAGCATTGTTTTTCAGTTCTCTTTTGCGGTTCAGATCATCGGTCTTATTCCGCTAAATTAAACTGCAATTACAACATTTTTTTGAATCTGTACAAATCTATCTTCTGCATGAATCAACCAGCAATTCTTTGGTTCGTGAAAACCAATTCTTAAGGCATTAAAGTAACGGTCGTTTCATTTCCCTCGAAGACATCACCAGAACCTGAAATAGTAACTATCTCTCCGTAATTGTTCTCAAAATCACATTCGAAATAATAAACACCAGCCGGTAAAAATTCAAACCTGACTTGTCCGCTGTTGTCGGTAACCTGGGTATCAGAATAAAGGAAATTGTCAAAATCATACTGATTGTCATACAAATATACGGTCTTCCCAATAAGCGAAGTGCCAACTCCGTCTCTTGCATTTATGACCAGGTCACCAGTAGGATCAATCGACTTTTGGCAACCAGCTATATTTATTAAGGCAAAGAATAATAGCGTGTAAAATAAAACCTTTTTCATAATTGTGATATTTATATGTAACGAATACTTCAATAATCGGATCATTCCGAACTTTTGAATTTCTGCAAGTTAGTGATTTGCAATCAGATTACAACACTGTAATGGCTATTAATATATTTTATTGTTAATATAAAGGATGCTAATGTCTATTTTTAATCAGGGATTATCCAATAATTAAAAATTCTGATTGGGAATCGTATATTCCTTTAAACCGAGGATTAATTCACCTTCTTTTGCTATACAAATTTTAGTGGAACAGGGCAATTTGTTACGCTGCAACCGTCTATGGATAACTTTGGGCGCCACGACAACTTGATAATCCAAATTTGAATTTCAGGATTAAAAATTCTTTCAGGTTGCTAATGTTTTATGAAGGTATCGAATTTTGCGTCACGTTTATTTAACGCATATGTTAGTCTATTCTGAATTGGAGGTCGCAAATTGCGACTTCCAATTATCAGATTCATCAAAACATTTAATAAGCTTGCGAATGGTTACTTTTCCTTTTTTTAACGCTTTAACTTATTTGCTCAATACAAAATACGGTAACCGTGCAATTGGAACATCCATCGTATAGGACGCACCGCCTTTATACTTTTTCCCCTCGTCGGATAACCATTTCCCTTTTGGCAAAACAACCTTTCGTGAAGTTCCTTTTTTATCGACCGGAGCCACCAAAATGGTTTCGCCCAACATAAATTGATCATTAACTGCCTCAAATCCCTGACCCGGGAAAGCGTATTCCATTGAGCTGATAATTGGATCACCCGTTTGCGCAGATTTTCGCGCCAATTCAAGAATTGTCGGTGTATATCTTTCCCGGATTTTAACAGCAGCTTTAACTGCATCAAGGTGTTCTTTATCCAGGATTCGCCACGGAGCCACGGAAAACTGCATCATCGGCATCAATGCATGGATTTGCGCCGAACGAACGACCAAATCCTGATCAATTGATTTCAAATCAAGGAAACTCCGGTATTCACCGCCTCCAATCATATCAGGACACGAAAAAGTATAGCCGATTAATCCCTCCGTGAGCATTTGAGGAACAAGTTTTTGAGCATCATCCCAACTATGGGATTTATCGGCAAGTCGTTGTGCGAGTGGTAATCCTGCCATTTTCCAGCAAGCACGATATTCGTTGAGCGGATACCGCAAACCGAACTGAGCATACAATTCACATTGTTTGTTTGGTGAAGCAGGTTTCATGCTCAGGGCATCTGAGGTATAAAAATTCATGTCGCCGGCATCAAGTTTAAAACCGTCGACTCCAAAATCCATTGCAAGTCGGTCGAGCTGGTCGTTGAACCATGTTACCGCAGCCGGATTGGTGAAGTCGAGCAAAGCTGAATAGCCATTCCACCATTGGATCATTGCCGGGTCTGTTGCCTTCTCCCAGGTCGGTTTTTCGGATGTTTTCTGCATAAGAAATCCTTTCCCATTCATGATTTCGCGAACAATAATAGCCTGATCACCACTAACAAAAGGGCACATCCAAACCATCACCTTGAACCCCATCTGGTGAAGTTTATCGATCATTAGTTTAGGCTCAGGAAAGCGTCCCGGATGAAATTTCCAAAGGCCATAATCTTCTTGCCAGGTATCATCGATCATCAACACACCGGGTGCAAAACCGTTATCAAGAATAGCCTGCGCATATTTCAAAACGTCCTTTTGATTTTGATTGTAGGTCAACTCAATCCAGGTATTGTATTGTGGTCGAGAAAACAACAATTCATCGGGCATTTTCCCCGAAGCCGGGAAAAACGATTTGGAAGCAAATTGTCGCGCTTCGGCCAGGCTGCTGCCCGAATGACCGTATTTTACTTCACCTTTAGCGTTCAAAATGATAATTTTATCCTTCTGAACCTCGAACGCAAACGGTTCTTCACTCCACACCCACAATCCTTTATTCCCTAATAACAAGGGCTGCAACTGATTGGATAGGTTATTGGCATAGAAGTCGAATTTATAACCTTCCGCAAAAGGCATTTTATCACTTTCCTTTATGGCTCCTGACCATATTTTTTCGCCCGGAAGCAAATCAATTTTCTGGGTTGACTGACCGAATGTGAAGATTGGTAAAGCAAGAAGAAAAATTAAAACTTTAAGACTCATTATTTCCTGATTTATAAATACATAAAAATAGCTTCAGATAACACTTTAATTGGAGGTCACAAATTGCGATCTCTAATTATCAGATTCTTCCTTCGTCAATTCAAATATAAAATCCGCAACGAGAAATCTTCAGAATATGCCGGCGACTCAAGCTTTGCCTTACCGCCAACATGATTCAATTTAATTTTCTTTTCATATTTTCCATTTAGCGGATTCATCCACTCCAACGAATAATTTCCTTTGGGAAGATTAAGTTCCAGTTGAACCTGTTTGCCACCCATCCAGTAAATGGCATATTGTTTACCCGTTTCAGCCAGGACATAGACTTTATTTTTTCCCACCAATCCTCCGGCATAGACCATTGTGTCGGGTTTCATGCCCACAAAGTTGAATGATTCAATAAATTTTTTCAGGTAACTCAGTTGCCTGCGGTATGCCGGGGTTCCACCTCCAGGCTGGGCAGCTGGATACTGAAAAGTGCCGTCTTCGTTGTCGGTTGTAAACGAATAATCGAGGTTGTTGAATAAGCCTCCTCCGGCTAAGATCAATTCCCACGCTTCTTTGCGGTAGGTCGAATCTTTTTGTCCGTTAAAGCCTGTTTCGTTTTCGCCGATGACCTTGTTCAAATCAAAATTGAGCGTAACTGCTTTGGGAGGCGTAGCATAGTGAAAATTGAAAACCGAAACCAATGGGTTTGGCTCCTGAATTTTTTGAAATCCATTGCCAATGTTTTGTGAAATCAGGTGCTGATTCCTGAACGATTTTTCAGCATCAGTGATCACCTGGGCAATGCGATTTTGCCATTCGATTGTAATTCCCCCAAAATAAGGTTCGTTGCAAATTTCGTAGATCAGGTTCGGAAAGCCTTTCAGTTCTTCAACGACTTTACGGACCATCTTTTCCTGAACAGCCAAAAGTCCCTTGTTTTTATCGAGCGTGTATACATCTGTGCGGGGAATTGCACCCAATCCGTTGACATTGTTTTTGATATTGAAAGGGCTTAGGTCCCATTGCATCTCTTCGTAAAACGGGCAGAACAAGGACAGTTCCACGATGACACCCCGTTTTTGAGCTTCAGCAACAAAGTCTTTCAGTCGGGCAAAATAGGCTTCATCCCATCGGTTAAGGTCGAACTTTAATCCATTCTCAACCCGAGCCCATGGACACAGGAATTTCAACGCATCCGGGGCCAACGTATTTTTTGAAATATTGAATGCACCTGCAGGTTCAAAATAAGCGCCGGTCATCGTCCGCGTCAGGTTCAACCCATCTTTCTGAAGGGTTTCCAGATATTTTCTGTAATCGAAATCAGGGTTCATCACAGCTCCGTAATGTTCGCCGGAGGTAATCAGAATCGTTGGTTTCCCCTTGTAACTAAAATAATGCGGATTTACGGGATGAAGAGTGATCGGTTTTACCTGGGCAAAAGCATTGGTCAGATTCAGGCCGACCAAACAAATTAACAGAAGGATGCTCGTCTTTCTCATCGTATCGATTTGTAACTTACTTAATAACAAACGTATTGAATGAATCAGCTTTCAACAGCGGGTTTATCGCCATCTCACCAATTTTCAAGTTGACTCTTTTAGCTGCCTTTTCATCATTCCTTACAACCACAACAATGCTCTTATCGGGATTGACAAATGCGAGGATATTCCCATTAGCGCCCTTGGTATCCAGAAGCCTGGCACCTGGCATCACAAAATGGCTCACATGTTTCAACAGGTAATATTCAAAATTATAGGTGTAGGTTTTTTTCAGTAAGTCAACGCTTACGAGCGAATTCTGACGCCAGCCCCATCGGCTGAAACCATCTTTGTCGAGCGATAAGTTCCAGTACATGTAAGCATTCGCACCATTGTCGAGGTAATGCTTCATCAGCGTCCAAGCATAACTGCAATATTTCCAGTCGTTTTTACCATCGCCACACTCCTGCTCCGACTGGTACAAAAGCATGTTTGGATATTTCTGATGCGCATCGGCTATCGCCTTTTTTCCTGCCCACTGAAAACCAATACCTTTAATATATTTACCTGCAAGCTGATCATTGATAATGGTATCCACTAGGGCAATGTTTGGACGCTCCATGGTTCCAAACATTATTTCCACTTTCTCCTTCTCCATTGCCGGTCCTAAGTAAGCGCCAATAAATTTTGCCAGACCGGCAGAAGTCCAGGTACACGAGGGAAATATTTGGCAGGAATTGAATTCATTCTGAGGCATTACCGCAGAGATGTTGATACCCTGATCGCGGTATGCTTTTATAAATTTCGAGAAGTAGAGCGCGTAAGCCCTGAAATATTCGTCCTTCTGAATAAATTGGTTGGTGCCTTCCTTTCCTTGTTTCGCATTATCAAGGCCGTTTTGGAATTTTTTATCCATAGCTGCGTTCGTGCTGGCGCAGGCATAATGCTTGTTCCATTTCATCCACGAAGGTGGACTCCAGGGAGACGCCCAGATTTTTAACGCCGGATTGTATTGTTTGGCGTTTTTAATAAAAGGGACAAGAGTTTGTAAGTCATTTTCAATGCTGAAATTCTTCATCTCAAAATCGCCTTCCGTTTCGTCATACGAATACCAGTCGCGGGCAAAATCGTTTGCACCAACGGGCATACGGCAGATGGTGAAATTACCGCCAACCCCCGGAGCAAATAATTCTTTCATTACAGATTCGCGGTCAGCTTTATCCAACGAATTCAGCGATGTCCATCCCAGTTCATTAAAGCAGGCGCCAAAACCTTCGATGGTTTGCAAAGGCTTGTCCGACAGAATTTCTACATCCGGTTTACCCGAAACGGGTCCGGCAGATAACCCTTTTTGAATCACCCATTGGGATGATTCAGTCGTCGATACCCAATCAACTTTTTTTTGCGCAGACGCTGAAAATGCCATTACACCAATTGTCAGGGACAGGAGTAATATTTTCATGTGTGCTATTTTTTAATAACTGGCTTCGCTTGAGCGGCAGGGGCTTTGTGAACAACTGGCTTCTTATGAGTAACCGGTTTTTTTGCAGTAGTAACCGGTTTATTAATGTTGAAAGCCTTTTCAATTGCTTTCTCTGTAAGTGGTTCCATTACATTGTATCCGGCTTCATTTGGATGAACACCATCTTTTGAAAATTCTGCCTTCAAACCATTTCGTTCGTCTACCATCGCTGTAAAAAAGTCAAGGTAAATGATGTCACTTTTTGACGCATAACTTTTTATCAACTTATTGAGTTTTATAATTTTCTCTGCTGGTTTAAGTCCTGTTTTCCATGGATAATCGTAAACAGGCAGCACAGAGCAAAGAATGACCTTAATATCATTGGCTTTTGCCAGTTGAGCCATCGAAATGATATTGTCTTCGATCATTTCGAGTGTTGATGGGCCAGAATTACCGGCAATATCATTCGTACCAGCTAAAATAACAACTACTCTGGGCTTAAGTTTGATCACATCGGCTCTAAACCGAAGAAGCATTTGAGGGGTAGTTTGCCCGCTTATCCCACGATTTATATAAAATTTACCGGCGAAAAATTCAGGATGCATATTAATCCAGCCTTCGGTAATTGAGTTTCCCATGAATACAACCCGCTTTTCGCCTGGAGTAGGCAACACCTGGTTGGCATTTTCAGCTTTGAAACGGTTTAGATTTGCCCAGTCCTGACCGAATGAAACCTGTGTTGCAAACATTGATAATAAAAGCATTACGAATGTAAATTTCAATTTATTCATTGTTCTGTTATAAATAGTTTTTTTATTCATGTGAAAATAACTTTTAACTTGATATCAGCCTAAAAAATTAACAATATTAATTGTTTCGGAAATGAAAAGGCAGAACTAAACAGATGTTTTAACACCTTGCAACGAAAATAGAATTTTCAGGATTCTGTATATAATAGGGCCAAAACTATTTTTGATATAAAATTGGTTTAGATTTGTACTGATCAAAATCCGGAAAAACTTTAACATACAAGATGGATCCCACTCCAGACTTATTGCTGAAAATATCTCAGGGAAATGAACAGTCATTTAGCGAGGCATTTGATCGCTATTACACTGGTCTGTGTTATTATGCCTTTAAATTTGTAAAAGACATGGATGAATCGCGTTCATTGGTTCAGCAAGTATTTGTTGATCTATGGATAAAACGCGACAAGTTGGTCATTCAGCAATCTTTAAAAGCCTATCTTTTTGCCGCGGTAAGAAATTATGTGCTCGACTATCTAAAGCATAAAGTTGTTGAGTTGAAATACCTAAATGAGGTACAATCCGAATCGGTAACTATTGGTCGTGACTTAATTGAGGAGGCTGAACTAAACGCACGTATAAATTCTGCTATTGAAGCTTTGCCCGAAAAGTGCCGCGAAGTTTTTGTGCTCTGCCGGTTTGAGGAACTTCGCTACAGCGAAATTGCGCGTCGACTTGGGATATCCATCAAAACCGTTGAGATGCAAATGGGAATTGCCATGAAAAAATTGCGCTCAAAACTCACTGACAATCAGAATATCCAAATATTGATGTATCTGTTTTCAAAAAAAATTTAACAACCGTTACAGGGTAATCAAAAAGTTTATCGTCTTAGGATCAAACAAACTAAAAATACCCTGTTTAATGGATCATCGATCACCCGATATTGACCAACAAATAGCCTCCTTTCTATCCGGGAACATCACCCCTTCTGAAAACGAAGAACTTCAGCAATGGCTTAGTCTATCGGCTGAAAACAAAAAGACCTTTGATGATTCAGCAAAAGTTTGGGCCAATTCTCCGTCACAACTTACACAGTCATTGATAAATCAGGATAAGGTATTGGTTCAGGGGCAAATTATTGCACAATCAACTTTGCAATTAAAACGGGACCGGGTAATCAAGCATTTCCTTCGTGTCGCAGCGATTCTTATTGGCCCGGTTATGCTGGCTGTTGGCTGGTATATCGGAAACTCGAACTACTCATCTGAAGCACTATCCTGGAATACAGTAACCGCACCAAAAAAACACATTGCCACATGTACCCTGGCCGATGGCACGGAGATATGGCTAAATGCCGGATCAACACTTAGCTATCCTTCAGCCGACCCATCGGATAAAAGGGAAGTGAAACTTACAGGCGAAGGATATTTTAAGGTAACCAAAAATGCGAAGAAACCATTCTTTGTAATTACCAAACAAGCTACAGTGAAGGTTCTGGGAACCGTGTTTAATATGAAAGCATACCCCGAAGAGGATCAAATTGTCACAACACTTGAAGATGGATCGGTAGAGTTTTTTACACAAAATTCCGGAAATACATCCTTGCGTCTTCGATCCGGTGAACAGGCAGTTTATAACACGAACAATGGCAAAACTGAAATTAATATTGTTGAAGCTTCGATGTTCAGTGAATGGAGAAGTGACAAGTTTATATTTAAAGACGCTGATTTAAAAACAATTATTACCGAACTGGAACGACTGTACGATATAAAGATTTATATTAAAAATCCTCGTCTCGAAAAGCTCCGTTTCAGAGGGATGTTTAGCTACGATCAGGATCTGCTCGATGCATTCGAAACGCTGCGACTTAGCGTTAAACTCAACTATACAATTAAAGGGCGTGAAGTATGGCTCGAATAAAACTCAAACAAGAAGATCAGGTGAATTTGCCAACTTTCGGTAACCTGAATGTAATAGCGTTGTAACACCGTTTAATACGAATGTAACAAGAACATAACATCTGAATCCAATCTTTGCAGCCGGTTTAATAGGAATACAATTTTGCAAATATCAAGGAAAGGCTAAATTAAATAACCGAATTTACTACCTAAAAGAACTAAAAGCCTATGAAGGAATAGACAAATACAACTAATTAAAAAACAGCGGAAATAGTCTCACCTACTCCCGCTGCAAAAACGCCGGAAAGGCGAAAAACGATAAATCATTTTATTTATTTAAAACATTCAAATGTATGAAAAAAAGTCCCAATCCTAACAGGAGGAGAGAACTCTTGTTTAAAAAAATGTCACGAATTATGAAACTGTACCTAATCATTTTGGTGATCTCAGTCATGCAGGCGACCGCGAGCGTCTATTCACAGACTGCCCGTCTAAACCTCAAGATGGAGAATGCGACCATCGCAGAGGTTTTTGATGCCGTTGAGAAACAATCTGAATTCTTCTTTTTTTACAACAAAGAGCAGATCAATGATCAGCAAAGAGTTTCAGTTGATCTTAAGGACAGCAAGATAGATGATGTGCTGACAACTATATTCGGGAAAAATACGGTGAGTTATGAAATTATCGGGAAAAATATCATTGTAAAATCCTCAGAATTCAATAATTCAACTTCCGAACAACAGACCGGTAAAAAGATTACAGGTAAAATATCCGACCAAACCGGAGTATCACTTCCCGGCGTATCAGTTGTTGTGAAAGGTACTTCCATTGGAGTAACCACAGATAATGATGGCAAGTTCACCCTAACGGTTCCTGCAAATGCCAAAACGATCGTATTTTCATTTGTCGGAATGCAGAGCCAGGAAGTATCCGTTGAAGGCAAAAGTAACTTTAACATCATTTTAAACCAGGAAACAATTGGTCTCGAAGAAGTTGTTGCCATAGGTTATGGGACTACCAAAAAGCAGGACTTATCAGCAGCTGTGGCAGTTGTTCAAAATCTTGACAAATTAAAAGAACGTCCGGTATTAAGCACAACGTCCATGATTCAGGGGCTTGTTCCCGGAGTTACGGTTGTCAACCAGGGTGGACAACCTGGTGCAGGTTCTTCAGTAACCATCCGCGGTACAGGTTCAAAAACCGAAAGAGTATTGTATGTAGTGAATGGCATACCAGACGCTCCTTTCAATCCCGAAGATGTTGAATCGATTACAATATTAAAGGATGCCGCATCGGCTGCCATTTACGGAGCACATGCCGGAGCCGCAGGGGTCATCCTGATTACTACCCGCCAGTCAACAGCTGGAAAACCAACAGTTGAATACAGTGGTTTCTATGGTGTGAAAACGGCATGGAAATTACCACAATCTTTAAATGCTTCGGATGAAGCAGCAGTCTCAAACCTGGCATATACAAATGCCGGACGTACACCCCTTTCGGGCTGGGATATTACAAAAAATCCCTATGCGCAGGTTACCCGCACCGACTGGATGGATGAAGTTTTCCGCACTGCCGCTGTTCAGCGCCATAATATCACGGTTAACGGTGGAACGGACAAATTGACTACGCTTTTCCAGGCCAGGATTGAAAATGAGGACGGAACTTTAATTAATACTTATAGTAAGAACCTTTCACTCCGGTTTAACTCGATCTATAAAATCAATAAATACCTGACTTTAAAAGAAGAACTGTTCTGGAATAACAACGATAACCGCGGGACTGATACCCAAAGTGGTTATACAGGAACTATTCTGTCAGCCATTTACATGCCCCGTTCGGCCACTCCATATTATGAAAATGGTGCATTCGGAGGTGTTGGTCCCGTTGATTCACAATACCTGGGGATTCATGGTGACGTTGTTAACCCTGTTGCATCGCTGTTGAGAAATCAGGCTTTCGTACGTAACAGCGATATCATTTCAACCTCTGAGATGCACTTGACTGACGTGATCAAGGGATTGGAATTTACCTCAAGGTTTTCGTACCGTACCGACAATTCGTTCTACAAAAACTTCCAATATTCCCGACCTGAGCCAGGAAAACCAAACAACCGTAATGGTTTGGATTATTCTACCGGAAGAAATTATCATTGGTTGTGGGAGAATACCATTAATTACAGCCGCATTTTCGACAAGCATAACCTGGGAATTATGGTCTCAACCACCTCGAAGGAAGATGGCGGCAGGAACTTTGGCTTGACCGCACGTGATTTTACACGCGAAGATGATTGGGCGCAATTCTTGATTAATGCTCAGACGTTTACAGATGATCGTCCATATGACGGTCAGTATGAAGACCGGAACCTTTCGTATGTTGGCCGTGCGTCTTATAGCTATGCCGACCGCTATTTTGTGACCGGTAGTTACCGTCGTGATATTGCAGGTCGCCTGGCTGTTGGCAACCGTTCGAAAGACTATCCAGGCGTTACAGGAGCATGGAAAATTTCTTCTGAACCCTGGTTTAATGTTTCAATGGTGAATCTGTTGAAAATCCGTGCAAGCTGGGGTAAAATTGGTAACCTTGGTTCAATCGGCATGTATTACGGTTATCCAAGTTTAAGTGGTAACAATACTTATCAAATAGGGTTAGGTGCGCCATACACCAGTGCCGCATATATTGCAAGCGCTTACAATGCAAAACTTTCCTGGGAAACTTCAGAGCAGACTGACCTTGGACTCGATTTATTACTGATCAATAAAAAACTGAACATTACAGCTGACTATTTTTGGAAGAAAACATACGACCTGATTAAACAACAGGATACTGAATGGACAAATACTTATGGAGTTAGCGCTCCCCTTATAAATCAGGGCGAAATTTCGAACAAGGGATTTGAATTTGCAGCGAACTACTCAGATAAAGCCGGAGAATTCCACTACACTGTCGGATTTAACTTCGCTACTCTTAAAAACGAAGTGACCTACATTGACGAAAATCCGGTCTCTTACTGGTCACATGGCGATTCATGGAGAGGTATTTTATCCCCATTCCGTTCCACCGTAGGCCAGCCTTATTATTCCTATTGGCTTATCAAATCTGACGGCATCTTCCAATCGGCCGCCGAAGTTTCAGCACATTCCAAAGATGGTGTTATGATACAACCTGATGCTGTTCCTGGTGACATTCGTTTTGTTGATGAGAATAACGACGGTAAGATTGGTGATGCCGACCGTGTTTACATGGGAAATGCATTCCCCAAAATCACCTATGGTTTTACCGCAAATTTAAACTGGAGAAATTGGGACCTAAGTCTATTTTTCCAGGGAGTTAACGGGGTGAAATTATTCAATGCCTTTAAAGAATCGACGCTTAACGGCGCAGAACAAGGCTACAACCGTTGGGACAAGATCCTTGACGCCTGGTCTCCAACCAATACCGGTTCAACTATTCCGCGCATTAGTGCCAGCGATCCCAACAAAAATTTCGGAACAATATCCGACTGGTATCTTGAAAAAGGTGATTACCTGCGCCTGAAAAACTTGCTGATAGGCTACACCTTCAAAAAAATTCCATGGGATGGCTCTCTGAGATTGTATTTCAGTGGAGAAAACCTGTTGACTTTCACCAAATATTCAGGCATGGACCCCGAAGTTGGGGGTTATGGTCTTGATGGTGGTCAGTATCCTGTATCAAGAGTACTTTCGTTCGGTGCAAAAATTAATTTCTAATTCCAAAAATCAGAAAAAAATGAAAAAAATATATTTCATCTTAACGTCCCTGATTCTCCTCGCTTCTTGCGAAAAAGAGTGGGTCGACACAAAGCCATACGGGTTGCCAACTACTGCTTATTTCTGGCAAAGTGAGGAGGACATTAACAAGGCTGTAGCGGCAATGTATGTCCCAATGCGCTATGAATCAACATGGGGGCGCGATTTGTTCTGGGTTCAGGTTGCTAGTGACGACCTGGTAGTTGGACGTTCAAAGGCTGTTGCAGAAAACATTAAGAACTTTATCCCTGATGGTCGCGAAGGATACCTGGTATCAGGATGGAACGACCTTTACTGGATGTTAGACAAGGCTAACCAGGTCCTTACAAACATCGATAATGCAACAAATGTGACCGATGTCGTGAAAAACCGTGCCAAAGGTGAAGCCTATTTTGTCCGTGGATTTGCACATTTCTGGATCGCCTATTTGTGGGGACGTGCAGATCAGGGAGTGCCTTTCGATGGACCGGAAAATGCCGAATATCAAAAAAGGATTCCTCCGCAACTTGCTTCAGTAAAAGACAACTATGCGCAGATTATTTCGGATATGACAAAAGCAGCCGATTTACTTCCTTTATTTGAAACCTACGGAAGCGCTGATTACGGACGCGCTCATAAAGCTGCTGCCTGGGGTTACATGGTAAAAGCATATGCCTATTGGGCAGCTTTCGACAACACCAAATGGGCGTTGATTCCTGATTTATGCGATAAAATTAAAAATGAAGGGAAACGCGCTTTGGTCACTGTTTCTGGTAATCCAGAAGAGAGTTATCATTCTGTTTTTACAATTGCCCAAAACTGGGGTTCCGAATACATTTGGTCTGTCACTTCCGGAACTCAGGGTGGCAGCGAATTCCCAGGAGTTATCCTTGAAAACAAGGGATGGGGTAAATATAACGGCTGGGGCTATTTTCAGCCTACTGAAGAGTTGTATGATGAATACGAAGCCAATGATCCTCGTCGTGAGGTTACTATACTGAAATTTGGTGATCAGTTTGACTTTTTAGGGGAGAGCAGGAAGTATTACTCTACCAATAGCCTCTCCGGTTTCCAGATTAACAAGTATATGGAACCGTATAGTTATGGGACTGGTGGTAATGCAGGCACAAACGCCTATATCAATCAAAATGGGGACTATCCTACCACAGCATTAAACCTGCCGTTGATGCGTTATGCTGAAATACTTCTTTTCAAAGCTGAAGCACTTTTGATGCAGAGTAAGCCAGCTGAAGCTGCAGTACCACTTAACGAAGTAAGGGCACGCGTCGGACTGGCTCCTATTACCGCACCAACTTTGGACAATCTGAAACATGAACGTCGCTGCGAACTTGCATGTGAGTGGACCGACCGTTTTCATGATTTGAAAAGGTGGAATGATGTCGGTAAAATTCAAATGGCATTGCATGGCCGCAACCATTCAGACAAAACAAACCCTGATTCTCCGTATACAGTCGTTGAAATTTGGAAGACCCGTACTTACGACCCGGCAAAAGCAATTGCATGGCCTTACAATCCTGATGAGATTTCACGATCAAACGGTGCTTACAAACAAAATGCTGGCTGGTAATCGTGCTGGAATAACTATAAAAAGTGATTTGTAGGATTTATCATCCGGTAATTTCACTTCTAATATGAAGATTTGTATTTTTACAAGAGCCGGTTATCCGGCTCTTGTTTTAAAAAAATAAAAATGAAAATAGTCTTCCTGATTACTTGCGGTTTATTTTTTCATCTTTGCATGACTGAGCAAAATCCGGTAATCGCCGATCCGGATCAGAAAATAGAATGGTGGGGCGATATTGATGGCTTTATCAATCAACAGGCAAAAGTAACACTGGGTCTGGTCAATGATGTACTGATCACAAATCCACCGATTGTGGTGGAACCTTTAATACGAAAAATGGCCTTACTAATGATTGATAATGTACTCCACGAGGAAAAGGCAGCTTATCGCCCTGCAGTACAGGCATTTCTTCAACAACGAATCAAAAATGCTGTTGAAGAAATCCGGACGAAGGATGTGAAAGAAGGTGCAGTCATTTGGAAACTTTACAATCATTCCTTTGTGATTAAAACAAAGTCGGTTACGATAGGATTTGACATTCAAAGAGGTATCCCCGGAATTGAAGGGTTTACGCTGAGTAAAGAACTGATGCAACAATTAATTGATGCTGTCGATGTTCTCTTTATCTCCCACTACCACAACGATCATGCGGATGAATGGATCACCACACAATTCCTCGCACAAAACAAGCCGGTAGTTTCCCCGCCTGATCTCTGGACCAATTTACCGATCTACGCAAAAGTTCTTCACATGGAAAGAAAAGCGCATCAGGTTCAGGAGATTTTCCTTCCTAACAAGGGTTTTAAACTGAAAATTGTAAACTACCCCGGCCACCAGGGAGAATCGATTCTAAACAATGTATATTTGGTATTTTCACCTGAAGGGATCTCTTTTTCACACACGGGCGACCAATCGAATCTTGAAGATTTTGAATGGATCGATCTTGTTAGCGAGAACTTTAAGGTCGATGTTATCATGACAAACAGTTGGGCCGTTTATCCAGGCCAAAGACTTGCAAAAGGTTTTCGGCAAAGGTTAATCATCCCAGGTCACGAAAATGAAATGGCCCACACCGTTGATCATCGGGAACCATTTTGGCTAAATTATCAACGGTTAGGCGATCCTAAGGAGTTTCCGTGGGTTCAGATGGCCTGGGGGGAAAAATTTCATTACCTGCCAAACCAATTTAATTAAATCGACTAACTTGCAAAAAAAGAAAATGAAACGACGCAATTTCATCCAAACGACCGCTATAAGTGGTGCAGGTCTTATAGGGTCATCCCAATTCACCTCGGCTAAAGCGCTGAACTTAACTGGCAATAAGAAATCCAGCTCCTTAATGGGAGGTCGGTTTGTGACACTTTGCATTATGATCCGCACAACCCCCTGGGAAGTCTCGCGCGATGTAAAATTACTACAGCAGGACGAATCGGCATTTCACACGTTAAAGGTAGTCCGGGACCTGCGTGAAGCATTTGCACAGAACAATCCGGAAGGTCGTCTGACGTGGGGATTCACCCTCAACGCACTGGAAGATAAAAGACCTAATTACCAGGATATCAGAAAATACGTTGTTGATTGTCAGAAACAATACGGTGATGAAGTTACCTATTTCCCCGGCTACTTTCCGGCTTTGTACCTTCCACGCGAACGCGTAAACCGCGAAATAAGCGAGGCCATTCAGATCATTTCGGATCTTGTTGGCGGAGGGTACCGGCCAAAATCAATCATTGGTGGTTTTCTTTCTGCAGATAACATGCGTCATCTTTCCGAAAAAGAAAATATCCATGTTGCCCACGGCGTGATCTGGAGCCAGCATGCTGTAGACGGTGGCGGAGCTGACGGGTCGCCATCCTATCCTTACTACCCTTCGAAAGAACATTTTTGTAAACCGGCACAAAATAAAAGTGACTTTATAGATTGCGTCAACCTTGACGGCTGGAGTGTTGATTTTCAATGCGCCAGAGTAAGTGGAGGAATAGATGGACCTACCCCGTTTAACAGCGCTTCAAGCCGTCGCGGCGTGGGTCCGATTGAAACCTACTGCGACTGGGGACTGGAGATTGGCCATCTATCGGTGATGCATACACAGTCGCTTCATTTTGACCGCGGTTTCGAATTGAACGGATTCGGATGGATTCCCAATATCTGGGAGGCCGCACTCGTAAAACATCCCGAAAGAAGAGACTGGGGAGAAACTTTTATCCTGACAGCACTTTCAAAATGGGTTGGAGATACACATAAGAGGTGGCCGGACGTCCAATTTATTACATTCGGTGAATATGGCGAAATCTGGCGTCAACATTACCAGGACAATAACAAATGGAACTACCGTTTCGAAGAACGTGGTCTGGGCATTGGTAATTCATGGGGTGATGAAGATATTCGCTGGTTTATGAATAAGAGTTTCCGACTGGCAATGCTACGCAACTGGCAACAAAAAACACCTGAGAAAGTAATCGATTTTACCCGGTACGATTTACCTGCAAGGGAGCCTGCTGATCCGAGCCCTGAAAAGCCAATCAAGGACTGGAGTCTGATGAACAGGATCAACCAGAAAGGGTTACGTCCAGAGGACCAGCCCATCTTGTTGAAAGATCTTAATAAAGAGGAGCAGGATTTAATTGCCAGGTATTATCCTGAATTGTTTTAATTATTAGCGTATAGTATAACAACTGTTATGCCTCGAACCATCAAAAAATATTCGCTCCTTATTATTGGGTTGGTATGCGCTTGGTTCCAACTTTCGGCACAAAATGATCCAGTCATAAACTTTGTGGATCCTTTTATCGGAACGACGAAAACAAAAATAAACAGTAAATGGGGTGGAGAGGGAGGAACCTATCCCGGAGCAGTTGCCCCCTTCGGTTTTGTACAGCTAACACCCGAAACTAGTATCAACGATCCTAAAGGCTACGATTTCCGCGACAGCACAATTTTCTGGTTCAGCTGCGTAAATCATATGAGCGGATATCCTAATGGCTCGGCTGGCAGAATGAAAGTGATGCCGGTTGAAGAAGGAAGGGATATTCAATCCGGAAATTATATCCGATTATTTTCGCACAAAGACGAAAAAGCGGAAGCCGGATATTACCGTGTGAAGTTCGGTGATGACGGAACGGTAGTAGAAGTCACGGCCTCGGAGCGTACCGGAATGTTTCGTTTTACGTTTCCACCTAAAATAAAACCAAAGATATTTCTGGGGGACCTGGGGGAAACTGAAGTAGCCGGAAAGCGAATTATAAAAGGGACAAGGCTCAATACAATTATTTCATTTAATGCAGATGTCATTAATAAAGAAGATATTAATGGCGGTTGTATTTTGACTTTCCCAGCTGTTGATCAGGGAAAAAATATATTAATTCTGAAAATTGGGGTATCCCAGGTAGATTTTAAAAGCACCCAAATCAACCTTCAGAAAGAAGCTGATACCTGGGATTTTGATCAGTTTAAAGAGACGAATCAGCAGAAATGGACCGATGCCTTATCAGTCATTGAGATTGAAGATACCTCAACAGTTAATAAGACCATCTTTTACACCGCATTATACCATTCAATGCTAATCCCCTGGATTATTTCAGATGTTGATGGAAAGTACAAAGGAGCTGATGGAATGATCCGTAAGACGAAAGGAAAAAATCAGTATGGAGCCTTTTCACCATGGGATACTTTCCGCTCACTTCACCCATTGTTATGTCTTGTTGCACCTGACCGGCAAAATGATATGATCCTTTCGATGCTTGATCATTTTGAACAAACCGGGAAACTGCCTAAAGGGCCGATGACCGGGAACCACATTATTCCCATCATCGTTGACTCCTATCTGAAAGGGATTCATGATTTCGACAACACACTGGCATACAAAGCGATGAAGGAAAGTTTGGATTCACCTTCTGAGGATTTTTCAGCTTACAAAGAATTCGGATATGTCCCTTCTTCCTATCCCGAATCGGTGACGCAAACAGTAGAATTTGCTTACAACGACTGGGCTTTGGCGCAATTTGCCGGCAAGGTAATGAATGATCAACCGGAGTACGAAAAATTAATAAAGAGAAGCTTCAATTATCGGAACCTGTTCAATCCTGAAGCATTGTCTTTACTGCCCCGCGTGGGTGATAAATTCAATTTGAAACCAGGTAATATTGGGTATAAAGAAGGCGATCAATGGAGCTATTCGATGTTTATCCCGCATAATACCAGGGATCTGATTAACCTGATGGGAGGCGATAACGAATTCACAGCTCATCTCGATTCGGCATTGGTGAAGGAGTATATTGTATTTGACAATGAGCCGGTTCTGCATGTTCCCTATCTTTTCAATTATGCTCACCATCCTGACCAATCACAAAAATGGGTAAAGATGTTGATGAATACGCATTATTCCGCAACTCCCGATGGTTTGCCGGGAAATGATGATCTGGGCTCTATGTCAAGCTGGTACGTTTTCAGTGCTATGGGGTTTTTCCCAACCTGTCCCGGGAGACCACTCTACGATTTTGGTTCACCGATATTTAAGAAAGTCACGCTTCATCTTCAGAATGGCAAAAAACTGATCATCAACTCCGTGAATAATTCAAACGAAAACTATTTTATCAAAGGCATATCATTGAATGGCTTAGCATACAAAAAGTCATGGATTTCTCATTCGACCCTTTTGGAAGGTGGTGAATTGACATTCACGATGGGGAAGATTACTATAATTGCCGATTCAACTGATTCTTTATCTGTTGCAACCTCTGAAACAACGAAAGCTTCCGATTTTCTTATTTCTGATATACATTCATCCCGTAATCAGGTCGAACCGGACCAATCATTTTTCGTCAGATTCAACGTAAATAACAGAGGGAGTCAAGGAACAAAGATGATCCGGCTTTATATCGACGGGAAAGAAGCCATTCGTAAAAATTTGCTGATTGCTGAAAATTCAACGTTAAGCGATTCAATCGAATGTCGCCTTTATCCGGTTGGAACTAGGTCTGTCCGTATTGATAATTTGAATGATTTGGAGATTGTAGTCGTTCCTCCGGTTAACAAGCGTATATCTGATATTGAAATAACAGAACTTAAAAGCAAGGTTGTATTTAAAAAGGATAAGCCACTCAATTTTTCATACCTACTGCAGAACAAAGGTGGATTCAGCGAAACAGCCACCATTTCAGTTTTAACCGATGACAGCATTTATCAAAAAGAGGTCGTTAATTTAGCTCCGGGCGAAACCAAACAAATCGTCTCTCAGGTGGTTTTTAAGAGTGCCGGGATACACAAACTAAGTGTCGGCTCCAAAATGAAACGAATTAAAATATATTCAGATAATATTGATTCAAGGATCATTGATTTCAATGCCGCTGAACGTCCGGATAATCTGGAAGAAAAGATTACGGTGATGGCCTGGGTGAAGCCGACGGGACAAAACAAAGGGCTAACAGATATCATTTCAAAGGGCGATTTTATTGTTTTGCAGGCTGAAAACAAATCACTCTCTTTTTTTGCAGGTGGCTGGGGAAGAGGAACCTGCACGGTTGACCTACCTGAAAACTGGATAAATAACTGGCATCATCTTGCCGGAGTGAGTGATGGATACGTACTAAAAATATTTATTGATGGGGTCGAATCGGGCAAACTGATGATCAACGCGCCGGTCAACCTCTCGACCCCTGCCAAATGGATGACCGGCCAAAACGAAGAATTTCCCGGGCAGCGGATTTTTAATGGAATTATTGATCATTTTAAGATCTTTGTAGAACCATTGAATAGTTCTGAAATAAAAAAGGAAATGCTGAATGGTCGTCCGGAAACAGAGTAAATAAAATTCTTAAAAATATGAAAAGATGAAAAGATTTTTCTCTATGATGCTGCTGCTTTTAATTGTTTCGATTTCATCGCAGGCCCAGTATACTACACTGAATGCTCATTCACACAACGATTATGAGCAGCAAACTCCTTTTATGCTGGCTTATAACGCTCATTTTGGTTCCATCGAAGCAGATATATGGGCAGTGAACGGAGATTTGTTTGTTGCTCATAACAAATCGGATATCAAAGCGGAGAGATCGTTAGACTCGCTTTATATACAACCCATTGTAAGGCTTTTCAGAAAAAATGGCGGGAAAGCATGGAATAATTACCCTTCCACTTTTCAGTTAATGATTGATTTAAAAACCGCTGTTGAGCCAACGCTTTCTCTCCTGGTAGAAAAGCTCAAAAAATATCCTGACGTTTTTGATTCAAATCAGAACAACAATGCCATCCGTGTCGTAATTACAGGTAACAGACCTGAACCATCCGGTTTTAGCAAATATCCGCTGTTTATCTGGTTTGACGGAAATGTTACCCTAAAATATGATGATCAGCAGTTGAAAAGAATTGCCCTCTACAGCGAAAACCTGGCAGGATTCACCTCATGGAAAGGGAAAGAGCCAATTTTAGAAAAAGAGGAGAAAAGATTAACGCAAGTCATTGATTCTATTCATGGTTTAAACAAAATAATAAGATTCTGGAATGCGCCTGATGATGCCTTTGCATGGAAAACCCTGATGAATCTGAAAGTTGACTACCTCAACACAGATCATATCCAGGAACTTTCGACCTTTTTACAAAACAAATAAAGACTTTATGCGATGAGTTCAAGACGAGATTTTTTCCTGAAAACTGCGATGATTGCAGGAGCAACTGCATTCCCGGGGATAAAAGTTCTGGCTGATGATCCGGTTCAGACAACCGCAACTACAACGGGTAAATTGCCTTTCAAAAATACCTACGTTAAAAATGTGTTTGTTACCGAAAATGATTTTCGAAACGCAAAACCCAATATTACAGCATCTCCCGGATTCGCAAAGGCGAAAGAGATATTGCCGGTTCCTTACTGGAAGGGAAACGAAACGGCGATTGATATGTATTGGAAAACATGGGAGATCGCCTTCAAAAACATTAAAGATCCAGCCCCGGCGTCCGGATTTATTACTTCCTATATTGATACGGCCTATAATGGCAATATTTTTATGTGGGATTCGAATTTCATCACGCTATTTGCACGATACGGCTCGCGCGCTTATCCTTTCCAGAAAACACTCGATAATTTTTATGCCAAACAGCATCCTGATGGATTTATCTGCCGTGAAATTTGGGGAAATACAGGTGAAGATTGCTTCCACCGTTATGACCCAACAAGTACCGGTCCGAACCTGATTCCATGGAGTGAAATGGAATATTTTCAACACTTTGGCGAATGGGAACGGGTGCATAAGATATTTCCGGTAATGGTTGCTTATTACCAGTGGCTCAAGCTGAACCGTACCTGGCAGGATGGTTCCTACTGGTCGAGCGGCTGGGGAACCGGAATGGACAACATGCCAAGGGTTCCGAAAAACTACAATCCTATTTTTTCTCATGGACATATGACCTGGATAGATACTTGTCTGCAACAACTTTTCATCGGGAAATTACTCGTTGAATTTGGGTTTTATGTCGAGCGCTGGCAGGAGATTGAGGAAATCGAAGATGAAACAAAATCATTGAAAAAACTGATCAGGGAGAAACTGTGGAATCCGAAAACCAACTTTTTCTACGACAAGTTTGCCGATGGCAGTCAGGGAACGCTGATGGGCATTGGCGCCTACTGGGCGTTGTGGACCGACATACTGAATAAGGACGAACTAAAAGCTTTCACAGATCACCTGTTCGACCCGGCAACATTCTACCGGAAACACCCGATTCCATCAATTCCTGCCAATCACGAAAAATACCAGGCTGACGGAAGGTATTGGCAAGGCGGTGTTTGGGCGCCAACAAACTATATGATTATCAAAGGACTTCAACGAAACGGACTCTATAAACAGGCTTTTGATCTTGCTCAAAAACATCATGAACAGGTGGCAGAAGTCTTTAAAAAGACGAATACATTTTTTGAATATTATGCGCCAGAATCAGCTGATCCTGGATTGCTTGCCCGTCCCGAATTTATTGGATGGACAGGTCTTGTGCCGGTTTCAATACTTTTTGAATCGATCTTTGGCATCAATCCCAACTTTCTGAAAAAGACAATTGACTGGCATGTTAACCTGATGGCAGAACACGGAATCGACCGTTATCCGATCGGACCTGATGGAATGCTTTCGTTAAAATGTGCTGCCCGGAGTTCAGTAAAACAACGTCCTTCCATTGAAATTAACTCAAACATCGAATTAAAATTGTTACTTAGCTGGGAAGGTGGAGCAGAAACAATCCAAATCCAACCGGGCATGAATAAAATATGAGAATAGCGGTTGGCAGCCGGCAACAATTCTCTGTTGGAGTTCAGCCAGTAGCCAGTTGCCAGCGGCCAATTGCATTACAATGAAAACATTATAGAAGAATATCACTTAAAGTATCATTATGAATCGTAGAAATTTTGTAAACAAATCAGTACTTGGAGCAGGCGCGGTGGCGATGGCACCTGGCTTTCTTTCAGCCTCAACACCTCAAAAGGAAACACTTCGTCCTCCGGTTACGAAACGGCTGTTCGTGAGTAAAGCTGTTGAAGAAGAAATCTTAAGGATAAAAAAGGATATTACTGATCCTGAGATTTCATGGCTGTTCGAAAACTGCTATCCCAATACCCTTGATACGACTGTTCATTTTTCAGAACAGAATGGAGTACCTGATTCATTTATCATTACAGGCGACATCAATGCCATGTGGATGCGAGATTCTACCGCTCAGGTTTGGCCATATCTTCACCTGGTAGCCAAGGATGAGCAGCTAAAAAAACTGTTTGTAGGTTTGATCAACCGTCAAACGAAATGCATTTTAATTGATCCATATGCAAACGCCTTTAATTTTGGTCCTACAGGAAGTGAATGGAAAACCGATTTAACCGAGATGAAACCCGAGTTACACGAACGTAAATGGGAAATCGATTCGTTGTGTTATCCGGTTCGCTTAAGTTATCACTACTGGAAACTGACCGGAGATAAAACACCTTTTAACGCACAATGGCTAAAGGCGGCAAAAACGATTGTAAAAACTTTCGAAGAACAGCAGCGCATCAATAGCAAAGGACCTTATCATTTCATGCGGGTAACCAGTAAACAAACAGATACAGTTATTGGTGATGGTTATGGAAATCCTGTTAAACCCAATGGTTTGATCTGTTCGACATTCCGTCCTTCTGATGATGCCACTACCTTTTTATACCTGATCCCTTCCAATTTTTTCGCACTGACATCTTTACGTCAAATGGCTGAACTTGTTACCAGTGTTTTTAATGACAACACATTTGCCGCTCAATGCAATAAACTTGCGGATACGGTTGAGAAAAGTCTGAAGCTAAATGCAGTAGCCAATCATCTGAATTACGGAGAAGTATTCGCTTTCGAGATTGATGGTTTCGGAAACCGTCTTTACATGGATGATTCCAATATTCCAAGTCTGCTGGCATTACCCTATCTCGATGGAGTAAAACCCGAGGATAAGGTCTATCAGAATACGCGTAAATTTGTTTTAAGCAAAGACAATCCCTGGTTTTTTGAAGGTAAAGCTGCATCTGGTATTGGCGGACCGCATTGCGGAGCAGAAATGATCTGGCCAATGAGCATTATCATGAGGGCTATGACTTCTAACGATGACAAGGAGATTACACAATGTCTTCGCTGGCTAAAAAATACGCACGCTGGCAAAGGATTTATGCATGAATCATTTCACAAGGACAATGCGGACAAATTTACGCGCTCCTGGTTTGCATGGGCCAATACCCTCTTTGGTGAATTGATCTATAAAATTCATAAGGAGCGTAAACACCTGTTAAATCAGACTCTCTAAACAGCAGATTTTCTGACAAATTAAGGAGGTAACTTCCAGTTATAAAAATAAGGTTAATGTTTTAGAAATGGTTATTTGAGTTGCCGCGGCTTTAAAGTCGAGGCAATTCATAATTAAATGGCATTAACCATATATTTGCTTTCTAATTCCTCTTATCGTGGTAGCCTTAGGTAAAGGCTATGGAAATAAAACACAATTAACACAACATAATTCTATCATCTTTTATTTCTTATTACCATTCAATTATGAATAAGCCAACTCATTTTAACTACAGGTTTCTGATCCTGCTGGTCTTCACTTTTGCGGTGAATTCTTTTCATCCACTTTCGGCTCAAACAAAAAACCAGTTTGAATTCAGGAGAGACCACACCTTTAAAATTGCTCAATTCACTGATCTACATTGGGATAATTGCTCTCCGACCCGAATGAAGACAATAGAAATAATCCAGCAGGTTTTATTGGATGAGAAGCCTGATCTGGCAATTCTTACAGGAGATATTGTTACAGCTGTTCCTGCAAAGGAAGGGTGAGCTATAAATACCTTGAAGGGGGTTTTAAATCAACCTCGGAACCGGAAACGGTTTTTCAAGCATATCCATTCGCGAGCGCGTGATTCCTGATGGTTTTCTTTTCACCAAATAAAACGATAGAAATGGGTTATTCCTCCTCTTCTAAATCACTTAACTGCAGTTTTAAAGTACCTCCAGTCGTTTTCTGATTATCATTTCTATAGGCTGACAAATATTCGCTGGGTGTTAAGTTCATGACCCGCTTAAACTGGTCATTGAAATGAGACAAGTTGTTAAATCCGCTTTCTAAACTGGCCAGCGAGATGGATATGTTACCTTCAACCATTAATTTACAGGCATGACCAATTCTGATTTCATTCAGAAAAGAGAAAAAAGTCTTGCCTGTCCGTTTTTTAAAATATCTGCAAAAAGCGGTGGGAGAAATATTTACAGTATTGGCAACATCTTCAAGTTTAATCGGGTTGGTGAAATTTAGTAAGATATGTTCATGTATCTTATTAAACCGGTGAAAATCGAAGGTATTTATCGTCCTGGAATAACCAATACTTGCATGGTATTTATAATCCTTTGTGTTGGCCATCATATCCAGCAAAATGATTAATTCAGTTATTCTGTTAATACCTGAAAGCTGAAAAATCTTGATGATTTGTTCTCCCAAAAGTTTTCTGCTCTTGCAAAAATACTGGATTCCTCTTTGCGATTTTTCAAGTAACTCTTTAATCGCAGTCATCTCAGGCAGATTGATAAAATTTTTGTCGAAAATCTCTTTTTTAAACTGAATAATAAGGGCTTTGACACCGGACGTATCTAAGCCTTCGGAATATTTCGGGTCACTCTTCCACCAATGCGGTACGTTTTCGCCGATAATGCTGATTTCACCCTCCTTGAAACGGTGAATACCATCGCCAACATAACTGGTACCTGAGCTTTTAACCACAAAAAGAATTTCAATTTCGGGATGAAAATGCCAGGGAACCGAAAAATGGGGTTTCTCTTCATCAAAAAATATCACCGATTCGGTGGGCAATGCAGCAAGTTTTTGATAAAATGGTTTCATCGAGTATGCAAGTTTAGCAAATATTAAGATCTGGTAGTAAAAATAGCTAAAATACCATTAGAAATCCATAAAGCAAATCAGCCAAAAGAACAAAAGTTCAATTGGCTGATTTCTATAGGAATCATGCACTAGGCTGTAAAAGTTTGAGTTATCAATTTGATGAACCAGTCCTTACAAAGCGATCATTACTAAACACCGATTCCCATCAATAACCAGGGTTCTGAACCAATTTCGGATTCAGTTTGAGTTGATTTCCGGGAACCGGGAAAAGTTCGTGGTTCTTGTCACTAACTACATCCTTGAATAACCAGAGATTACTGTATTTACCAAAACGGATCAGGTCATTTCTTCGCCATGCCTCCCAGGCAAACTCCCTGACACGTTCGTCAAGCAATTCATCAAGTGTTGGATTTGCGCTTATGACAGGTGCTTTGGCCCTTGTTCTGATTTGATTAACAAGTGTGACCGGAGTTTCTCCATTAGTTCCAGCGGCGCCTCTTAGGATTGCCTCAGCCTTCATCATCAGAATATCTGCATAACGGTAAACAGGGAAATCATTGTTATCACTACGTGTATTAGGATCCCAGTTTGGATCGGGATAAAATTTTATAGAACGGGCTCCCATGTACTGTGAAAGGAAGTCATTACCGGTATCCATTTTGCTCGGGTCATATCTTAGCCAAATTGCCTTGGTCAATTCCAACTGCCAGATGGTGTCTCTGCCCCCACTCAAAGGACCCGCATAATCCTGATTTAAACCTTTATAGGTAGTCTTCACTGTAATTGGAGTCTTACCATCAAATTCAAATTGTTTGCCTACAATCCATGTGCTGGTGCGCACATCCCCGGCAAGGTTAAACTTATCAAAGTATTCGGGCAATGTCTTCATGCTATTACTTGGGGATTTGGATCCAAGACCATATTTCGTTCTTAATTCAGGGGTAAGATCGTAGCGGGTAAAGGAGTTTCCGGTAATTTTAAATGCATCGTATACAATTGCAAAAATGAATTCCTTTACAGCAGGACCATTGGTAGGAAGGAACATACTTTTGTAATCGGCATCCAGGGAAAATAATCCCGACTTAATCACTGAATCGCACTGTGCAACTGCTTCGGTATACATACCGGCACCTTTATATACCTGGGCATTGAGATAGAGTTTGGCAAGTAACGCGTGTGCCATCCAAACTGTTGGACGGCCATAGGTAACTGAATTCTTAGCCCTTGGGAGAAAAGGGGCGATCTCTTTTACTTCACTCTCGATAAATGCAAACACATCGGCACGTGGCGAGGTAGGGGTATCGTCTCCGAATTTTTCCAAAATAGGAACGTTCCCATAATTATCAAGTAAAATGAAATAAAAGAAGGCCCGCATCATACGAAGCTCTGCAAACTGCTGGGTCTTCAGCGTCCCTTCAGGAACAGCATCAAACATAGCCATGACGCGGTTACAGGCAATAATCCCGTTAAAAGCATAAGTCCATACAGTGTTAACAATTGAATTATCAGGTGTCCATGTATGTTTGTGGAGTTCACGGTACTGACCGCCATCGTCCCAGTTACCGTCCCGTGCAGGGATCAGCGCCTCATCAGTCGAAAGCGATTCGAGACGCCAATAATCAATGGCATAGTTCGCCGGCAGAATTGTATAAATAATCCCCTTTGCCGCCTCAAAATCTGAAGCCTTAGTTGGAAAATTATCCGGAGTTAATTCCGATTCGGCCTTAATATCAAGTTTCGTACAGTTTGTAAAGAGCAAAGCAACCAATATGACGGTGCCGGCTAATTTTTTTATGACAGATATATTTGTTATCATTTTTGATAATTTTAAAAAGAGTTAAGATTTGAACTTATCAATAATTACAAATTAATGTTTATCCCAAGCATAAAGGTACGTGTCTTTGGATAAAAATTATTGTTGTCGATACCAGGTTCAATTCCTCCAAGATTAATTTCAGGATCAATACCTCTGTATTTTGTGATCACGAACAGATTATTTGATGTAATATACAAGCGGGCGCTCTTAATTTTCGCACTTCGGATTTTAAAGTTATATCCAAGTGTCGCGTTATCCATCCGTATATAAGATCCGTTTTCGATGTACCTCGTTGAATTATAGAATGAATTTATATCCGTGGCAGGTTCTCCAAGTGAGAACTTCGGAATGTTGTTATTCGATGCGTTATTCACATCATTCAGACTGGCCAAAGTTGAGTTAAGGATCTTATTTCCTGAAACGCCCCTTAAAAAGAAGCTAAAGTCGAAATTCTTATAGGTAAACGTATTGTTCCATCCAAACATAAATTTTGGCTGAGCATTCCCACTTTGCTTGAAATCTTCTACAGTCACTACCTTTGAAGTATCGCCATTTGCTTTATAAAACACGGAGATCCCCTGTACGTTCCGGCCAGCATACTGGCGGACAAAAAAGGTTCCGATAGGCTCACCTTCTTTAAGGATCTGGGCAGGATTACCTGACTGACCCTTACCTCCGATTCCGGCAGTCCTAATTTCGGTGAAGGTTGGGAACAGGTCGTTTGATAAGGATACAACCTTGTTCACATTATGTGAGATATTAAAAGATGTGGTCCAGTGAAAATCATTTGTTTTAACAGGTGTGGCATTGATTTGAAATTCAACCCCCTTATTGCTGATTTTGCCTACATTGGCGATCAGTGAAGAATAGAGGTATTTTGTCGTCGAGACTGGATAACTCCAGATAAGGTCGCTCGTTTGCTTGCTGTATGCTTCGATTGTACCGGTAATGCGGTTTTCAAGGAATCCAAAGTCAAGTCCAACATTGGCCATTGCCGTTGATTCCCATTTCAGGTTAGGATTTTCATTTTGAGTTACTCCTACTGCTTGAAGCTGAACCCCATTAATATAGGTTGTCCCGGTTACGCCATACTTCAATCTCGAAATCATCGGATCAAAACCAAGAGAGTTACCGCTTATACCGTAACCGACACGCAATTTCAGGTCGCTGACCTCTTTAAGGTTTGACATAAACGATTCATTGATAATTTTCCATCCAACTGATGCAGAGGGGAAAGTACCCCATTGGTGATTCGCTCCAAATGCTGATGATCCGTCACGGCGTATTGTTGCCTGTAAAAGATATTTGTTATTGAGCTGATAATTCAAACGTGAATAAAAGGAGATGATCCGCAAAGTCTGAATGGTGGCAGTCCCAAACCGATCGGCGGTAGTAACTTTTTCGGGTGAACTTCCCAGGGAAAGGTTGTTGAACAACAGGTCATCCGAGATAAAATTGCTGTTTGCATTCTGAAATCCGTCATTAATCTTGTCTTCCTGCCAGGAATAACCTGCTAATACTTTTACACTATGGATTCCGTAAGTTTTATCAAAGGTAAAGTAGTTCTCAGCAAGTGTACTCTTATTAGTATATTCAGACCTGATAGCGTAACCGTTTGCGCCTAAATGCAGTGTTGATGCCGCTTTGGAATACTGATTATCCTGGTTTTCGGTTGTTTGCAACGAAGCACTTGCATTGTAGGTTAACCATGGCATAATATCGACCTTTAATGTAATATTAGCCAGCTGGTTGATCGTTTTAAGAAAATTCAGGTCATTGTTTAACATGGCCACCGGGTTATAGTAGTTGCTGTTTTGGGTATTCTCAAAGTAAGTGCCATCTGATTTAAGGACACTTACGGTTGGCAGGTATTTATGCATATTTGCATAAACATCAGCACGGACAAATTGCTTGTTTGTAGTGGCATTGGTAAGGTTAAATCCGACAGTCAACTTATCATTAAACGCTTTTTGTTCTACGTTCATGCGACCTATCCACCTGTCAAGAGAACTTGTTTTTATGACACCTTGATTCTCAAGGTATTTTATACTAACTCCGTAGGAGGTTTTATCTGTACCGCCACCAAATGATAAGTTATGGCTTTGAGAAATACCGGTCCTGGTAACTTCATCCTGCCAGTTGGTATTACCTCCATTGTCATCAAAAGGAACTTTATTGACTGTTTTAAGATAATCTCTTAATTCTGTGGCGGTTAACATATCAATACGATTTGAAACATTCTCAACAGCAACGTAGCTGCTAAAGTTGACATACGACTGACCGTCTTTGGCACGCTTGGTTGTAATCATGATAACCCCATTCGCCGCCCTGGAACCATAAATAGCGGTAGAGGAAGCATCCCTAAGAACATCCATTGTTACGATATCCTCATTCGCAACCGATTCTATTGACGCACCGGGAACACCGTCAATAACGTAAAACGGCTCCATGGCGGCACCGGTACGAAGTGTTGAAGGTCCGCGCAAAGTGATGGAGGGAGTAGCTGTTGGATCACCACTTGCTGTAATATTCAGACCAGGAACTTTTCCCTGTAGCATGGCCGCGGGCGAAGAGTAAACTCCTTTGTTCATCTCGCTTGCAGTAACAGTGGTGATAGATCCGGTAATGTCTTTTTTCTTCAAGGTTCCATAACCAACTACAACAACTCCCTCGATGTTTAAAACTTCCGGCTTTAATTTCACATTGATAACAGTCTGATTACCAACCGTAATTTTATCGGTAATGTATCCAACAAATGAGAAAATAAGCGTGGCATTCTTTTGAGTAACATTGAGAGAATATTTTCCATTTACATCAGAAGTTGTACCAATCATTGTCCCTTCAACAACGATATTTACGCCTACAATAAACTCTCCTGTGTTGGCATCGGAAATCGTACCATTAATCATCGTCTGCTGTGCAGCAGCTATACCTTCTGTTCCTGTCAAAACAGAGGCGTTCTTATTATCTAGATTTGAAGGTGCATTGCTGGCAGTTGCAATGTTTCCGAACAAACTGATAATCAAAAATAAAAATAATAGGTTTGTCTGTTTCATAATTTGCAAGAATTTTTTCGAATAAATTTTACACAACGTTAGTTTTTGTGATTCGTGGAATTTTTTCATAATTAAGCGATTTAAAAAAATATCAGCCCAGGAATAAACATTAGTTAATACCTGATAAATAGATTAGTGCGACCGAAAAGGCCAGTGAAGTTTTTTCGAATATTGGATTTGGATTCTTCTCATAGGCGATTAGTTTATTGTTGGTTTATAACGGTTAATGGGGCTGTAGTTAATTCAAAGTAAATTTAGAAGATCCTTAAAAGCATTCTTTCACCTTTTTTACCCAATTCCAATGCTATTTTAGCATTTATATTAACAATCACTGGTAAAACTGGCAATTAAGGTACACCACGGTACATTCTTAAGCCGATTGGCTTTGTTCTGCTTAACAAACTACCTCATTATATTTTTTAGATATATATCTGATAATCAATCCACCTAATAGCATAGAACTTACTTTTGGCAGTCTTCCTCCATAATCTACAATGGTAAGGGCCTAAAGTCTTTACTATTTTTTTATACTTAAAAGATTACGCTAAGCAATTCTCAATTCTCCCTAAATGGATGCAACCAATTTAGCGTATTAGCAGAAACCTTGGATTCAGTTCGTAATATGCTAAAATAGCATTACATTTTGCTAAGAATGTAAAAGGGGAGCGAAAAAATGTGTGCTATGTTTGTTAAGACTAAATACACATAGAAAAACTAGCTAAATGAAAGGATTTGCCCTACTCGATTGGATCGTGTTCCTTGGTTATGCGTCCATCATTGTTTTCACCGGATTATGGGTCTCCAGGACAAAGAAGGGGGAGCAAAAAACAACGTCAGACTATTTCCTTGCCGGCAGGTCTCTTCCGTGGTGGACAATTGGAGCCGCATTGCTTGCGGCTAATATTTCGGCAGAACATTTTATTGCCATGTCTGGCTCTGGCTATGCGGTTGGTTTAGCGATTGCTGCTTATGAATGGATTGCTGCCATAGTACTTATTTTCGTTGCCAAGTATTTCCTTCCTGTCTTTATTAAGAAAGGCATCTATACAATGCCTCAGTTTCTTGCACAGCGCTATGATAAAAGAGTGAGCACTATAATGGCAGTATTCTGGGTACTAGTTTATATTTTCGTAAATATGACAGCCGTTCTCTACCTGGGAGCCTTGGCGATGGAACGGATTATTGGGGTTCCGATGATTTACGGGATTATAGGATTTTCGTTCTTTTCGGCAGTTTACTCCTTATGGGGCGGAATGAAAGCAATTGCCTGGACCGACGTGATCAATGTATGTGTGCTGATTTTTGGTGGATTGGTAACTACCTTTCTGGCAGTAAGTGCACTAGGTGTAGATCATGGCTTTTTCTCCGGTTTTATGGAACTGATCGACAAAGCACCGCAGAAATTTCATATGATTATAGCAAAGGGAACTGTTTTTGTGCCGAATGGTTCAGGGGGAACAAAAGACGCATTTCAGGATCTACCAGGTCTTGGGGTAGTACTTGGTTCGATGTGGTTGACTAACATGTCATTCTGGGGCTTTAACCAGTTCATCATTCAACGGGGACTGGCAGGAAAAAGCCTGAAGGAAGCTCAATATGGAGTGGTCTTTGCCGGCTATCTTAAATTATTGGTTCCGGTTTTGGTAGTTTTGCCCGGTATTGCTGCTTTCGCGTTGGGAGCAGATCTGGCAAAATCTGACGAAGCCTATCCCTGGCTATTGAGTAATATTGTGCCTGTCGGGATTAAAGGACTCGCTTTCTCAGCCATCGCTGCGGCAGCTGTTTCTGCACTTAGTTCCATCGTCAACAGTGTTTCTACAGTTTTTACAATGGACATCTATAAAGCCCATTTGAGGAAAAACACCGAGGATAAAAATTTAGTCATCGTAGGGCGGATTGTTGCCCTGATTGCCCTTATCATTGCAACATGCGTCGCTCCCCAGTTGAGAACGCTGGATCAGGCTTACCAATATATTCAGGAATATACGGGATATATTTATCCGGGCGAGTTCCTGATCTTCTTTTGCGGATTATTCTGGAGACAATCGAAAGCAACTGCTGCCGTATGGGTTGCATTGCTCACGATTCCATTGGGAATCCTCCTGAAGGTAATTAGTCCGGAACTCCCTTTCATCCTAAGAATTGGTTATGTTTTCATGATCCTTACCGTCGTGATGATCGGATTGAGTTTACTTGACAAGTCACACAATATTGAGAATCAATTTGGAAACGAACTCTCAAGACGCCGAACAATCAGACAAGGATGGAGAATCATCGCTGTCGCAGCATTTGTAGGCCTGGTTGCAGCCTTCTTTGTGGTGCCAATGCGAAACCTTGCGCTTGAAGCAATCTATGTGCTGGTTGTTGGGTTTATCTTAATCGGGGCAATTCTTATCTTAAATTCTTCTAAACAAACAATGGATGAAAATGGGCTTATCATTGAACGGTCCCTGTTTAAAACAACAAACAGATTCAATATTGCAGCTATCGGTATTTGCGGAATATTGGCTGTTCTATATGGTTTCTTCTGGTAGCTTTCACTGACATTGAATTTCAAAAATCGAAAATAAATCATTACAACTTCATAATAATAACAATAATATGGAAAGAGAATCAACACACAACAATGCTTATAAGAGCAAGTTGCATCAAATTTCGCAAACAACACCAACAGCACTATGGAACGATTCATGCTCGGTTAGTGAGTTAAGCAATTCTATTGACGACGGTGCAGTTGGAGCAACCTGTAACCCGGTAATTGTCCTTGAAGTTCTTAATAAAGAATGGGATATTTGGAAAGAATACATCCAAAAGCTAATCAATGAATATCCTTCGGCAACTGAAGATGAACTTGCCTGGTTACTCATCGAAGAAATGTCAAAGCAGGCTGCCGTTCTTTTGGAACCGATTTTTGAAAGGGAAAACGGTAAAAATGGACGACTTTCGATTCAGACAGATCCCAGATTATACCGAAACGCACAAAAAATAGTTGAGCAGGCCATGCATTTCAGCGAGTTGGCGCCAAATATCATTGTGAAGATACCTGCAACAAAAGCAGGGATTGAAGCTATGGAAGAAGCAACCTATCGAGGTGTAAGTATTAATGCAACTGTAAGTTTCACGGTTCCTCAGGCCATTGCAGTGGCAGAAGCCGTTGAGCGTGGGTTAAAACGCCGCGAAAAAGAAGGAAAAGACATTAGCTCCATGGGTCCGGTTTGCACGCTGATGGTCGGAAGGCTCGATGATTCGCTAAAGATTACGGCAGATAAGGAAAACATCATTGTCAATCCTGAAATCTTTGATTGGGCGGGAGTTGCCGCAATGAAGAAAGCTTATCAGATTTACAATGAAAGAGGGTATCGGTTACGCCTGTTAAGCGCGGCTTTCAGGAATCACCTACACTGGTCGCAATTCATTGGCGGCAACGTGGTGATTTCGCCTCCATACAAATGGCAGCAAAGGTACAATGGTTCGGACGTACCTATAATGAACTACATGGATATTCCCGTCGATCCGAAAATCATCGCCGAACTGGAAAAGAAGTTCAAGGATTTCAGACGAGCCTACGATGAAAATGGGTTGACCATCGAGGAATTTGACAGTTTCCCGGCAACTGTGGTAACCTTGAAACAATTCTGCCAGGCAACTACTGATTTGATTGCAAAAATACGAAGCTTAATGTTGGTTTAATTCCTGACCGATGAACAGAGATAAAAAGTGTCCGATTCTGGCAAAACCATCTTTAGATAGTGAAATATATCAAGCTATTTCTTCGGAAGAGGCAGGTTGGAATCACCTGAATTTCATTGCCAGAACAATGAATTCGGGACAAAAATGGGCTGGCGATACCGGCGAAAATGAATATATGTTTGTTTTGCTTGGAGGTAATTTTTTGGCTGAAACATCGGCTGGAACATGGAAAACATCGAACGGAAGAAAAGATGTATTCAGTGGCTTGCCGCATGGATTATACCTGCCTCCACACACCAAATTCCAAATCAGCCCTGTTGGCGGTTTGGTTGACATCGCTTGCGGTTGGTGCATCGCCAACGAATTATTCCCGGCTCATTTTGTAACACCTGATGACGTTGAATCGATGGGGATAGAATACAGAGGCGGCGATAATGCCAGCCGACAGATAAACCGTTTGTTGCCGCCCGGATCGGCAGCCAGCAAATTGGTTTGTGTCGAAGTCTATACTCCTTCAGGAAACTGGAGTTCATTCCCTGCACACAAACATGATACAAGAAAAACCGATCCTGATACAGGAGCATTATTAGAAGCGAGCCTTGAGGAAATTTATTTCTACAAGATCGATAAACCTCAGGGATTTGCAATTCAAAAAGTTTATACGGATGACCGTAGTCTTGATGAGATAGCAGAAGCTCACAATAACGACGTGGTTCTTATTCCCAAAGGATACCACCCTGTCGTTGCCGGACATGGGTACAACGTGTATTACCTTAATTTTCTTGCTGGAAGTGACCAGAGTCTGGTTAGTACAGATGATCCTGATCACAAATGGATATATGGAACCTGGAAAGGGATGGATCCCAGAATTCCAATTGTAACTTCGAAAATGAATGACTTGTAATTTCTTCGGATTACATCTAATTTTAAAAATACTATTTACGAATGAGAACAAATCGATTAACTGTAGGACAGGCTGTTGTAGTTTTTCTCAAAAACCAGTACGTCGAACGCGATGGCATCGAAAGTCCGTTCTTTGCAGGTTGCCTGGGTATATTCGGCCATGGTAATATTGCCGGGGTTGGCCAGGGATTGTCTCAAAATACCGACTTCCGCTATTTTATGACCCGAAACGAGCAGTCTTCGGTTCATATTGCAATGGCCTATGCAAAAATGAAAAACCGTCTGGGGACTTTTGCATGTATATCATCTATCGGTCCAGGTGCCACTAATATGATCACAGGTGCTGCTTGTGCAACAATCAACCGTTTACCTGTACTGATTATTCCAGGAGATATCTTTGCCAAAAGGAATGTTGCCCCTGTGTTGCAACAACTGGAGTCTGCCTCAACACAGGATATTTCAGTCAATGACTGTTTTAAACCGGTTTCAAAATACTGGGACAGGATCAACAGGGCTGAACAACTCATCACATCTTTACCTGAAGTAATGCGTGTGCTCACTTCTCCGGCTGATACCGGTACAGTTACACTTTGTCTGCCGCAGGATGTTCAGGCTGAAGCTTTCGATTTTCCGGAAGAATTGTTTCGCAAAAGAGTGTGGAAAATAACTCGACCAAGGCCTGATAGTTCGCTCTTAAAGGAAGCGATATCCCTCATCAAATCATCTAAAAAACCGGTAATTGTTTCGGGTGGCGGTGTCATTTACAGCGAAGCCACCGAAATATTAAAGCAATTGGTTGAGCAAACCGGAATTCCGGTTGCAGAAACTTTCGCAGGAAAAGGTGCGCTACCCTATAATCACCCTTCGAACCTTGGTGCTGTTGGAGCGACCGGTACCCCGGGGGCAAACGAAATCACCGAAAGAGCCGATTTGGTCATAGGCATAGGGACCCGATACAGCGATTTCACAACAGCCTCTAAAACAGCTTTCCAAAATCCGGATGTAAAATTCATCAATATCAATATTGCTGATTTTGATTCGTGGAAACACAGCGCATTACCACTAACCGGAGATGCCAAAGTGATCCTTGAAGAGCTGTTAGAATCATTGAAGGATTATAAAGTGGCCAATGAATACAGTTCACACATTGCATCTTTGAGTAAAACTTGGGACGATCAGGTAAGTGAATTCTATAAGGTTTCAGGTGAGCTTCCGGTTTCGCAGATTGAGGTAGTGGGCGCTGTGAACGATTTTGCCGGACCACGTGATGTAGTACTTTGTGCCGCAGGAAGTTTACCAGGCGATCTCCATAAACTTTGGCGGACCCGCGATCCAAAAGGTTTTCACCTCGAATATGGTTATTCAACGATGGGTTATGAATGTGCTGCAGGTATCGGTGCCAAAATGGCTTGTCCTGACCGTGAAATTTATGTAATGGTTGGTGATGGCAATTACCTGATGATGAACAACGAAATCGTCACTGCCATTCAGGAGGGAATCAAATTTAATATCATCCTTCTGAATAACAATGGATTTGCGAGCATTGGCGGATTATCTCAATCCATAGGTTCGCAGCGTTTTGGGACAAAATACCGCTACCGTGATGAGGAAACAGGACTATTGACGGGAGATATCCTTCCCGTCGATTTTGCACAAAACGCAAGGAGCCTGGGAGCTCATGTTATTGAGGCACACGACATCGAATCATTAAAAAGCGCCCTTGTTGAAGCTAAATCACAAACCCGGACCACTGTAATTACAATTGAAACAAGTCTTACAAAAGGGACACCCGGATATGCATGGTGGGAAGTAGCAATTGCCGAAGTTTCTGAAATTGATTCGGTTAAAAAGGCACGGGCGGAATATATGGAATATAAAAAGAAACAGCGGTACTACTTATAAAATATATAGAATAAGGGACATGAATTTGCGGCTAGCTGCTAGCAACTAGCTACTAGCCAATCCAAAGCTCTCAATAAGCTATTTGCTAGTCGTAAGATGCCAGCAGCAAAATAAGAATCATAACCAAATATTTTAGAACGTTTAAAACAAAGTAAAGATATGTCAACTACATTAAAGAATTACATTAACGGACAATGGACTCGAAGCAAGAGTGTTACAATGCTTGAAGTGATCAATCCTGCTACCGGACAATCCATTGCAAAAGTTCCTGCCGGATGCAGCGACGACGTTCAGGATGCGGCAGATGCCGCTCATGAAGCATGGCAGGGATGGCGTAATACCCCCGCTACACAACGCGTTCAATATCTGTTTAAAATGAAACAGGTACTTGAGGCCAATGCTGAGGAGATCGCCCAGATCTGTACAAAAGAGAGTGGTAAAACTTTCGCCGAATCAAAAGGCGAAATGATTCGTGCCATCGAGAATATTGAGGTTGCCTGTGGTATTCCGACACTGATGCAAAGTGTATTTTCGGAAGATATAGCCACAGGTGTTGACGAGTTTGTAATCCGGCAACCATTGGGCGTTGGGGCCTGCATCTCCCCTTTCAACTTCCCGATCATGATCCCTTTCTGGTTCATGCCTTATGCCATCGCTTGCGGAAACACCTATATCGTAAAGCCTTCTGAAAAAGTACCAATGACAATGACCCGTATTTTCGAACTGCTCGAAGGTATCAATCTACCCAAAGGTGTATTAAATATGGTACATGGAGGTAAAGAATCGGTTGACGCGATACTGAAACATCCATTCATCCCTGCGATAAGTTTTGTGGGATCAACAGCAGTCGCAAAACATGTCTATCAAACAGGAACAGCCAATGGGAAAAGGGTTCAGGCGCAAGGCGGCGCTAAAAATGCGATTGTTGTGATGCCCGATGCAGACGAGGATACAACGGTCAAAATAATTGTTGACAGTGCTTTTGGATGTGCCGGCCAACGGTGTCTTGCCGCATCGGTAGTCGTGACAGTCGGTGAAGCCAGCGAAAAAATCACCGAAAAAATCATCCGTCTGGCACAGTCAAAAAAGACAGGATACGGGATGTCGCATGAAGTAGACATGGGCCCGGTGATCACTTTGGAAAGTAAGGAAAGAATTTTAAAACTCATTCAGGCCGGGATAGACGAGGGTGCAAAACTGTTGCTCGATGGACGGGCTGTCAAAGTCACGGGTTTTGAAGACGGTTATTTTATCGGGCCAACCATCTTGGGAGATGTCAACGTCGAGAGCCATGTGTATAAAACGGAAATCTTCGGTCCGGTGTTGACCATCATCAATGTCAATACGCTTGAAGAGGCAATTGAGCTGATCAACAAAAACCGCTACGGAAACTCGGCCTGCATCTTTACACGCAGCGGTTCAGCAGCGCGAAAGTTCCGCCATAATACGCTTGCCGGGAATATCGGTGTAAATATCGGGGTTGCAGCTCCAATGGCATTCTTCCCGTTCAGCGGCTGGAAGGAAAGTTTCTTTGGAGATTTACACGGTCAATCATCCCATGCTGTTGAATTTTACACGCAGACAAAAGTGGTGATCGAGCGATGGAATGAGGAATGGTCCAGAAAATTTTAATTAATCTATAAACGCATTTTTTAAACTTATTCAGAATGATAAAAATAGCCAATGCTCCATGCTCATGGGGCGTCCTCGAATTTGATCTTGATGGTAAAGCTGCAGGTTTTGAACAGGTTCTTGATGAAATCAGGGAGACCGGTTATCAGGGCAGTGAACTCGGAGACTGGGGATTTATGCCCACTGTTCCTGCGGAATTAAAACGCGAACTTGATCAGCGCGATCTCTCAATGGTCGGCGCATTTGTTCCGGTTTTTTTAAAAGACCGTTCCAAACATGTGGCTGGTGCTGAGGCCGCTGTAAAAACGGCGAAACTCATGGCAGACGCAGGTTATCGCGATGCATTTATTGTGCTTGCCGACGATAATGGAAGCGTGAAAAAGCGAACCCAAAATGCCGGAAGAGTTACCGCAAATATGGGTCTTACAGATGAAGAATGGCAAATCTTTGCCGAAGGGGCAAATTATGTGGCCGCTGAAGTCAAGGCTAAAACAGGCCTGCGCACCGTATTTCACCACCATTGTGCCGGTTATGTTGAGACTCCCTCCGAAATTGATCAGTTATTGGCTTTAACAGATCCTTCATTGGTGGGTCTCGTGCTGGATATGGGTCATTATCAATTTGGCGGCGGCAATCCGCTGGATGCATTGAAAAAACATAAAGTGCGAATCTGGCACATTCATTTTAAAGATTGTCATCCTGAAATTGCTGCAAAATCAAGAACTGAAGGTTGGGATTATTTCCAGTCTGTTGGTAATGGTGTATTCTGCGAACTCGGCAAAGGGGCAGTCGATTTCCCTGCGATCGTGGAAGAACTTACAAAACAGCATTATGCCGGTTGGATTGTTGTTGAGCAGGATGTTCTTCCCGGAATGGGGAATCCCAAAGTGTGCGCCCGTCGAAACCGTGAATTCATAAAATCGCTGGGCTTATAAATCCTTCATTTCTAACTATCTTTTAAAATTATACAAATGAAAAAGTTAAAACTTGGTGTTATTGGAACCGGGAGAATTGGTAAGGTTCATATTTCAACTTTGGTTCAGAATGTTCCGCAGGCAGAAGTAGTTGCAATAGCTGATATTAATCAAAACAGTGCAAACGAAATCGCAAAAGCGTTGGGCATTACAAACGTTTATAGCAATTACAAAGATGTGATCAATCATCCCGATGTTGAAGCCGTGGTTATTTGTTCCCCAACCGACACACACGCCCAATACATTATCGAGGTTGCCAAAGCAGGTAAACATATCTTCTGCGAGAAACCGGTCGATCTTTCACTGGAGGTGATTCAAGGTGCATTGGAAGCTGTGAAAAAAGCAGGTGTCAAACTAATGGTCGGATTTAACCGTAGGTTTGATCCTAATTTCCTGAAAATAAAACAACTGGTTGAAGAAGGCAAGATTGGTGATCCGCATATCCTTAAAATAACTTCACGTGATCCTGCACCACCACCTGCTGAATACAGTGCCGTTTCGGGTGGAATGTTTATGGACATGACCATCCACGATTTTGACATGGCCAGGTACATTGCCGGCAGCGAAGTAACCGAGGTCTATACGAATGCTGCTGTTTTAGTCGATCCTGAAATCGGCAAAGCCGGTGATGTAGATACAGCCATCATTACCCTCACATTTGCAAACGGAGCGATTGGCGTTATTGATAACAGTCGCAAAGCCGTTTATGGTTACGACCAGCGCGTTGAGATATTCGGATCGAAAGGGATGGCGTGTGCAGATAACAACTACCCCGAAAATCACCGTTATTTTGCCGCCGATGGTGTTCATGGCTCGCTTCCGCTGAATTTCTTTATGGAGCGTTACCTTGAAGCTTATGCCAACGAGATGAAAATTTTCTGCCAGGCTGTTATAAACGATCAGCCACTTCCCGTCTCTGGAAATGACGGATTAAAATCTGTAGCAATTGCATTAGCTGCAAAAAAGTCATATTTAGAACATCGTCCTGTGAAACTATCAGAGATCTTATTCGTTTAATAACATTATTTGCTATTTCCTATTGAAATTTGACATCAGTTTTAAACTCTAATTTATTGCTCTATCAATCATTTAACATCCTTCTGAGATTGCATCGTATTATCTTATAATTATTGCAGGTAACAATTTACGGTAAAACTCAGGAAGTCTACAACAAAATAGTCCAATGTGTTGCATATGTCTGATATTCACGTGTGTAACGCATTGGGCTTATACTCTTTACTGTGCTTATTATTTAATTTTTTAACTATGAAATGGAAATCAGTTTTTAGAAAACAAACAGCTCTTTTGCTAATCGTTGGAGCTGTTATATTCTCCCCAGGAGTCTATGCCAATGGATGGTCCGGGAAGAATGTATCCGAAAACAGGAGTAATGCTCCGGTGAAAATCACGGGAAAAGTGACCGAAGCAAACGGTGGTGCGCTGCCCGGTGTAACTGTGGTCGTGAAGGGTACCACAACAGGAACAGTTACTGATTCAGATGGTAAATTCACCATTGATGTTCCTGATAACAAGGCCATATTGGTTTTTTCTTTTGTAGGTTATACCACTGTTGAACAATCAGCCGGTCAGAAAGTAATCAACATTGTTCTTTCGGAAGATACGAAGAAGCTGGATGATGTTGTTGTTATTGGTTATGGCACCCAAAAGAAAGCAGATGTAACCGGATCGGTAGCTTCCGTTGCCCCCGAAAAGCTTAATCAGGGACTTAACCAGTCTGTCTCTCACGCTTTGCAAGGACAGGCTGCCGGTGTAACAGTTATCCAGAATTCTGGTGAGCCGGGTGCTGGTGTCGAAATCAGGATCAGGGGTGCTGGTTCAATCAATGATAACAGCCCGTTATATGTTGTCGATGGTATTATCGGAGGTATCGGGAATCTGAATCCATCAGATATTGAAAGCATGTCGGTACTTAAAGATGCTGCCTCTGCTGCCATCTACGGTTCGCGTGGTGCAAATGGCGTTATTATCGTAACCACTAAAAAAGGTAAAAAGAACCAGAAAACAGCGGTGTCCATCAATACCAGCCAGGGTATCCAGCAGGCATGGAAAATGCCTACCTCTCTGGATGCAGCACAGCGGAATATGATTCATAAAGAAGCGCTCACGAATGATGGCACTCCGACAACCGAATCGATCTGGAACTACTACAACGACCCCCAGAATGCAATTACGAGAACCAATTGGTTTAAGGAGGTTTTGAAACCTGCCTACACCTCCACTACCGATATGAGTATCCAGGGTGGTGGTGAAGCTTCCAACTATTTATTCAGTCTGGGTTACCTGGACAACAACGGTATTGTTATGGGAACCAACTATAAAAGGTATAACATTCGGTTTAACAGCCAACACGAGATATTAAAGAACCTGACTTTTGGAGAAAATTTCTCCGCAGTGATCACGAATCAGAAAAGTGCAGAAATACGTGGCGGTTACGACGGAGTACTGAATTCAGCACTCTTTAATATGCGCAATACACCTGTATGGGTGGATGAGGCTAATCAAATCTACGGTACTCCAACAGGCGATTTTCCAAATCCTGTGGCTTCACTGAATGCACGGGATAATACAGGTAAGGGGACTTCAATTGGCGGAAATCTGTACCTGGAATATAAATTTCTAAACTTGTTGTCGTTGAAAACGGATTTTGGATATACAACAGGTACTTCAAAAAATAAAAACTTCCTGGCGATTGCCAAAGGTGGTGGCCGCGGTTTAATGGATAGAAACAGCCTCAGCGAAAGTTACGGTACATCCAGCACATGGGTATGGAACAATACCTTATCCCTGGATAAACGGATCGATAATCATCATATTGCTGCATTGGCCGGTATGTCGATGGAATCGGGTATTTATGAATGGTTAAATACAGGAACAGCAAAGGATTTCAGTAACGAAGATCCTGCTTTGCGCTATTTCAGTAATGCAGGCAGCTTCCCCGAGCATGTTTCGGGTAGTGCAGATGATTATTCACTCCAAAGTTACTTTGGACGTGTGAGTTATGAATTTGCCGATAAATACCTGATCGCCGCGAATATACGTGCAGATGGTTCATCCAAGTTCCCTGAAGATAAACGTTGGGGCGTATTTCCGTCGGTTTCAGGTGGTTGGAGAATTTCAAAAGAAGCTTTTTTCAGCGGTTTGACCAGTTTCATTTCTGATTTTAAAATACGTGGCAGCTGGGGTCAATTAGGAAATGACAAAATACCTAACTATCAATATTACAGCACGGTTAGTACCGTTGGCTCCCCGACACTGAATGGAGAAACGTTCACTGCTGTGGCTCAGGATCGCTATGCCAATCCAAATATCAAATGGGAGGTTACCACGCAGACTGACGTTGGTATCGACGCAAGTTTCCTCAACGATCATCTTTTAGTAACGGCTGACTACTACGACAAGGAAACCACTGATATTTTAGTTCAGGTTCCGCTTGTATCATCGCTGGGAGTGGGATCTGCCCCGTTCCAGAACTCAGGACAGGTTTCCAACAAGGGATTTGACCTTGGGATCACCTACCGTAATTCTGAAAACAATTTCAAATATTCTGTAACCGCGAATGTTGCAAGCGTAAAAAACAAACTTGTAACACTGGGAGTTGCCGGGAAAAAGGAGATATTCGCCGCCAACTATAAGAATGTCAACGTTGGAAGAATCGCTGAAGGAGAACCTTTAGGTCACTTTTATGTCCTCAATGCTTTAGGAATTTTTCAGTCTCAGGCGGAAGCAGATAATTATAAAAATGCTGCCGGAAACAAGATACAACCTTATGCCATGGCAGGTGATGTTAAATTTGAAGATCGCAATAAAGATGGCCTGATCAGTGCAGATGACAGGTTCAATGGTGGAAACAGTTTTCCAACAATGACCTACTCCCTGAATTTTAATGCCGACTATAAAGGATTTGATGTAAGCATGATGTGGATCGGAACCCAGGGAAACAAAATTTTTAACGGTCTCAAACTTGGGGGGGTCTTTATGCAGGGAACTGGCTATAACAACAGCCCTGAGATCCTCAACAGGTGGACACCTCAGAACACAAACACGACTACTCCAAGAGTTACTGTCAAGGATTTGAATAGCAATAAGAATTACAGCACGCTCTATCTCGAAGATGGCAGTTTTGCCCGTTTGAAATACCTGACCTTTGGTTATACATTTGATAAAAAAGTAACAGGGGATAAGATTTCAAAACTGCGCGTTTACCTCACCCTGCAGAACCTGATTACGATTACCAAATACACCGGATTTGATCCTGAAGTAGGTGCAGGATCAGGATTCAACAACAATATTTATGGTGTTGATGCAGGTGCATATCCACAGGCAAGGGCCTATCTGCTTGGCGTTAACTTTAACTTTTAATTCTATTACGTTATGAATACAATGAAAAAATATATTCCCATTTTATTGATGCTGGTTCTGCTGGCCTCGTGTGGAAAAGAGTTTCTGAACAAACAACCCCATGAATTTACTGATGCCGTATTCTGGAAAACTGCAGCACAGGCAGAAGCAGCTTTGGCAGGGGTTTATACGCCGTTGCAGGATGAAGAAGCGCTTGGTGGTGAAGAGTGGTGCAGCATGGAATCCTTCAGTGATAATGCTTACGAGAATGATAATTATTCTGACTTTATTGCGATGTCCGAGTTCCGTGCAAACCAGAACCTCGAAGGGGATCTTAGCTTAAACAGCTACAAATCTTATTACAAAACCATAAAAAGGGCGACTGATGTTCTGACAAATGTTCCGAATATCTCGATGGATGCCACACAGCAAAATAGAATTCTGGGGGAAGCAAATTTTCTCCTTGCGTTCTCTTACTACCAGATGGCGATCCGTTATGGAGGCGTCCCTATTTATAACTCTAACGATCCGGCAACTTCATTGGTCAGGGCCACAGCTGCCAAAACCTGGGAAGCGATTGAAACAGGGCTAAAAGCCGCTACCACCCAATTGGATTGGGCTCACGAAGAAGGACGTCCCGGTCTTGGTGCGGCATGGGGAATGCTGGCAAAAGTGTATGCTCATGAAAGTAAATGGGACGAGGCTAAAACGGCTGCTGAAATGGTTGTCAACTCCAATAAACATAGCCTTACTACAAACTATGCCGACATTTTCACAATTGAACACGAAAACGATAGCGAGATTCTCTGGGGACTGGGCGCCCGTCTGGGTGAATATCCGATCACCCCTGTCCTTATGTTACCCAACAATGTTTGGAATGGACTACACGAAGAACCGGTGGGCGAAGGATGGAGACTGGTCAGCGCTACGCTTGAATTCTACAATTCGTACCAAACCGGTGACTTGAGAAAAGAAGCTACCGTTGCAAAGCGTGGCGTTGATGTAATCACTTATAATGGTTTTACAGACGTATTGCAGGCGCCAAATAACCAGTCACCTGTGGTTTGTGTAAAATACAATGCACCTTATAAAGTTTCTTACGTTGGTTGGGCCGCAGGTTTAAATGTGCCGGCACTGAGGTATGCTGATATATTATTAATTCATGCTGAAGCAATTATGAACCTCAATGGTGGTGGCCCATCTGCCAGAACTGCGGGCGTTGCTGCTGCTGCCGTCTCTTTCAATAAAGTTCGCCATCGTGCCGGACTTCCTGAAATTTCAGCTCCAACGTTCAATGACCTGATGTACGAACGTCGCATGGAACTTGCCTTTGAGGGTGGTGACCGTCATTTTGACCTTGTCCGTTGGGGACTTGCTGCGGAAGTTTACAATGCGCTTCCCGCAGAAGGTACCTACAAACCCAAACGGACCTTTGTCCCTGCAACGCATAATTTGCTACCCTATCCTCAAAGCGAAATTGATAACAGTAACGGAACAATTACCCAAAATCCAGGGTATGCCGGTAGTTAATCGCTTTTGAAAATATGCTTTCTTTGTACTCCTCCTTTGTTTTAAGATACAAGGGAGGAGTACTTTTTTTGATGACAATTAATTATCGTGTTATAATGAAGAATCTCGAAAATATAATTGGTGTCGACCTGGGTGGCACAAGTATCCGTGCAGGAAAGGTAGTTGAAAAGAAAATCATTCAACTTGCCAAAGAACCCACACCTGCAACTGGAACCCATTCTGAAGTGTTAGAGATGCTTTATTCGGTGATTGACAGTTGCTTTGATGACAATACAAAAAGCATTGGGATCGGAGTTCCCTCTGTCGTTGATATAGAAAAAGGGATTGTTTACGATGTCGTAAATATTCCATCCTGGAAAATAGTTCCATTGAAAGATATTCTGGAGAGTCGCTATAAAGTTCCGGTTTATGTGAACAACGATGCTAATTGTTTTGCTTTGGGCGAAAAATACTATGGGAAAGCCAAGGATTGCAAGAGTCTTGTTGGCTTGACAATCGGTACAGGAATGGGCAGCGGTCTTATTTTTAATGGTAAACTATATGAAGGCAAAAACTGCTGTGCGGGTGAATTTGGGAACATCCCCTATCTAAACAGTAATTTCGAACGATATTGCAGCGGACAATTCTTTTCTGAAGAGAAATCCATATCTGCCATTGATGCCTTCAATCAAGCGGTTCTGGGCGATCAGGCAGCAATTCAACTATTTTCCGAATTTGGTTTTCATATGGGGCAGGCCATAAAATCAATACTTTATGCGTACGATCCTGAAATAATCATCATTGGAGGTTCACTTACAAAAGCATATGATTTTTTCAAACCCGCGATGTTCGGGGCAATCCAAAATTTTGATTACCGAAATGTATTAACCAATCTGAAAATTGAAATATCGGAGCTTGAAAATTCTGCCATCTATGGCGCAGCAGCGCTTTATCTAAACAGCACCCATTAGCGGGAATTCTACCTGATCGGACACCGTAACTCTGATTGCATTTCCAGGCAATACTTAATTTTACATCCATTCAATTGATATCATTGGTTATAGGATGATTAGAATCATGGGATTGTAATTTTAAAGGCGTGATCATTTGAATACGCTGTCTGATCTGCACTTCCAAAAAACAGGTAAAGCCATATCTCTTTTCCGGTATTATCCGGAAGGTTGAGCTTCGCTTGCTCATCTTTCCGCATAAATTCAGTTTGAATGGGCTTCATTAATTCATGGGTGTCGTAAAATACGACCATCAAACGGTCAAGACTTCTTACCGGATTGGTAATTTGATTCTTCCACGTGGCCATAACTACATTTGTCCCTTCAGGGGACATTACGACTTTCACGTCAGAAGGGGGCGGTAACGAGCCTGTCGAAAATCGCAGCATAGAAGGGTCTTCCACGCGTCCTTTCGTTCCGAAAGCCGGCTTATTTGCCTTCACAAAAAGGTTAATCCCACTCATTGTATCTGTAGCAGCCTTGTTCCAGATAGGTTTAACAAATGAGTTCATCATTCCTGAAGCATACCTCATCACAACAGCAAAGCATTGCCGATGATTTTTTTGATCAACGCTCCATTCCGATGGCTTTCGCTCACGGGGCAATGTACGAACGTAAGTTCTTTCGCCATAGCTGACAAATACGATATTGTCAATACGGCCCGAAAATGCTCTTCCTATTCCTTTTGTTACCCGTGCCATAATTTTCAGATATTAAATTCGGTATATGTTCGTCTCAGTTACGATCCTGATTCGGTGAAGAATCAGGATTTCTGTATCCTTCCTGTATTACTCATGTATGTTTAGCGTAACCAAATATACAGAAATTATACGAAAAATATACTTCAAGTTTATTGATATTATGAATTTATCACGAATGGAAAACGAAGAAGGTAAAGCCTATCTGCATAGACTAAAGCATACTGGTTATGAATAAAAAGTATAAAGTTTAGATAGATTACTGTTGAAAAACTATTATAAATTTGGTGTCGGACATTTACCAGTTCGAACGCTTAGATTTGAAAGAAGAGAATCGCTAATTTTCATATACTGACCATGATTAAAAATTTACGAAATCCTTTATTTTCAGGGATATTTTTGGCATTGACGATGTTATTTTTAACCCCTTGTCAAAGTCAGCAAAAAAGTCCTCAACCGGGATGGCCATCCATTACAAAAGAATCAAAACCCTGGAGCCGTTGGTGGTGGATGGGCAGCAGTGTTAATCCTTCCGACCTTAACGCTGCCATGGAAGCCTATTCCAAAGCTGGATTGGGCGGTTTGGAGATCACCCCTATCTATGGCGTTCATGGATACGAAGATAAATTCGTCAAATTCCTTTCACCGGCATGGGTGGAGAATTTCAAATATACGCTTCAGGAAGGCAAACGGCTCGATTTGGGCATCGACCTGGCAATGGCGTCTGGTTGGCCCTTTGGAGGTTTATGGGTAACACCCGAAGATGCATGCAAGTATATGTCTGTGCAATCGTATGCACTAAAAGGAGGCGAACAACTGCAGGCGAAAGTCGCAATGGTTCAGACGCCTATGCTTCGGACAATTAGTCGTCCTAAACTGGAAATTTCGCAGTTGAAATACCCTGTCAGCGCCAATGCCGACAGCCTGCAAAACTGGGCGATCGAGCAGGTACGGTACCCAATCCCAATGCCGCTTCAAACACTGATGGCCTACTCTGACAAAAAGAAAATTGTGAACCTGACAGCAAAAGTTGATACTAACGGAAAACTTAACTGGACGGCCCCTGCCGGAAACTGGAAACTATATGCGGTATTCGAAGGATGGCACGGTAAGATGGTTGAACGCGCCGGACCGGGTGGCGAAGGCGATGTGATCGATCATTTTTCATCCACCGCGATTGACAATTACCTGGGACATTTCACTACTTCATTTAAAAATCAGGACATAAGCGGATTGCGCGCCTGGTTTAACGACTCCTACGAAGTGGACGACGCACGTGGCGAGGCTGATTTTACACCATTAATGTTTGATGAATTTCAGAAACGGCGTGGCTACGACCTGCGGAATTATCTTCCGGCATTGATCGGTGAAGATTCCGAAGATAATAACAGCCGGGTTTTGTGCGATTACCGCGAAACAATTTCCGATCTGATTCTTGAAAAATATACACAACGCTGGCACGACTGGGCTGCAAAAGGTGGCAAAATTATTCGCAACCAGGCACACGGCGCACCTGCCAATATTCTCGATCTTTATGGAGCAGCCGATATTCCGGAAACCGAAGGCGAAGACATTGTAAAGATTAAAACAGCCTCATCCGCAGCACATGTAACGGGTAAGAAACTGGCTTCTTCCGAATCGGCAACCTGGCTGAAAGATCATTTCGAAGCATCGCTGGCCGATGTGAAACAGGCAATCGACAGGTTCCTGCTCGCAGGAATCAATCATGTCTTTTACCATGGAACTACTTTTTCGCCACAAGATGCTCCATGGCCGGGATGGATGTTTTACGCTGCTGTTCATTTCGGTCCTACAAATACCTTCTGGAACGACTTCGGAACCCTGAACACCTATATCACGCGGTCGCAATCGTTTTTACAAAGAGGTAAACCCGACAACGATATCTTGTTATATTATCCCATTTCAGACGAATATGCGGTTCGTGGCAGATCGCTTTTGTTGCATTTCGACGGTGCAGCTAAAGGGTCTTCGGTACGCGCAGCCGCCGAAAACCTGTTCGAAAAAGGATATGCATTCGACTATATTTCTGATCGTCAGATCCTCAAACTGGAAAGTAAACAGGGGCAGATTCTTACAGGGGAAATCAACTACCAAACCATTTTGCTTCCACCGGTGAAACTGATCCCGGTAGAAACTTTTGAAAAAATCATCGCGCTGGCAAAAGGTGGTGCAACCATTTTAATGGAACAATTGCCAGAAGATGTTCCCGGAATGAGCAAACTCACTGAGAGAAAGGCTAAATTTCAGGAATTAAAAACCTCGCTGAAATTTGTGTCTTCCGAAGGCATCCAAAAAGCCAAAATTGGGAAAGGGGAAATTCTGGTTGGTAATCTGTCCGGATTGCTTGTGCAGGCTAAAATCCGTCGCGAAGCGATGTTTGACAAGGGATTGCAATGTATCCGGAGAATCGATGGTAATACAACCACCTATTTTATAGCCAACCGGGGAACAGTGGTAGTTGACGGTATGGTCCCGATTGAAACAAAGATTGGCTCAGCCGTTTTGTATAACCCAATGAATAGTCAATTTGGTAAAGCCATCACCAAAACTTTTGTCTCGGGTGATGAAGTTTATCTCCAATTGAATCCCGGAGAAAGCTGTCTGGTTCAGGTTTTCACTGGAAAAGTAGTTGCTCCTGAATATGCCTACATGAAATCATCAGGAGATAAAATTAATTTAGATGCCAATTGGGTACTGACATTTGTAAGTGGTGGTCCGGAACTTCCTCAACCTTTAAAGATTTCGAAATTAGGTTCCTGGACTGACATTGAAGGAAATAGCTATAAAGCCTTTTCCGGAACAGCCGTGTATAAAACCACATTTGCCAAACCTTTAGGAGAAACTAAATATTATCGTCTCGAGCTGGGCAAGGTTGCCCACAGTGCCCGGATCACTCTGAATGGCAAGGAATTGGTGACTTTGATTGGTCCGCCATTTTCAATTGATATTTCTGCATCAGAAATGAAGCGTGAAAATACCCTCGAAATTTCCGTGACCAACCTGATGGGCAACCGCATTGCTGAGATAGAACGCAAAGGGCAACCTTATAAAATCTTTTACAATGTCAATTTCCCGGCGTACAAGGCGACCAATCGCGGTGCCAACGGTTTGTTTACCACATCAGACTGGCAACCGCAGGAATCGGGATTGTTTGGACCGGTGACATTGACGCCCCTCCAACCAATCCAATAATAGCAGTTTGTGTCACGCAACGTGAGATTTTTTAGTGCTTTATTATTTAATAAGACCTGTCAGGTTTTAAAAACCTGACAGGTCTGGCAAATACGAATACAAAATGTACATCAACAAACTATGTAACACCTTCCTTTTTGTACTGATTTCAGGATTCATCGCCATGGCTTCACCAACAAAAAAGGAAGTTCAATACCTTTCAGGAACCGATAATATCCACACAAAAACCTGGGACTTTTTCTGCACTTCAGGCAGAAAAAGTGGTAACTGGACCAAGATTGAAGTTCCATCGCAATGGGAACAACAAGGTTTCGGCGAATACGATTATGGCCGGGACTACCGGACTTATGGCAAGAAATTCAAATTTGCCGATGAAAAAGGGTTGTATAAATATACATTTCAGGTACCTGCAGAATGGAAAAACCGAAAAATATTCATCGTTTTTGAAGGTTCGATGACCGATACCGAATTAAAAATCAATGGCAAATCGGCAGGCGAAATTCATCAGGGTGCTTTCTATCAGTTCCGTTATGATATTACCGATAAACTGAAGTTCGGCCAAACAAATCTGCTGGAAGCAACAGTCAATAAAATGTCGGCTGACAAATCGGTGAACAGTGCTGAACGTTTTGCCGATTACTGGGTGTTTGGAGGAATTTTCCGTCCTGTCTACCTCGAAGCATTTCCGGAAGAATACATCGAACGGGTGGCAATTGAAGCCAAGGCCGACGGCTTATTCTCAATGGATGTTTTCCCAAAGAACCTAAAAGGGAAACGAAAGCTAACAGCCGAACTTGTTGATGCCAAAGATGTTATTGTCGCAACGTGCACATCTATCTTAAATACAAAAGATTCGCTAGTTACGCTAAGTTGCAAGGTTGCCAATCCTAACTGTTGGACAGCCGAAACACCAAATCAATACTCGGTTCTGATTTCAATGAAAGAAGGAAAAAATGAGTTGTACAGTACCACCCAAAAATTTGGATTCCGAACCATCGAAATTCGCCAGGGCGACGGTATTTATCTGAACGGTACCAAAATCAAGATGAAAGGGATCAACCGGCATGCCTTCTGGCCTGAAACGGGTAGAAGTCTGAACAACCAGATCAACCTCGACGACGTGAAGTTGATCAAATCGATGAATATGAATGCCGTTCGCTGTTCGCATTATCCACCCGATCAGATTTTTCTCGATTATTGCGACTCGCTTGGTTTATATGTGCTTGATGAACTGGCAGGCTGGCAAAACGCCTATGCCACCAAACCAGGCGAAAAACTCGTGAAGGAGATGGTGATTCGCGACCTGAATCATCCTTCGATCATTTTCTGGACGAATGGTAATGAAGGTGGTACCAACAAGGAACTCGATCACGATTTTGCCATTTACGATAAATCAGCACGACCGGTCATTCACCCACATCACAAGCCGGGTAACGATTTCAACGGCATCGACTGCAACCACTACGAAAACTATTACAGCTCAAAAAAGATATTTAAAGAGGGTAAAATCTATATGCCCACCGAGTTTTTACATTCACAGGACGATGGCGGTGGGGCTGCCGGCCTGGCCGACTTCTGGGAACTTTTCTGGAACACTCCCAATGCAGGCGGTGGATTTATTTGGGCTCTGCTCGACGAAGGAATTGTACGCACTGACCTCAACGGCTTTATAGACGCCAATCGTGTGAATGCTCCTGATGGTGTGGTGGGCCCGCACCGCGAAAAGGAAGGCAGTTATTATGCGATCCGCGAAATCTACTGTCCGGTAAAAATCACGTTGAAAAAACTTCCTGGAATATTTGACGGCTATATTTCTGTCGAAAACCGCTATCATTTTACGAATCTGAAAGATTGCCGTTTCGAATGGCAACTGGTCAATTTCAATCAGTTACTTCAGCGCCAGGCTGGCCATCAGGTCATGAAAAGCGGAAAAGTCACAAGTCCGGATATTCTCCCCACTGGAAATGGAAATCTAAAATTAAAACTACCAGCCGATTACAAAAAATATGATGCACTCTACCTGAAAGCATTTGACCGCTCAGGTGACGAAATTTATTGCTGGAGTTGGAAAACTAATGATAACCAAAAATCTGTTGATCAGATCGTGAAGATGGATGTAAGTGATCAGGAGAAACAGCAGCGTGAAAAACTGAAAGCTGCCGGCGTTCAGGAAGATAATATTCTTCCCATTTCACAGCAATCTGCAGATCTGTCAAAAGAAAATGGTGTGTCAGAATTGACAGAAAACGATAGTCTTTATACCTTGAAAGCATCTGGTATTGCAGTCACTTTCAGTAAAAAAGATGGCAAAATAAGAAAAATCACCAATGATTTGGGATTACCCCTTCCTTTCAACAACGGACCCGTATTGGTAAGTGGAAATACACAGCTTGAAGGCATTAATCCTGTAAAAGGCGATAAAAGTTATTCACTTGAGATGATCTATTCAGGTGATCTGAAGAAGATTACATGGACAATGTTTAGCACAGGCTGGCTGGCAATGGATTACGAATATAGGATGTCGGGAGAACAAATGTTCACAGGTATCAGCTTCGATTTTCCGGAGTCGGATGTGATTGATGCCAAATGGTTAGGAAAAGGTCCGGCTAACGTATGGAAAAACAGGATGCAAGGCGGCACACTTGATGTCTTCCAACGGATGTACAACAATAAACTGCCTGGAGATAATTCCTGGGGGTTGCCTCAATTTAAAGGTTACTACCCCGAAATTTCGTGGATAGAATTTAATACAGTGGACGGAAAGTTCACAGTCGTAGCTAAGGAAGATGACCTTTTTGTGCGCTTGTTTAATTTCTACGGAATATCAGGACCGAAAAACTATCCGGTTTTACCAGCGGGAGATATTTCGTTTCTTGACGCTATTCCACCGGTCGGAACCAAACTCGCGATGGGCATCAGCAACGACACGTGGAATTTAGGTCCTACCGGGGAACTGAACAAGATGGAAAAACCGGTTAAACGGACATTGTATTTCTATTTTGGATTATTGACAGATTAATTATCAATTCATTAGATCTGTCAGGTTTTCGAAACCTGACAGATCTAAACATAAAGAAATATCGACACGCCGAACGTTTATCAAACAAAGCGTTTTAACCAGATGGAAATTGAAAATATATATATCAAACGAATATGCGAACGATAAAACTATTAATCATAACGCTGTTTTTAACAGAAAGTGTATTTGCCCAATCAGGTATATTCTACAATGTCAGGGATTACGGAGCCAAAGGTGACGGGAATTCAATTGATACTAAAGCCATTGATGCAGCCATAACAGCAGCCTCAGAAAATGGAGGAGGCACCGTCTTTTTTCCTGCCGGAACGTACCTGTCTTTCACGATACATTTGAAAAGTTTTATCACACTTCACCTTGACAATGGTGCAATACTCGAAGCTGCTGATGTGGGAAAATACGGTCTTGGCTACGATCCTGCAGAACCCAACCAATGGGATCTATTTCAGGATTTTGGTCACAGTCACTGGCGTAACAGCCTGATTTACGGTGAAAGCCTTCAGAACATTGCCATCACCGGCCTTGGAACGATCTTCGGAAACGGTCTGACACGCGAAGGATTTAAGACGCCTGGAATGGCCAACAAAGCCATTGCCCTCAAATTATGCAGAAACGTGGTAATCAAAGATATTTCGATCCTGATGGGTGGCCATTTTGCAATTTTAGCGACTGGTGTTGATAATATGACGCTCGATAACCTGAAAGTGGATACCAACCGCGATGCGTTCGATGTGGATTGTTGTCGCCACGTCCGGATTTCAAATTGCAGCATAAACTCTCCTTACGACGATGCGATTTGTCTGAAAAGTTCGTTTGCATTGGGGTTTGCCCGCGCTACGGAAAACGTAACTATCACCAATTGTGCTGTGAGCGGTTTCGACCGAACGACTTTTCTTAATGGGACTTACAAAAAAGACGAAGCCAATACCGTTCCCGATAAGGGCGTAGTTACCGGACGTATCAAATTCGGAACCGAATCGAACGGCGGTTTCCGCAACATCACCATTACAAATTGCACTTTTGAGTTTTGCCGGGGTCTCGCCCTTGAAACGGTGGATGGCGGTATTCTCGAAGATGTAACGATTGATAACATTGTGATGAAAGACATTCAGGGAGCGCCCTTCTTTTTACGGCTTGGCGCACGCATGCGCGGACCAGTAGGCACACCTGTTGGTGTCATTCGCCGGATCAATATCAGCAATGTGGTGATTTATAGCGAAAATCCAAAGTACTGTTCGATGATTGTGGGCATTCCAGGACATCCGGTCGAAGACGTCAGACTGAGTAATATCCTGATCCGGATAAAAGGTGGCGCTCCTAAAGAACAAGCGTTGTATCAGGTCGGAGAACATGAAAAGTCGTATCCCGATCCGCAAGAGTTTGGAGATATGCCTGCATACGGTTTTTTTATCCGGCATGCCAAAAACATTGAACTCAATCACGTGGAACTGAAACTCGAAAATAATGACTTCCGTCCGGCTCTCATCCTGGATGATGTGACCGGTGCGAATCTTGACAACCTGATCGTTTCAAAAGTAGGTTCTGTTCCATCAATCATTCTTAAAGACGCACGAAATATCCTGATAAAAGATTGTCAACCATTCAAAAACAAACAAATTAGCAAAATAACCTCAACACAATTTTAAATGAAAATCACACTAACAGCAATTTTGATTTTGGCTGCAAGCATCGGCTTACGGGCACAAAAAATAAACGATTCAACATCGCCGCTTCATTTGATGAAGCCGGCATACGATACGCCTTACGGAAAACCAGAAGTGAAAAGCATCACCGAAGTATTGGATCGGATTTATACTTATCTCGATAAGACGACCCCAATGGCACTTATCAATAAAGAAAACCAGTCCGAAGTGACTGATTATTCTAAGGTTGATGTAAGCACGATTTTCAAGCCAGGTGATTTTCGATTGGTAAGTTATGAATGGGGCGTAACATATGCCGGAATGCTGCTGGCCAGCGAGGCAACAGGTGATGCAAAATATGCTGCTTACACCAAAAATCGACTTAAATTTTTAGCTGAAATTCAGCCATGGTTCGCAAAACTCGAACAGAAACAGCCCAATACCCCTCATGCATTGGCACGGGTGCTTCATCCTCATGCGCTTGACGATTGTGGTGCGATGTGTGCTGCAATGATTAAAACGCAACAGATCGCTGGCTTCGACGGCGATCTTAAGCCAATGATCAACACATTCGCGGATTACATCAGCAACAAAGAATTTCGTTTAGCCGATGGAACGCTCGCGCGTAACCGTCCTTTGCCCAATTCACTCTGGCTCGACGATCTGTTTATGAGCGTTCCGGCATTGGCACAACTGGGAAAGTACACGGGCGAAAAGAAATATTTCGATGATGCTGTCAAACAGGTTCAGCAATTTTCGGCCCGGATGTTTAACTCCGAAAAAGGTTTGTTTATGCACGGTTGGATTTTAGGGATGGATGAACACCCGCAATTTCATTGGGCACGCGCCAACGGCTGGGCAGTTATGACGATGGTGGAGCTGCTGGAAGTCCTTCCTGAAAATCATCCGGGTCGCGCAAAAGTGCTGGATTTACTTCGAAAACACATTCGTGGTTTGGCAAATTACCAGGCCGCTACGGGCTTTTGGCACCAGCTGATCGACCGCAGCGACTCGTATCTCGAAACTTCGGCAACAGCCATTTACACCTATTCGATCGCAAGAGCCATCAACAGAGGTTATGTCGATGCTGCTGTTTATAGCCCAATGGTATGTCTTGCATGGAATGCAGTTGCCAGCAAGGTCAACGAAGAAGGTCAGGTGGAAGGAACTTGTGTGGGAACCGGAATGGGCTTCGATCCGGCTTTCTACTATTACCGTCCGGTGAATGTTTATGCAGCTCATGGTTATGGCCCGGTTCTTTTGGCTGGTGCGGAAATGATTCAACTCATCAAAACCCACAAGATAGAAATTAACGATAGCGCTTTGATGCTTTACAAATAAGCTTTGTTAGAATGCTGCTGGCAATTACGACTACATTTTAAACAATACAATATGAAAATAATTAAAATCTCACTGTGCTTAATAGCTTTTGCATTGATTTTCAATGTGTCAAAAGCACAGAAACTTCCTTCGAAAAAGGAAGTCATGGATAAGATGGTGCTTACCAATGCCTACTTCATGAACAAGTGGCCAGACACCGGCAAAAGCATTATTACCAATCGCGAACGCCCCAGTAACATATGGACCCGTGCAGTATATTACGAAGGGTTGATGGCACTTTATGCGCTGAATCCGGATAAAAACTATTACGATTATGGCGTTTCATGGGGCGAATCACATAAATGGGGTTTGCGCGACGGTATCAAAACCAGGAATGCTGACAACCAGTGCTGCGGACAGACTTATATCGATTTGTACGAAATCGATAATAAGCCTGAACGGATTAAAGACATTCAGGCTTCCATTGAATTGATGATTAGCAGCGATCGGATCAACGACTGGAACTGGATTGATGCGCTGCAAATGGGTATGCCGGTTTATGCCAAATTGGGGAAAATTACCGGAGACAAAAGGTATTCGGAACGCATGTTTCAAATGTATATGGATTGCAAAATAACTCAAGGCTTGTACAACCCAAAAGACAAACTATGGTGGCGCGATAAGGACTTTTTACCTCCTTACAAAGAACCAAATGGTGAAGATTGCTACTGGTCACGCGGAAACGGGTGGGTTGTAGCCGCATTGGTTAAAGTGATGGAAATTGCGCCCAATGATCCGCACTTCAAAGAATACAAGAAAACTTATCTGGAAATGATGAAAGCCTTGTTACCAATCCAACGCGAAGATGGTTTCTGGAATGCCAGTTTACACGATCCGAACAACTTCAATGGCAAAGAAACAACCGGAACTGCTTTGTTTGTTTACGGAATGGCATGGGGTGTAAACAATGGTTTTCTGGGTACAAAAAAATACCTACCTGCCCTCATAAAAGGATGGAATGCTATGGCCAATGAAGCTGTTCATTCAAATGGATTTTTGGGTTATGTGCAGGGAACAGGAAAACAACCATCAGATAGTCAACCCGTAACATATGATAGCAAACCCGATTTTGAAGATTACGGGTTAGGTTGCTTTTTGCTGGCCGGAAGTGAGATTTACAAACTTTGTAAATAGGTATTTACAAATAGCTTTTGAGTCAATAAATTTGGAGATTTATAGAAAAAATCAAGGGGGAGCAAAAAACTCCCCCTTGATTTTTTTAGATAATGATAAACTTTTCTTCTCCGGTTTGGCAGAATGCACACTTTTTGTCCATTGTGGCTTTCTCGTAGGTATTTCCACATACCGGACAAACAGCATATTCGAAAGCTAAAGTGTTTTCAGCATTCACTTTTAATGCCTCAAGTGCCTTTTGGTAGAATGCCGCATGTTTCTTCTCCGTATCAAAAGCCCATGTAAATGATTTGGTTGCCTTTTCTACATTTTCAGCTTTTGCATCCGCAAGAAACTGAGGATACATGGTTGTAGCTTCATAAGTTTCACCTTCAATTGCCGCCTGAAGATTTTCGGCAGTTGTTTTAACCTCAAACTCAGGTGTAAACTCATCCATTTTTTCGCCTAAACCTTCCAGTACTTTTTTGTGGTTGGTCGCATGAATTGACTCAGCTTTGGATGCTGCATCAAAAAGTTTGGCAATCGTATCGTTGCCTTCTTCTTTTGCTTTCACAGCAAAAGCAGCATACTTAGCGCTTGCTGTTGTTTCACCTTTAATCCCGGCTTTAAGATTTTCAACGGTTTTAACCGGCTTTGGCTGGTTGCAGCCCGCAAATGCGAACATGCCTACTAATGCAAATAATAAAATGTTTCTCATGGTGCTAATTGTGTTAAATTATAAAATATAGGAAACTTCTGTTTTTAATGTAATTGGAATAAAATTCAGCTGCTGGCAGCATGTATCTTTATCTGGCAGAGAAATATATAGAGATAATTGCTGTTTTTACGTTGTTAGAGGCAATGTTTAGAAGATGGATTTGAGATCGGGTTTGCTGCTGATAGTTTCTGAAAGTTCAGAACCGGTTTCATACAAAGCTAATGCACGATACTGCAGCTAATTAATCTCTTTGCAGAACCAAATACTAAAGAGCCATCATATAATTATAAACCAGCGTTCCTCCATAAAACCCCGTAATGCTGACGGAAACTGCTGCCAAACCATACAAAACAAAGGCAACACTCTTTATACCATTATTCTCATTTTTTTTAGCCTGAAGTACAATTCGCAGAAATGAAGCAACCAAAAGTGTACCCAAGGTTATCCATGCAAAGAGTTCATGCGTATTTTTTATTTCACCTGCAGCACCAGCCATTTCAGATGTGAATAATGTACCTGTTAACCATGCGGTAATTGCTGAGAGTGTACCAAATATCAACAGGATGAATCCCATCCTGGATAAATAGATCTCTTTTTTGAAATACAGGGCTGCTATTTCAGCAATGAATCCAAAAACAACTAATGCAATGGGAAAATGCACCAACATTGGGTGAAAGTGGGTAGTGGAAATCATGATTTAAATATTTAGTGGTCTGGTATCAAAAATAAATAAAATAATTAACTATCGGAAATAAATAGGTCAGAAATGATATTCAAAATTTATTTTGCATATTAAATCATTATTATAACACGCAATTATATTTTTTGTTCAATTTTTTGTCGGACCCCGGAGTAATTTCTATGTTTACAGCAGTTTTACATTCCTTCAATTTTATCCTAATTCGTAAATTTATTATCAGCTTTGAACAATCTAATCGTTAATTTAAAAACTAGAGTACCGTATTTTCTAATGGCTTTTACGCGCGTTTACCCATTAACACAATTAAGTATTGAGACAAAGAGATTCTAAATTAAAGCAGCAAAGAAATAGTGATAAAACAATGGTAGTTATCCGGAAAATGCTTTCATGTTAATTGCCCATTTACAACATTACAATAAAACATCATCTAAAGGAAAAGATTGCTTTTTGGAACTAATTTTTGACTATAAGTATAGTGAATTAAATAGTGTCGTATTTCTTGAATTGAGACGATGGATAAATCTATTTTCTACTTTGCGAACTCTGCGTCTTTGCGTGAACCTAAAGACAAAGTCGCGCAAGGA